>WNFI01024146.1_pt1 | contig 22868 bp, 18 predicted proteins | sample 5400471 | NCBI WGS metagenome assembly WNFI01 (sample SAMN13153348, study PRJNA577476) | soil metagenome | isolation source: 100 cm saprolite on Douglas fir-dominated hillslope | place: USA:California | collected 2013-09-17
GTATGCCGCCCAGCTCGAATAGCCGAGCAGCCGCGCCAGCTCGAACCTGCGCGCCAGCATGCGGTCCAGCACCTCCAGATTGCGCGGATGGGCGCGCTGCCGGTACACCCTCCACAGCCGCTCGCGCGCGGCGCTGCTCGCCGCATAGGTCATGAAGGGCACGTAATCGGGATAATCGGTGGTGATCACTCCCGACGCGTGCGCCGCTATGTAATCCGCGGGCAATCCGGCGAGCTCTTCGCGCGCAAGGGTGATCTGCCTCACGTCGTCGCGGATGTTGCGCTGGAACTCCTGCCCGATGCGCACCAACTCCTCGTTCAGCTCGCGCACGCGCGCCCGCGTCCCTTCATCCTTGTCGACGCCGGCGCGGCGGAAGTCGCGCAGCACGCGGAAGAGATACCAGCGCGTCCCTTCGTCCTCGCCCGCCGCATCGACCTGCGCCAGCGGCCGGTACACCTCGGGGTCGAGCGCCAGCGCAGTGCCGAGCGCCTCGGCCTCCTGCTCGCACTTCTCGCCCAGGTCGCGCATGGCCGCGTCGGGGTGCACCGATCGCAAAAGCGACGCGCGCGCGCTGGCATCGGAGATGGCGCCCGTGGCCTCGTCCCACGCCGCCAGCGAGGCGAGCGACGCCGGCATCGACTTGAGCCGCGCCACGGCAGCGCGCGCGCGATCCAGGTCCTCCTTCGAGGCGCGCTCGAAGCCTGCGGGCGCGCCTGCGAACGATGCGGCTGCGGTCATGCGGTCTCCATGGATTGCCGGAACGATAGCTCCCCAGCCGCCTGCGGCCGGAGCTACGCAGCGATCAGCTTCTCGCGCAAGCCCTGGTACGCCTTGAGCGTCGCCTGCAGGGTGACCACGTCGCCCTGCTCGAAGCAGCAGGACCCCGGCGGATCGAAGATGGTCTCGCCGCTGGTGCGCACCAGGTGGAGGACCAGCACGCCGCTCTCGTCGCGAAGCTGCGCGACGCTGCCCCCGCACATCGCCCCCTGCATCACCAGCTCGGCCACCACCATCAGCCGCCCGCCGACTTCGAACGAGTTCTTGATCGACGGATCGAGCGCCGCCATGGCCAGCGCGGGACCCGCCAGCGCCGAGGTGGAGAACGCCTGCGCGTCGAAGCTGACGCGCGTCTTCTCCACCAGGTCGTCGTCGAACAGCCGCATCACCACGCGGATGTGGGCGCGGATCTTGCGCGCGTCGAGCGCGATGTTGAGGTTCGCGAGATCGTCGTCGGTGGCGCAGACGATGGAGCGCGCCTTTGCCACGTTCGCGCGCGCGAGCACGCCGGCCGAGCGCACGTCCTCGATGAGCACCGGCACGCCGGCGGCGCGGATCTCGGCGAGGAACGGCTTCGCCTCGTCGCGCTCGATGATCACCATCGGCACCTCCAGCTTGTTGAGCTGCTCGAAGACGCGGAACCCGACGCGCCCCGCGCCGCAGATGATCACGTGGTCCTTGAGGGTTTGTGCCAGCACCGAAAACCACTCCTTGTCGTTTCGTTCTCTTGCGAAGAACAAGTATGCAAAGCGCACCAGTCCTTCCGCCACCGTGGTGATTCCCAGCGGCGGAATGAGGACCGCCAGGATCTCCACCGGGCCGTTGTCGGGGATGTCGATGATCGGCTGCGCGAAGAGCAGGAAGTACGCGGTGACGATGGCGCGCCCGAGCCCCACCGGCCTTCCCGCCCGCGCGAGGAGCACGTAGAGCAGCGTGCCGCCGCCGAGGACCACCACCACCAGCATGATGAAGGTGAAGCGGAAGCGCTTGAGCAGGGTCCATAGATACCGGGCCTGCGCGTAGAAGTACGAGCGGCGGCGAGGCAGGAGATCCATCGGGCGCGCAGAAGCGAGCCCGCGCAGGCGCGCTTCTTCCAGCAGGGCCTCGTCGGCGGAGGGGCCGTCGTTGACGAAGCGCTGCGCGTGATCGAGCACCAGCCGCTCCAGCGCGAGCGCCTCGCAGAGCCGCAGCACCTCGGCTGCGTCGAGGCCGGTCGCGGCGCCAAGATCGCCGGCGCGCAAGGCGCTCTGCCAGCTCTTCTCGGCGGCGCCGATCTCGGCGGGCGTCGCGCGCAGCCCCTGTTCGCGCGCCCAGGCGGCGAGGAGAGCGCGGCGCAGGCCGGCATCCACAAGCGCAGGCGCATCGGGGCGCCGCCAGAGGATGCCAGCCGACGCGCGCCGTCTTCGCACCAGCGACGACGGCGCCGGCTGGCGCGGAGCCGCGGCGCGTGGCTCGGCGGAGGCGCGCGCTGCCTGCAACGTCTCGCGCGCGTCGTCGGCCTTCAGATCCGGCACGCGAAAGCGCGCCCACTTCTCGCGTGCCGCCGCGGGCAGCGCCTGCAGCAGCAAAGGCCAGCTGCGCTCCTGGTAGAAGATGCGCGCCGCGTGCTCGACCAGCGCCTTCGCCTCGCCCGGCCGCAGCACGCGCGCGCGGACCGCCTCTTGCGCGGCCCAGCGCACGTTCACCAATGGAAGCGTCAGCGGCCGGAAGCCGTGATCGGCGCCCGCGTGCAGCAGCGCCACCTCGGAGTCGTCGATCACCTCACCGTCGCGATACCAGCGGAAGATGCGCCCGACGCCGATCATCCCTCTGCCGTGCAGCTCCGCGGCGCGCAAGGCGCCCATGCTCGCGCCGCCGAAGACGGCGACGCCCGCGTCGAGCGCGTCGAGGATCTCGTGGTGCCAGACGCTCGGTTGCGATTCGAAGACGCCGTCGATGAGGGCGATGGAGCGCGGCCGCAGGCTGAGCGCGCGCCAGAGGTCGCCCTGCCGCGCGGGCGGGAGCACGGTGACGCCGCGCGCTTCCGCCGCGGGCAGGGAAGGTCCGAGGAAGGCGACGATCACAAGAGTCCCGAGACGCGCAGGCCGGGCGCGACGATCTTGACGACATGCAGCGGCTCGGCCGCGAGCTCGACGACGGCCGCTCGCGGGGACAACCGGCGTATCGTCTGGATCAGTTTCATGGCCCGCACGCGCGGCATCCCGCGAAGCGTCCGCACTGGCCGCGCCCGCGCGCACGCCTCGATCAGCTGGCGCGGGCTCTCCCGTGCCGGCCCGACGTCCTCGCGCGCGCCGTGCACGTCGGTGAGCCGCGACTGCGCGGCCTCCAGCAGCGCGCCGCGCACGGCATCCTCGGGTGTCAGCGCGCAGGCATATCCCGCCGTCGCCGGCACCGGGCCTTCGTCCAGATCGACCAACACCGCGCCCGCCACCGGCAGCGCCCCGGAGAGATCGAACACGTGCGGGAGCAGCCGCGCGTCGCGCAGGCGCTGCCAGAGCGCGCTCTTGGACGCGTCGAGCTTCCGGGCCGCGACTGCCCGCGCCGTCCAGCCGTGCGGCAGCGCGCGCGCAAGCTGGTCGCGCTCCAGCGCCTCGAGCAGCGCGTGCCGCAGGGCCGGGGCACGCTGCGTATGCGCGCCCATTCCGTTGGTGCTCCAACGAAACGCCGCCGGGCCCAGGGGCGTGCTTCCCTGCGGCGGGCAGTAGACCATCTGCGCGGGCACCAGCACCCGGGCGCCCGAGACGAGCAGCCGCGCCCGCGTCCAGGCGATGCGCGCATCCCGCGACCACAGCCGCGGCGCGACCAGGTCCGTCGATGATCCCGGCCCGATGGTCGATTCGCCGGCTTCCGATAGTTCCCGCTCCGATCCCCAGAGGAGCCCCGGCGCAGGCTGCTCCGCCGCCCAAAGCTCCGCCGCTTCCGAGAGCGCCGACGCGCGCGCCTGCTCCCAGCTCTCGCCCTTGCCGTTGGAGATCTGCAAGACGTGCCCGCCGGGCCGCACCGCGCACGCCACCTCGACGCCGGCGCGGTCGAGGCCGGTCACGCGGGCCACGCGCGTCACTCCCAGCGCTCGCTGCAGGCGGTCCACGGGCGCGACACCGTAGCAGCTTGCCGCGGGCGGCGCTCGCGGGCATGAATGGGCCATGCAGGTGGAAGAGTTTCGCGCCCGCGCGCGCGCCGAGGGCGTCGGCCCGCACTACAGCGGCCTCTTGCACTTCGGATTCGTCAACGCCGCGGCGCTCTCGGCGATCGCCTTCGCGGCGCTGCACCTGCACGCGCCCCGCTGGTCGCTCCTCACCGTGCCCGTCACCTTCTTCTACGCCAACCTCGTCGAGTGGCTGGCGCACCGCGGCCCGATGCACCACCCGCGCCGCCTGCTGCGCCTCGTCTTCAAGCGCCACACGCTGCTGCACCACGCCTTCTTCACCCACGAGGCGATGGAGCTCGACACCACCCGCGACTTCAAGATGGTGCTCTTTCCACCGGTGCTCCTCATCTTCTTCTTCGGCCTCTTTGCGCTGCCGGCCGGCCTCTTGCTCGATGCGCTCGCCGGTCCCAACGTCGCCGCGCTCTTCGTCATCACTGCGATGAGCTACTACCTCCTCTACGAGTGGCTGCACCTCGGGTACCACCTCGGCGACCGCGCGCCGCGCTTCCTCGAGCGGCTGCGGCGCCACCATGCCGCGCACCACGATCCGCGCCACATGACCAGCAACTTCAACATCACCTTCCCCATCTGCGACCGGCTCTTCGGGACCTCGAGGCGGGAGCAAGGCGGAGGCGCGACGCAGGAGCAAGGCGGAGGCGCGACGCAGGAGCAAGGCGGAGCCGGCGCGCCATGAAGGTGGAGTCGGCGGCGCGGATCAACCTGCGCTGGATCTCGCTCTTGCGTTGGGGCGCGGTAGCGGGACAGGTGATCACCATCCTGCTCGCGGGCCGCTTCCTCCTCAGGCCGCTGCCGGTCGCCGCCATGCTGTCGGTGTGCGCGGCGCTTTCGCTGGCCAACGTCGCGCTGCTGATCTGGCTCGCGCGCGGCGGCCGGCCCACAGACCGCGCCTCTGCCCTGAACCTGCTTGCGGACATCGGCGCGCTGACGGCGCTGCTCGCGCTCTCGGGCGGCAGCGAGAATCCGTTTGCGGTTTTATACCTGGTGCACATCACCATCGGCGCGGTCATCCTGCCGGCGCGGTGGAGCATCTTCGTGGCGGCGGCCAGCGTGGTGGCCTTCAGCGCGCTGCAAGTGTTGCCTGCGCACGAGCTGGCCGTGGCAGGCGACGCGTCGGCCCTTCTGCTCCGCGCGCGCTTCATCGCCTTCGTGGTGGCGGCGGCGTTCATCTCCACCTTCTCGCTGCGCATGAGCGAAGCGCTGCGCCGTCGCGGCGAGGAGCTGGACCGCGCGCGCTCGGACGCCGAAGCCGCCGAGCGCCTCGCCGCGCTGGGCACGCTGGCTGCCGGCACCGCGCACGAATTGAACACGCCGCTCGGCACCATCGCCATCCTGGCCGGGGAATTGACCGCGCAGTTGGACGGCGAGCGGCGCGCAGAGGCGGAGGAGATCCGCCGGCAGGTGCGCAGGTGCAAGGAGATCACCAGCTCGATGCTGGCGCCCCGGGGAGGCGCGGACGTGGAGGAGGCAAAGGAATTCGAGCTGGCGCCGGTGCTGGAGGCTGCCGTGCGCAGGTGGCAGGAGGGGCGGCCCGGCTCGAAGCCAGAGCTGGCGGTGGATCCCGGGGTGGAGCGCGCGCGGGCCCGGCTGCCGGTGCGCGCCTTCGAGCAGGCGATCGCCAACCTCCTCGACAACGCGGCCGAGGCGACGCAGGGCCGCGCGGCGCGGCAGGTGCGCGTCCAGCTCTCGCGGGTGCGCGAAGACTTGCAGCTCACCATCTCGGACAACGGCGTCGGCGTGCCGGAGCCGCTGCTTCGCCGCATCGGCGAGCCGTTCTTCACCACCAAGGAGCCGGGGCGCGGCACCGGCCTCGGGCTCTACCTCGCGCGGCACGTCGTCGAGCGGGAAGGTGGCGAGTTGCAGGTCGAATCGACCGAGGGCCGCGGCACGCGCGTCACTTTGACGGTGCCGGAGGCGTAGAGCGCATTTCATGACTTGTACCGGCCAAGGCGTAGTCGCTAAGGATCCGATGGCGCCGCGACCAAGCCGCCTGCCGGCGGCCGCGACTATCTGGCAGGGCGCGCGCCGTTTTGCTAAACCCCGCGCATGCGGATCCTCATCGTCGACGACGACGAGCCTTTTCGGCTGGCACTCCGCAACGCCTTCCTGCGCCGCGGCTACGACATCTCGCTTGCTGGTTCTCCACGCGAAGTCGAGGCGGCATTGCGCGAAGGGATGCCCGACTACGCCGTCGTCGATCTGCGGATGCCGGGCGGCTCCGGCCTCGAGGTGGTGAAGTCGCTGCGCGCGCTGCCCAAGGCGCCCCAGGTGGTGGTGCTCACCGGCTACGGCACCATCGGCACGGCGGTGGAGGCGGTGCGGCTCGGCGCCATCAACTATCTCAACAAGCCTGCCGATGCCGAGGAGATCGAGGCGGCGCTGCAGGGGAAGCGGCCGCCGCCGATGGACGACGTGCCCTCGCTCGATCGGCAGGAGTGGGAGTACCTGAACCGCATCCTCGCCGACTGCCGCGGCAACATCTCCGAGGCGGCGCGGCGGCTGAAGATGCACCGCCGCACGCTGCAGAGGAAGTTGCAGAAGCATCCGCCGAAAGAGTAGGCCTCAGGCTTCAGGCTTCAGGCTTGAGGCTTCAGGCTTCAGGCTTCAGGATTCAGGATTCAGGAAAAGCAAACCTCGAGGCCGCGTTGGTCATGGGTGGCCGGAAGCCTCTCGCTGTGTTATTTGCAGCGCCCCTTATGATTCAAGTTCAAGACGTCACCAAGGCATTTGCCGGCAAGAAGCTGTTCGAGAACGTCTCCACGGCGTTCCCGCCCGGCCGCAGATATGGCCTGACCGGGCCCAACGGCGCCGGCAAGTCCACCTTCATGAAGATCCTCTCGGGCGAGTTGGAGCCCGACACCGGCACCGTCTCGCGGCCCAAGCGCTTCTCGGTGCTGAAGCAGGACCAGTACGCGTTCGAGGACAGGAAGGCCATCGACACGGTGCTGATGGGCAACGCCGTGCTCTGGGAGGCCATGCAGGAGAAGGAACGCCTGCTCGCCAAGGCCCACCTGACCGACGAGGACGGTTCGCGGCTGGGCGAGCTCGAGGGCACCATCGCCGAGGAGGACGGCTACTCCGCCGAGGCGCAGGCGGCCACGCTGCTCGAGGGACTGGGCGTGTTCGATGCCGATCACCAGAAGCTCATGCGCGAGGTCACCGGCGGCAACAAGGTGCGCGTGCTGCTGGCGCAGGCGCTGTTCGGAAAGCCCACCGCGCTCCTCCTGGACGAGCCCACCAACTCGCTGGACCTCGACTCCATCCACTGGCTGGAGGACTTCCTCCTGCAATACGAAGGAACGCTGGTGGTGATCTCACACGACCGTCACTTCTTGAACGCCATTTGCACGCACATTGCCGATATCGATTACGAGACCATCATTACCTATACCGGCACCTACGACGACATGGTGCGGGCCAAGGCCAGCGTGCGCAGCCGCATCGAGTCGGAGAACGCCGACAAGATGAAGCGCCGCGAGCAGCTTCAAGAGTTCGTGGCGCGGTTCTCCGCCGGCACGCGCGCCTCGCAGGTGCAGAGCCGGATCAAGCAGCTGGAAAAGCTCTCGCTCGCCGACGTCAAGAAGTCGAACATCGCGCGGCCGTTCATCAAGTTCGAGCAGAAGCGGCCCAGCGGGAAGCAGACGCTGACGGTGGAAGGATTGTCGAAAGGATTCGATAAACCTTTGTTCACCCGGTTTTCGGCGCTGATCACCAAAGGCGAGAAGGTGGCCGTGGTCGGTCGCAACGGAGTGGGCAAGACCACCTTCGTGCGCACGCTGATCGGCGAATTAAAGCCCGACGCCGGCAAGGTGACCTGGGGGCACGAGGCCCAGATCGGCTACATGCCGCAGGACGTGAAGCCGATCATTCCGCTGGGGACGACCTGCTTCGATTACCTGCACGATATCGACCCCAGTGCGGGCAACGAGCAGATCCGCGGCCTCCTCGGCCGCATGCTCTTCCGCGGCGAAGAGGGCCTCAAGCCGACCAAGGCGTTGAGCGGCGGCGAGGCGGTGCGGCTGCTGTTCTGCAAGCTGATGCTGGTGCAGCCCAACGTTCTGGTGCTCGACGAGCCGACCAGCCACCTCGATCTGGAGGCGATCTCGGCGCTGGGCGAGGGACTATCGAACTATCCGGGAACGGTCATCTTCGTCGCGCACGACCGCGACCTGATCGACACGGTCGCCACCCGCATCCTCGCCTTCCACCACGGCGGGATGGAAGACTTCGCCGGCGATTACGAGACGTTTCTGGAAAAGCACGGCGGCTTCATCGACGCGCATTGAAGGCGGTGCCCCGATGCTCAAGATGACGTTGGCTCTGCTGCTGACGGGATGGCTCTTCGCCTGTGCCGGCAACATTCCGGCGGTCGCGACAGAGGATGCGGGAATCACGCTGGATGCGGGCCCCACGCTCACGTGCGCCGCTACCGAAGCCTGCATCCAGTCCAACGGAGCCGACGTCTGCCGGACGCGCTGCCAGATGGACGCGGGGACTCCGTGCACCGCCGGCGAGACGTGCACGCGGCGGATCGTCTGCTGTTCGGGCACCGCTTGCACTGCGCATCATCGGCATCGACGTCGATCCGCGCGCGCGGGAGCAGGCTCTGGAGGAAGGCGCGGTCGACGCGGCCAACTCGCTAGAAAGCGCGGCCCTCGAGGTCTGCGACACGGTGGTGCTGAGCACTCCCGCGCAGCCGCTGCTCGAGATGCTGCCCGCCGTCGCTGCCCGCATGCGGCCGGGCGCGCTGCTCACCGACGTCTGCGGCGCCAAGGAGCGCATCTGCGAGCTGGCCGCAAAGCAGGACCGCGTCGTCTTCATCGGCGCGCATCCGATGGCGGGCACCGAGTACCGCGGCTTCGTCGCTGCCAACCCCGCGCTCTATGCCGGTTGCACGGTGGCGATCTGCCCGCCCGTCGGCGCCGGGGACGACCGCGTCCGCCGCGACGCCGGCACGCGCCTGCGCTCGTTGTGGATCGCGGCCGGCGCCGACAAGCTGCTCGACGTCGATCCCTCCGCGCACGATCGCGCGGTCACCTTTGCTTCGCACCTGCCGTACCTCGCCGCGGCGTCGATCGTCGAGTCGCTGCTCAACGCCGGCGACGCCGCGCCACTCGCCCGCGAGCTGGCGGCGGGTGGCTTCCGCGACACGACGCGGCTGGCGGGCGATGGCACCGTCGGCGGCGCCGCGGCGCTGAACCGCTTCATTCCCGCAGAGGCGCGCGCGCTGGCGGCGCGCCTGCGGGCGCTGGCGGACGAAATGGAAGGAGATCCTGCGCAGGCGCTCGAGCGGCTCAGCCGCCTCGCCGACGAGCGCCGGCGGAGGCGGATGCCGGCAGTCAGCGCAACGGGCACGGCACCCACCGTCAACCCCGTGCGCACGCGTTAGGTCCGGCCGCTTCGACCGCGACCGCGACTTCCTTCGACCTCGACCTCGACCTCGACTTCGATCTCGACTTCGACTTCGACCACGACCTCGTCTTCGACCGAGACTGGGTCTGGAATCGACCAGCCCTGCCTCGGTGCTGTGATAAGTGCCGGCCATGCGACGGGAGCTCGCACTCCTGCTCTTCGCCGCTTCCGCCGCGCTGGCGCAACCGGTGCCCGACCCGGTGCGCGACAAGCCGGCGCAAGCTGCGCCCGAGCCCCTCACGCCGCCAAGACTCCTGGAGCAGGTGCGGGCCGAATATCCGCCGGGCGCCACGGGAACTGTGCGCGTCCTCGTGCAGGTGGACGTCGACCCGCAGGGAATGCCGCAGGAACCGAAAGTCCTTTCTCCGCCGCAGCCCGGCTTCGACGAAGCCGCGCTCGCCGCCGCGCGCAAGCTGCACTTCGACCCTGCCCGGCGGGGTGCGGCGCCGATCGCGGTGCGCATTCAAACGGCCTTCAACTTCGTCGCGCCGCCTGCAGGGCAGACTCCGGTCGCCGATGTGCCGATCAACCTGAAAGGCCAGGTGCGCGAGCGCGGCACCCGGCGCAAGCTCGAAGGCATCGAGGTCACCGCCGGCGGCAGCTCCGCGCTCACCGACAAGAATGGGCACTTCGAGCTGCGCGGCCTTCCCGAGGAGACGCCGCTGCAGATCGTCATCGCCGCGCCGGGATACCAGCGCTTCACCGCGCAGGAGACGATCCCGCGCGGCCAGGGCCTGACCGTCGAATATCGATTGCAGCCCGAGATCTCCAATCCCTACGAGGCGACGGTGGAAGGTGAGCGCGAGCGGCGCGAGATCTCGCGCACCACGCTGAGCCGCCAGGAGACCGATCGCGTTCCTGGCGCCCAGGGCGACGCGGTCAAGATCATCGAGGACCTGCCCGGCGTCGCTCGCACCAGCCCCATCGGCGGCGGCGCGCTGGTGATCCGCGGCAGCAAGCCCGGCGACTCGCTGGTCTACCTCGACGGCGAACCGATCCCGCTCCTCTTCCATTTCGGCGCGCTCTCCAGCACCTTCAATCCGGATCTGCTGGAAGCGATCGACTACATCCCCGGCAACTTCAGCGCCGCCTATGGCGACTTGACGGGCGGCCTCGTCGAGGTGCGCACCCGGCCGCTGCGCGAGGAGTTGCACGGCTACGCGAACCTGAACCTCCTGGAGGCCAGCGCGCTCGTGGAGGGCGCGATCCCCGAAGTCCCCGGCCTCAGCGTCGCGTTGGCGGGGCGGCGCAGCTATATCGATTTCATCCTCGGGCTGGTGGTTCCAAAGGACGGCGACGTCGGGCTCACCGTCGCGCCGCAGTATTACGACGCGCAGCTTCGCCTCGATTACAAGCCGCAGGGCAGCGCGCACCGGCTCTCCTTCCTCGCGCTCACCTCCGACGACGCGCTCGGGCTCCTGGTCAAACGCCCCACCGCGCAAGATCCGAATCTCTCCGGCTCCATCGACGCGGAGACGGGCTTCCAGCAACTCCGCCTCAAGCACGAGTGGCGCAAGGACGGCGCGTCGCTGACCACCCTGGCGATGTTCGAGAAGCTCCTGCTGCGCTTCGTCGTCGGACCAAGCAACTTCATCCTCAACGGGCACGACCTCTTCCTGCGCAGCACCGCCTCGTGGGAGGCATCGGAGCGGCTCGGCTTTTCGGCGGGCATCGACGTCGCCAACCGCCGCTTGCAGGTGGGCGCGGTCTTCCGGCAATCGTTTCTTTTCCGCGAGGGCGATTTCAATACCCAGGCGCCGCGGCCGGACGACGCCACCATCACCCTGCCGCCGACGCTCTTCAACCGGCTCTCGCCGGGAGCCTGGATGGAGGCGCGTTATCGAATCCTGCCGAATCTGATCCTGATCCCCGGATTGCGCGCCGATCTGTATCGATATTCGCCGCGCGAAGCGCACACCACCGGCACGATTACGCCGCGGCTCTCCGCGCGCTGGGATCTATCGGAGCAATTCGCGATCAAGGCCGGCCTCGGCATGTATTCCGAGGGCGCGCGCAACGGCGACGCAGCCCAGCCCTTCGGCAATCCCGCCGTGCTGCCCGAGCGCGCCTGGCAGGCCACGCTGGGCGCGGAGGTGCGGCCGCTGGCCGGCGTCTTCGTCAGCGCCGAGACGTTTTACAAAAGCTTGGGCGATCTCATCGTCCGCACCAGCGCGCTGGAGACGGTGGGCGGGGTCACCCGGCCGCAGCTCCTCGACAACGCCGGCGCCGGGCGCGTCTACGGGCTCGAGCTGCTCATCCGCAAAGAGCTGTCGGAGCGGTTCTTCGGCTGGATCGCCTATACCTTGTCCCGCAGCGATCGCATCGACCGCCCCGGCCAGCAGCGGCGTCTCTTCGACTACGACCAGACGCACAACCTGACCGCGATCGCATCCTGGCGCTTCGCCTCGAACTGGCAGATCGGGGCGCGCATGAGGATCATCAGCGGCAATCCCGACACGCCTCGCTGCGCCTGCCGACCTTCCACCAGCTCGACGTGCGCCTCGACCGCACCTGGACGTTCGACAGCTGGCTGCTCGACGCCTATCTCGACGTGCTCAATGCCTATAACCACCGCTCCATCGAGGGCTCGGTCTATAGCTACGACTTCGGGCAGCACGCGTATTTCGAGGGCCTGCCGGTGATTCCGACCCTCGGCGTGAAAGGGTCCTTCTGATGCGCGCCGTCCTGCTCGCGCTCGCCGTCCTCTGCGCCGGCTGCCCCGCCGGCCTCGAGGAGCAGCAGCACGTCGGCAAGCTGCGCGTGCTGGGCGTGCGCGCCGATCCTGCGGAGCTGATCCTGCTGCCCGACGCCGGCCCTCCGGCGACTACGCTGACGGCGCTGGCGGTCGATCCATCCGGCGCCGCCGTCTCGGTGCGGTTCGCGCTCTGCATGGATCTGAGCGGCGTGCCATCCGCCACGCTGCCCTGCCCGGGAAGCGCCGGCATCGATCTGGCCGACGCCGGGCCGCTCTCGGCGCGGCTCGATCTTTCTGACCCGCGTATCCTCGCCTTCGCCGCCTCGGTGCAGCTGGACGGCGGCGCGCTCGACGCGGGCGGCATCGCGAAGTCGCTCGACCAGGGCGTGCCGCTGCTGGTCGGCTTCGACGCCACGGCTGCGGCAGAGGACCTCTCGGGCTTCGCGACCATCACGCTGCGCACGGAGATGCGCGGCCCCGCCGATGTGAACCCCGAGCTCGTCCGCCTGGACATCGACGGCGGCGTGCATCCGGGCAGCACCGTGCGGCTGACGCCGGTGACGGCGCCGAAGGACGATCCGTCGAAGCGCTACGGCTTCAGCTTCTTCGCCACCGCCGGCGAGATCTCCTCGCTGCGCTCGACCGACACCACCGCGAGCGGCGATCCGGCCCCCATCTGGGTGGACTTCACCCTGCCCGGCACCGCCGGGCCCGTGCGCCTCTGGGTGGTGGTGCGCGACGGCCGCGGCGGCACCGCCTGGCTCGAGCGCGCGCTCACGGTGAGGTGACTGCCGGGCAGGCGCTCCCAACCTGTGTTCACCGCTGGTCATGCGCATCGTGTCATGCAGGAGGGGGCCGCGTGATCTCGACATCGAACGCCCGCGCTAGAGTCCTCGCGCTCCTGCCGGGAATCCCGGTTCCAGCCAACACCGGCGGAAACCTCCGCGCGCTGGCGATGCTGAAAGCGCTCGACGACGCCTTCGACGTCACGGCGCTCTCCTGGACGCGCGAGGGAGCCGACGCGGAAGCGCTCGACCGCATGCTCGCCGGCCAGACGTGCGCAGTGCCGCGCACGGGCCCGGTGGACGCGCTCTTCGCCGAGGCGATGGGCTTCGTGCTCGGCTGCCCGGCAGGATACTGCCGCTACGGCTGGTTCCCGGCGCGGCTGCGGCAGCTGCTCGAGAAGCAGAAGTTCGCGGCGGTGCACTTCGACCATCCGCACACCGCGCTCTCCTGGCCGCTGATCCGGCGGCTGCAGCCGCAAGCGAGGCTGGTGCTGGACGCGCACAACGTCGAGGCCGAGATCGTCGAGCGCCTGGCCGAGTCCGCGCCGCGCTGGCAGCGGAGGGCGCTGCGCTGGCAGGCGCGCCGCATCCGCGAGCTGGAGCGCCTGCTGGCGCGGAAGATGGACCTGATCTTCGCCTGCTCCGAGAAGGACGCCGACGCCTTTCGCGCCATGGGTGCGAGCGCGGTGCGCGTGGTCCCCAACGCGATTCCGCCGGCCTCCCCGTCCCTGGTGGCGCAGCGGCGCGACGTCGTCTTCGTCGGCTCGCTCGACTGGCGGCCCAACGCCGACGCAGCGGTGATCCTGGCGAAGGAGATCTGGCCGCGCTGCCGCGCGCTGCTGCCGGGAGCGCGGCTCGCCATCGTCGGGCGCAATCCTCCGTCGCAGGTGATGGCGCTGGCGTCGCACGACGTGGTGGTGTCGGGCAGCGTGCCGGCGGTGGGGCCGTGGCTGGACGGAGCATTCGCGACCGCGATTCCGCTGCGGGCCGGATCGGGCACCCGCATCAAGATCCTCGAAGCCTGGGCGGTGGGAGTGCCGGTGGTGGCGAGCAGCATCGCCGCCGAGGGGCTGCCCTACCACGACGGGCGTGACATCCTCATCGCCGAGCAGCCCTCCGAGTTCGCGCGCGCGCTGGTGCGGCTGTGGCGCGACCGGCGGCTCGGCGAGGAGCTGGCGCGCCAGGGGCGGCGGACGGTGGAGCCGTTCACGCCCGCGCACATCGCGCAGGCGGTGGCGCGGCATTACCGCGAGGTGCTGGGCATCGGCGACAGCGCGCGGCCGTACAGCGACGCGTACGCCGAGGCCATGGCCGGCGGCACCAGCGCGCCGGCGCCATCCGCCAGGAGCTCCGGCAGCTCGCCCACCGCGCTGGCCAGGAGGCATCGTCCCAGCGAGAGCGCCTCGAGCGCCGCGAGCGGAAGGCCTTCGGTCAAGGACGGCAGCGCGACCACGTCGGCTGCGGCGAACACCGCGCGCGCGTCGTCGAGATAGCCGAGGAAGCGCGCATCGAGCCCCCGCGCGGCAGCGCGCAGCTCGTCGTTCAGCGGGCCGTCGCCCGCGATGAGGAGCACCGGAGCTCCCCGCCGCTGCGCAGCCGGATCGCGCGCCGACTGCAGCAGGCGCAGCGCTTCGAACAGCACGCGGTGACCCTTCTCCAGTGAAAGCCTCCCCACTACCGCGATGCAGTATGCCTCCGGCGCGATCGCAAGCGCCGCCCGCGCCCGCGCTCTCTCCTCCGGCGACAGCGGCGGCACGGCCGCGAGCCCGTTGGGCACGAAGGCGACCGGCGCCGCGCGCACCCAGAGCCGCAGCGTCCCCTCCAGCGCGCGCGACACCGCCGCCACGCCGCGGGTGAAGTTGCCGAGTACCCGCGCGACGAGCTCGAAGCCGCGCACCGCTAGCGTGCTGCGCGTGTCGCCGTGGAACGTCGCCACCACGGGAATGCGCGCCATCAGCCCCGCCAGCAGCGCGACGAAGAGCGCCTTGAAGTCGTGCGCGTGAAGGAGCCGCACACCGTGCTCGCGCGCTGCCTTCGCCACCGCGCGCGCGCAGGCCACGTCGAAGCGCCCGGCGCTGTCGAAGCGCAGCGCCAAAAGCCCGCGCTGCCGCGCCTCCTCGGCCAGCGCATCGGGCGCGCCCGGCCGCACGATGGCGCCGACGATGGGCGCATAGGGCAGAGCCGTCGCCGAGGAGAGCGCGAGCACGGCCCGGTCCGCGCCGTACAGCGCCGTCCCCTGCCGCAGATGAAGGATGGGAATCATGCCCGCACCTCGAGGTCGAAGCTCACGCCCGCGCGGCCAGCTCGCGGTAGAGCGCCTCGTAAGCGTCCACCATCGGCTCGATGGAGTGCTGCCGCGCCCGCTCGCGGGCAGTCGCGCCGAGACGCGCACGCAGATCCGCGTCCAGGGCCAACCGGCGCAGCGCGAACCCGAGCGTGGCCCGATCGCCCAGCGGCGACAGCAGCGCCGTCTCGCCGTCTTCGTGGATCTCGCGCACCGGCAAGAGGTCGTGCGCGAGAGTGGGCAACCCCGCGGCCATCGCCTCCAGCATCGACAGCGAGCGCCCTTCGCTGAGCGAGGTCTGCGCGTAGACGTCGAGACCCGGGAGAAGGCGCGCGGCGTTGATGACGAGTCCGGTGAAGTGCACGTTGCCGTGGCCCTGCGCTGTGCGGCGCAGGGCGGGCTCCATCGGCCCGGCGCCGATCAGATAGAGGTGCACGTCGCCGCGGTCGGCGAACTGATCGAGGAACGCCTGCAGCAGCCTGTCGGGCCCCTTGATCTCGCGCAGCCCACCGAGGTAGCCGATGGCGATCGCACCTTCGGGCACCTTCAGCTCGGCACGCGCCCGCGCGCGCTCGCCCGCCACGGGCTCCGGAAGCGGGACGCCGTTCGCGATCACCGGCACCCGCGCGTGCGCCGGCGCCCAGCCGAGGATGTCCTCTTTCACCTTCTCGCCGCAGGCGACCAGCGCATCGGTGACGAAGGCGGCGGCGCTGGCGGCCTTGCGCTTCGTGCCTTCGGGCGCGCGCTGCTCGTGAAAGGTCGCCATCACCCGCGTCGAGGGGCGCAAGAGCCGCACCGCCGCCGCGTTCAGCCAGGGGCCGAGGTCGTGCGCGTGCAGCACCGACGCGGAGCGCCTCTCCAGCGCGCCGCGGATGCCGGTCAGCGCCTTGAGGCTCATCCCGGCCACCGGCAACAGCTCGACTTCGACTCCTTCCCGCTGCGCCAGCTCGCGCATGGGGCCGTCCTCTCCCAGCGCGAGGATGCTCGACTCGATGCCGCGCCGGCGGCTGCGCGCCGCGAGGTTGATGACGAGCTGCTCCAGCCCGCCCAGGCCGAAGCCATAGATGAGGTGCGCGACGCGAACTGCCATGCGGACCCTCCCCCAGGGAAGGGTAGGCATCAGCCGGGCGAGCGGCCAGCGACTCCCTGGCGGGCGCCCATCGTCGAACGCAGCGCGAGCAGCGCGACGCCGCCGAGGATGAGCCCGAGCGCCCAGACGGCGCGCGGCGAGATCGGCTCTCCGAACACCAGCGCGCCCAGCGCCAGCGCCACCACCGGGTTTACGTACGAATAGCTCGCGGCCAGCGACGGCCGCACCGTCTTGAGAAGGAATTGGTACGAGGTATACGCGACGATGGATCCGAAGACGATCAGGTAGGCGAGCGCTCCCACGGCTTGCGGTGAGGGCGTCGTCGCCATCCGCTCGCCGCGCACGACGGCGCCGAGGAGCACCACCGCGCCGCCGAGCAGCATCTGCGCGGCGCTGGACATGAGGCCGCGCGGAAGGGCGAGGCGCGAACCGAGCACGCTGCCCAGCGCCCAGGTCGCGCAGGAGAGGATCAGCGCCAGCGCGCCAAGGGGGCTGGCGCGCAGATCGCCCGCCGTCTGCAGCACCACCACGCCGGCGAGACCGATGGCGAGGCCGATCCACTCGCTGCCCGTCGGCCACCTGCCGAAGAGGCCCGCGACCAGCGCGACCCAGATCGCCATCGACGCCAGCGCCACGGCCGCGACGCCGGAGGAGACCCACTGCTCGGCCACCACCACGCAGGCGTTGCCGACGACGAGCAGCGTGCCGACGATCAGCGCGGACTTCCATTCGGCGCGCGTCGGATTCGGAGAGCCTCGCAGCCGCGCGAAGAGGTAGAGCGCGGCGCCGGCGACCACGTAGCGCACCCCGGCGATGGTCAACGGCGGAATTCCTTCCAGCGCGATGCGGATGGCGAGGTAGGTGCTCCCCCAGATGAGGTAGAGCGCGCCGAGGGCGAGCACGACGCGGGTGCGGTCGGTCTTCATGGAGCCGATGAGATGCAGAAGGAGCGAAAGAGATCCGGACGCCTCCGGACCTCGAATCCGCTGGCTTCAGGCCCGAAGCCCGAGGCCTGAAGCCTGAGGCCCGAGGCCCGCGCCGCAGGCGCTCTCAGTCCTCGATGCTCTGCTGCGCGCGCGCCGCCTGGATGAGGAGATCGACCAGCCTGTCCGCCAGCTCGCGCGAGCCCGGCAGCGCCTCGAGATACGTCCGCCGCACCGCCGCCTCGCGGCGCGGGTCGAGAACCGCCCTGCCCGTCTTCCGCTTCGAATCGCCGATCACCCGCGCGACCTCCAGCCGCCTCTGCACCAGCTCCGCGAGGTCGTGGTCGATGGCATCCACCCAGGCGCGAAGCTGCGCCAGCGGCAGCCGCGCGTCCGGATGCAGCGCCAGCGCCCGCGACAGCTCCTGGAACCGCGCCGGCACCAGCGCCTGCTCGCCGTCGCTCAGCGCCCGCGCCGGATCGTCGTGCACCTCGACGATGAGCCCGTCGGCGCCCGCCGCCCACGCCGCCCGCGCCAGTCCTTCGACGAGGTCCGCGCGCCCCGCGGCGTGCGACGGATCGGCCATGATCGGCAGGTGCGTCAGCGGCCGCGCCGCCAGCATGCCGCCCACGTCCAGCGTGTTGCGCGTCGAGGTCTCGAAGGTGCGGATGCCGCGCTCGCAGAGGATGACGCGCGCCTCGCCGCTCGCCATCACGTACTCGGCCGCGCCCAGCCACTCGTCGACGGTGGCGCCCGCGCCGCGCTTGAGCAGGACCGGCCGCCCCGCCCGTCCCACTGCGCGCAGCAGGTCGAAGTTCTGCATGTTGCGCGCGCCGATCTGCAGCACGTCGGCCTTCGCCGCCACCGGCTGCACCTGGTCGACGGCCATCACTTCCGTCACCACCGGCAGCCCCGTCTCCTTCCCCGCCGCCACCAGCCACTCCAGCGCATCGAGGCCGTGGCCCTGGAAGGCGTACGGATTCGTCCGCGGTTTGAAAATGCCTCCCCGCAGCGCTGTCGCGCCGCAGGCCGCAACCTCGCGGGCAATGCGCATCACCTGCTCGGGCGACTCCACCGAGCAGGGCCCGGCGATCATCGCCCGCGCTCCGGCGCCGATGCGCAGCGGACCGACCTCCACCACCGTCGGCGGCCTGCGCGCGGTCGCGAACGGCAGCGACTTCACCACCGGCTCGGTGCCCTGCTTCGGCGGCACCATCTTCGCCGCGTGAGCAGCGGGCTGGCCCAGCGAGATCACCTGCACGTCGCGGACCGGCGCCAGCGCCTGCAGCCGGGCGGCGTCCGCGCCCAGCACCCACATGCGCACGGGGAACTCGGCGTTGCCGGCGAGCGGCAGGAGCGTCGCGCCGGTGAGCACGTCGAGCCGGCCCGTCGCGGTCATCGACGACGTGCGCAGAAAAGCGAGCGGCACCTGCGCGCGCGCGTGGTCCGCCATTCTCAAGTGCACGAAGCGCGTGCCGTTCTGCTCCTTGTCGGAGACGTCCTCGAGCAGCACCTCGAGCCCGTACCGCTCGGCCGCGCGACGCGAGCAGACGGCGGCGTCGGTCGAGGAATCCTGGGCGACGATCTGCGCCGCGCCCGCGGTGTCGTAGCAGACGACCCGCTCGATGCCCATGGAGGCGAGCCGGTGCGTGCATTGCCGCAGCGCCGCCGGATGCGACCAGGCGCGCTTCACCTCGACGAGCGGCGTCCCGGGGCGCGCCGCGAGCGAGAGGCGCACCGGCACGCTGGTGAGCCCCACGGCCACCAGCTCGAGACCGTCGACCACCGCCTGCGCAAGCGGTTCCAGCGCTTCGGTGATGGCGCCGACCACCGCGTTTTCCATCGGCAGCACCGCCTCGTCGATGCCGCCGTCGCGCAGGGCCTCCAGTACCTTCTCGAAGCTGGCGAAGCCGTGCGGCGCTCCGCCGTGCGCCGCCGCCGCCACCTCGCCGTACGCGCCGGGCTCGCCCTGGTAGCCGACACGCAGCGTGGCGCTGCCCGCTTCCGCCGCTTCCCGATCCGCAATCTCGCGAAGAACCACCGCATGCCTCCGAGGCGATACTGTAGCGGAAAGCCCGGGACGGGGCGCGCGTTCCTGCCGCGGCGAGTGGTCGCGGCAATATCGCGCGCGCCGGGGCGGTCGATGTTACGCTCTGCGCGATGCCCAGGGACCCCAGGGACGACGCCCCGCTCTCCCGCCAACTGTGGCCCGCCGACCTGGCCTCCGAACCGTTCGCCGCGGTGTTCCGGAAGCACTACGCCGCGCTCAAGGCCGCCCACCAGGCGCAGCCGTACGAGGGGGTGCTCATCGCCGCCGTCGACGGAAACGGCGTCTTCGATGCCCATGCCCACCTGCGCCTGCCGACCTCGGGCATCGCGCACCTGATCGTCGGCCGCCACGAGCGGTGCGACGTGGTCCTCTCCCGCGACACCGACGTTTCGTTGCGGCATCTGCTGGTGCGGGCGACGCGCGGGCCGCACGGGCAACTGCACCTGCGCGGCATCGATCTGCGCTCGCGCTGCGGGCTGCTCAGCGAAGACGGCAAGCGCTGCGAGGCCATCGCCAGCAAGGGGCCGCTCTTCCTCCAGGTGTCCAGCTACGTGCTCCTGCTGCTGCCCACCGGGCAGCACGTCAAGCCCTGGAGCAATGACGCCGACGAGACCTGGCGCGGGTTCGCGCCGCGCGACCAGGAGATCCTGCCGCCGCCGCAGCCTTTGAAGTCGCGCTCGGCGCCGGCGCCCAATGCGGTGCGGCTGGCGACCATCACCATCCAGTCCAGCTCGCCGCAGGCGGGCGACCTCACCTCGACCCCCGCGGTGTGGAGCGACCAGCTCGAGCGTGGCATCCTCGTCGGCCGCGACGATCGCTGCAGCCACGGCGGCCTCGAGGAGGGCAACCTCTCGCGCGTCCACCTCGTCCTGCTCAGCGTCGACGACGAGGTCTGGGCCATCGACACCGCGTCGACCAACGGCACTCGGGTCTACAACGGCCCGCCCTTTCGCCAGCTCCTCATGACGGGCGAGACCCAGCTGGTGCTGGCCGACGCGCTGGCCTTGCGCTGGGCGCCGGTCGTGCATGCCGCGCGTGCGTAGATTCGGAAGCATGACAACGAGTGCCCGCGGCCGGAGGTCGCCCGGCGCCGCCCCTGCCCAGCGAAAAGTCGGCTATGCGGTGATCGGGCTCGGGCACATCGCGCAGTCGGCGGTCTTGCCGGCCTTCGCGCACGCAAAGAATTCGAAGCTGGTGGCGCTGGTCTCCTCCGACGAGGAGAAGCGCCGCAAGCTTTCGCGCCGCTCTGGCTGCGCAGCGTTCTCCGACGACGACCTCGACGCCTGCCTCGACATGCCCGAAGTAGACGCCGCCTACATCGCCGAGCCCAACGACCGGCACGCCGAGTTCGCGGTGCGCTGCGCGAGAAAGGGCGTGCACGTCATCTGCGAGAAGCCGCTCGCCATCTCCGAGGAGGAGTGCCGCCGGATGATCGACGCCTGCCGCGACGCGGGCGTGAAGCTGATGACCGCGTACCGGCTGCATTTGGAGCCCTCGAACCTCGAAGTGGTGCGCATGATCGAAGAGGGCCGCATCGGCGAGCTCCGCTTCTTCTCCTCGACGTTCGCGTACCAGGTGAAGCCCGGCAACATCCGCACCTCGGCCGAGCGCGGCGGCGGAGCCATCTGGGACCTCGGCGTCTACTGCATCAACGCCGCGCGCTACCTGTTTCGCGCCGACCCGACCGAGCTGTTCGCCATGCGCGCCGACCGGCCCGGGGATCCGCGCTTCGAAGAGGTGCACGAGGGCATGATGGTGGCGCTGCGCTTTCCCGGCGATCGGCTGGCGCAGCTCATGGTCAGCTTCGGATCGGCGGAGCAGGACCAGTACCGCGTCGTCGGGACCAGAGGGCACCTCGAGCTCGACCAGGCCTACGCGTTCTCGCGCGCGGTGCTCGAGGACACCGAGGTCGAGCCCGACGGCGAGGAGGGCCTGCGCGACGTGCGCATCATCGTCGCGGCCCTCAAGTCGGCGCGCGAGCACCGCCCGCTGACGCTCTCCTGGCCCGCGCGGCGCCGCTGGCCGGAGCCGGAGGATCGCATCTACCGTCCGCCGGTGCGGGAGCCGCGCTTGATCGCGGCGGAGCCGGCGTCGCAGGAGTAGGACGGGGCGCGACCGAATGTCGTTCGCACGGCAATGCGCCGCGAGAAACGGTCTTCGCGTAGATTCTCGCCATGCAGAAGCGCGATCGGCGCAGCGGATCGGATGGACGATCGCCCCGACAGGAGCCCATTCCGTTCGGGCTCCGCATCGCCCAGCGGCAGTACGTCTGGCGTCCTCCTGTGGGGCGTCGTCGCAAAGTCGATCTCGAAATCGGTACGCCGGTCCAGGTCGCCGGGCGCGAGTGGGCCTGCCGTTTCAGGATCACCGGCTTGCCCACGCCGATCGACACGGCCGGCCACGGCATCGATGCGTTGCAGGCGTTGGAGTTGGCCCTCATCGGAGCAGGTAGGCTCCTCTTGCAATCGCCGCAGTTCCGTGCCGGGCAGATCGAGACATTCGACGCGCCGGTGAAGAATGCCGCCGAGCTGTTCCTGCCCTTGCCCATGTCCGCGCTCCAAGGAGCCTTGGAGAACCTGCGCGGGTTCCTGGAACGCCAGCGCGAGAAGGAGCGCAAGACGAAGCGGGGCTGGTTCCATTCCGAGTGGGGACGCACCTTGCTAAGCATGATGCGGGAAATCAGTGGGGACCTGGCGACGCTCACCGCCCACCTCCCGATCGAGCCACGTTCACCAAGTGCGCGTGAACGAAGCCAAAGCGGCCAAGGTAGATCGGGTCGGCGTCGGCCTTCCGCTGGTCGCACAGCTCGAAATCGGTAAACGCACAACGCAACTGGAGTGATTCGGGCTTGCATCTTCGATCATTATATGCTATTCAAGTACCAATGGCTCACCAGCAGGAATTGCCATTGCCCAAATGGGGAGGTCGGCGCAAAGGCGCCGGGCGTCCGCGGACGCGTCCGCATCCGGGGCTCGATCGACCCGGCGTGCCGCACTTGCGGCGGGCCGAGTTCAAGGCGCGGCACCCGGTGCACGTCACGCTGCGGCTTCAGCCAGCAGCGGGCTTTCTGCGTGCGCGGCATCGGGCGCGGGCCATCGAGAGATCGCTGCGCGCTGCGGGGGAGCGGCTCGGGATGCGCATCGTCCACTACTCCATCCAGGGCAACCACCTGCACCTCATCGTGGAGGCGGAAAGCCGCGCGGCGCTGGCGCGCGCGACGCAGGGGCTCGCCATCCGGATCGCCCGCGCTCTCAACGCGCTCGCCGCCCGGAAGGGCACGGTCTTCGCCGACCGCTACCACGCGCGCGCGCTCGTCTCTCGCCGCGGGGTCCGGAACGCCGTCCGCTATGTGCTGCAGAACTACCGCCACCACGCGCGCGAGCAGCTGCCGCCGCGGTGGATCGATCCGCTGTCATCGGCGGGCGCTCCCGTCTCGCTGCCGCGGACGTGGCTGCTGCGGGTCGGCTGGCGCAACGGCTGAGAGGTCCCCGGGGGCAGGCTCAATCGGCATGGATCTCGAAGGCGCGGTCGAAGTCGCGGTTGTCGCGGTCGCGGTCACGCTCGAAGTCGAGGCCGAGGTTAGACGCCCGCACGGAGCTGCTGGCGTCGCGTTACTTCCATTCCACCTTCACCACCGTCAGCTCGATCTCCCCCGCCGGCCTTTGCACGCGGACGGTGTCCCCCTC
>WNFI01067581.1_pt1 | contig 22866 bp, 21 predicted proteins | sample 5400471 | NCBI WGS metagenome assembly WNFI01 (sample SAMN13153348, study PRJNA577476) | soil metagenome | isolation source: 100 cm saprolite on Douglas fir-dominated hillslope | place: USA:California | collected 2013-09-17
TGCGATCGTGACGGACGCACCATATTCATGACCATGGAGTACCTCGAAGGCGAGTCTCTGCAGAAAAAGCTGCGCGCAGGAGATTTCCCGCGGTCAGCCGCCGAGTCCGTCCTCGGCGCCATCGCGGACGCGCTGGAATACGCCCACGCCAATGGCATCGTGCACGGGGATTTGAAGCCCGGAAATGTCATCATCAGTACGCAGGGCACCGTCAAAGTCATCGATTTCGGAATGGCACGCTTTGTGGCGCGGCCTGGAGGCACGCAGGCACATGCGGACATTCGCGGGGATGAAACCACGCCCAAAGCGGTAACCCCGCGGTATGCGAGTCCGGAAATGTTGGCGGGGCATGTTCCCAAGCCTACCGACGATGTATATGCGCTCGCGTGCATTGCATACCAATGCTTGAGCGGTAACGACCCTTTTGAGCGCCCCAGGAAACACGGGGAAAGTGATCCGCATCTGCGGCCGCCGCGGCCGCCCCAGATGCCGAAGCACCAGTACCAGGCGCTCGTGAGGGCACTGGAATTCGATCCCAAGAACCGCACGGCGAGCGCGCGGCAATTCCGCGCCGAATTCACGGCGACGCGCGGCAATCGCGCCGGGCAATGGACTTGGATCGGCGTCGCGGTTGTCGTCCTCGCCTTCGTTGCGTTCTATCGAACACCCTTGCTGCATCAGCTGAGTTCCCAGCTTCGCGTTGGCACGCCCATTCCCGCTGCAGGGACCGTCATTCGCGACTGTCCTACCTGTCCCTTGATGATCGTCCTACCCGTCGGGTATTTCACGCAGGGGGCCGACAGCGGCGATCCCGACGTACTGCCATTCGTGCAACCCCGGCATGCCGTGGTCATCGGCTACCCGTTGGCCATGAGCAAACATGAAGTCACGGTGAGTGAGTTTCGCGAGTTCGCCGAGACGACGGGGCGCGAGATGTCCGGCTGCAACACCTACGATGGAGAGTGGCAGTATCAGGCGACCGCAAGCTGGCAGGCGCCGGGATTTTCCCAAAGCGCGGCGCATCCGGTGGCATGTACCTCTTGGAACGACGCGGTCGCCTATGCAAAATGGCTGTCGCAAAAAAGCGGACACACCTACCGCTTGCCCTCCGCCTCGGAGTGGGAATATGCCGCACGCGCCGGCACCAAATTGACGCAACCCTGGGCCCCCGACGCGTCCGGTGCCTGCGTTGACGCGAATGTGGCGGATCAAAGTGCCGCGCAGCGCTTTCCCGGTTGGGAGACTTTTCCCTGCAACGACGGCTATGTGAGCACCGCGCCCGTTGGATCCTTCAAGGCAAACGCATTCGGATTGCACGATCTCTTCGGAAACGTTTTCGAATGGGTCGAGGATTGCTGGCATCCCGATTACAAAGGCGCGCCCAAGGACGGCTCGGCGCGGCTGGATGGCGATTGCAAGGAGCACGAACTGCGCGGCGGATCATGGTTCAGCTCGCCGCGGTTTGTGAACGCGTCGTATCGAAACCGATTCGAGACGGATTATCGCAGCAGCGCAGTCGGATTTCGCTTGGTGAGGGAGATCAGTCGATGAAAATCATTGCGGGGATTCTGCGCTTTGCAGTGCTCGGGTGTTCGGCCGGGCTGTGCGCGTGCATCGTCCGCCCCCCGACCATTGCCCACGTGCACATCGGCCACGCGGTGACCGCTGTGCACGTGACGCCGGATCACGAGGGCTATCTGTCGGTGGCGGAATTACGTGCCAACCAGGCGTATTCCGCCGCCAAGAGCGCAAACGGGGATGCCGATTTGGTTCAATTGAAAGCGCACATTGCCGCCGCCGTCCAGGCAACCGACTCGCAGGATAATTTCGGCCTCAGGCAATCGGTGACGATGGCTGCAAATCATATTTCGTTTGCGGCAACATCCGCCGACGCCAGCGCCAATGTGGTGCGGTTCGCGCCGGCATTCGCGGCCGATACCACGGGCGTCATCGAGCGCTGCAACTACATCGATCTGCTCGGCAAGGACGTGGCATCGTCCACTTCGTTGAAGGAGGCCTCGCTGTTGACGGACGAGATTCTCAAGCTCGCGCGTGCCAATGTCGACGGAAATGACGCCAAGGGTGACGATGCCGCCGGCGCGACGCCCTCGACGAAGTACGGCCTGGTGCAGTTGCGTGCCGAGGTTCAGGACATGCTTGCCCATGAGATGCCCCCCTATCGCACGGTTGACCAATGGTACTTGTTCAATCTCGTACGGCTCCCCAACGGCCGCTGGGTGTTCGACAAGCTGGGCCGCGGCGGTACCATCGATGGCTACAAATAGACTGCTCGCGGTGCTGGTCTTCTGCCTGTGCCGCGCAGCCATGGCGCACGAAGCCGCATCGCCGGCAGCCTGCCAGGCGGCCGCCGAGCACCCGGCAATCGCCGAGGCCAAGGCCGCGCTCGACGCCAATCCGGCCGACCTGCGCGTTCGTCTCAAGCTCGCGGATGCGTGGGGCGACGCAGGGTGCTTCAGTGAGGCCTTGCAGGTTTTGCAGGCCGGAGAAACCTCGAATCCCGGCAACAAGGAGCTGCAGGCGCGGCTACGGGTGGCGAGGAGTTTGGTCAGCGAACAAGGCTATTTCGACAGCATGGATCGCGCCGCCAAGAATGCCACGCTCGCGCGCGCGACCTTTCGCTGTGCCAAGCTTGCCGACGTCAACTCGTGCGACGACGCGTTGAACTTGAAACCCGATGATCCTGAGCTGCTCATCGCCAAGGCCGATGCACTGGTGCAGTTGAAACGTCCTGGAGAAGCCATCGGCATCTATCGCACCGCGCTGCCCCTGTCGGCGGATCGCGAGGCCGTCAATGCGAAAATCGCTCTGGCCGAATCGCAACGGCGCACGTTCCTCGACACCTGTGAAACGAAGGCCGGCGATGCGGCGCGGCGCGCCTGTGAATCGGCTTGGTTGCCGGGCGCGCCGGACGAAGTCACCGTGTTCAAACGCCGCGGCCTGTTATTGCAGGCCGACAATCAGCCGTCCCCGGCCCTGGATGCGTACATGGCGGCCGCGCGCTTGGATCCGAATGATCACAGCGTGGCGCTGGCCATCGTCAGCTTGAGCGGCAGTACCGGACGTCAGGACGCGTTGACTATGGCGGCCCGTGGTCGCGCCCTCATGGCCTTGGGGCGCCCCTCGGAGGCGATCGAACCCTTGAGTCAGGCGGTCCGTTTGGAGCCAGACCTCGCGGAGGCGAAAACCCAATTGCGTCTCGCCAAACTGGCATCGAGCGCCGACAAGGCGGAGCGGCCAGCAACCGATCGAGTCAGCGGGTCAGCCAGCGACAAGTCGGCAGCGATGGGGCCCCCGTCGACCCTGGCCGCGGCGAATGCCGGCGCCGCGCCGCCGCGCCGCTACTCGAACGATGCACCGGTGACTCGGACCAACTGAACACCTGCATGGCTCATTTTTTGACAATTTCGTGTTGCATCGGCGCGAGCAACGCCATCAGTTTGTTTTGCAGACGATACGGGATGCCCGCTCGATCCAGCGCAATGTAGAGATCTTCGGCCAGCGCGTTGAATTCCGCGTTGTTGATATTCAGCTTGGTGTGAGCGGTGCGCATGTCCCGTCCGGTATATCGGCAGGGACCGCCGCTGAGATTGCACAACTGCTCGAATATCAATTTCCTGAATTTCGACATGTCCGCTTCCGCGAAGGTGAAATTGATCCGATCATCCGTCTGCACAAGATCGGCAAAGTGATCGACCGCGATTCTGAGTGTGGTCTCCCCGCCCATGGACTCATACAGTGTCTTGTCGGCGCGGGCTCCGGCGCTCATCAGCAGGAGTGCCGATACGGCGACAAGGCGGGCTAGGCAACCGTGTGGGTACAAGGAATTCTCCGGACGGTCAGGGCCGATCAAAATCCTACTTGAAGAGAAAGATATGCACCATTTTGACTTCGCGACTGCTTCGTCACGGGCGCCAATATGCTGCCCAGACTGACGTACGCGCCGACGATGGATATGTTGCGTGACGCGGTCCACGCGGCGAAAACATCCCAGGCCGCACGTTCATCATCAACGCTCAGATTGTGGGGTTTGTCGCGATACTCCGCGCCGACCGCGAATTTACGGGTCAGAATGTAGGCAATCGTCGTTTCGAATTCGACCGATCGGTTGCGGCTTCGATCACCGCCGAATCCCAGTAATCCAAGCTGGTTGGCCTTGGTATAGCGGAGAACCGCGTTCACCAGCAGGCTTTGCGCCAGATACACCTTGGTCGCGTTCAAATACCAATCGGTGCCCGTGTCGGACCCGGCGCCGAGTTGCGTGGGACTGACCAGTCCCGGCAGTCCCACTGCCGCGCTGTTGCCGATGCCGCTGTTTCTTTTGTATTCGACCCCTACTGCGGTCTGCGGGACCCAGGAATCTTGGTCATAGACCGCATCCCCATAGATGCGCACCTTCAGCCCGTAAATATGTTGCGATACGCTAAGTCCATTCAACGCCGTCCCGGTGACATCGAACTTGTCCGCCGCCGCCGAGACCTCGATTCTGTCGAGCGCACCCACCGCGACGCCGTAACTGCGCAGGCGGAAATCGCGCAGCTGCACCGCCGTGTAGTGGGCATTCGCGCCCCAGCTATCCGCCGTGCCGTAGCCCGTGATCAATGCCCAAGGTGCGAGTCCGGCGCCGCCGACGCCATCGACATCATTGAATCCGGCGGTCAGCGGCAGCTTGCCGCTATCGGGCATCAGCACGCTTTCGTAAGGCGGGAGTTGTGCAAGCGCCGCGCGAACGTACAGCACATCGCAAAGTACGAAGGCGACCAGCATCAGATGCAGGCGCTGCCCCAGCCAAGGCGCGCGCGGCGCCGCCCGGTCGGCGGTGCGGGATTGAGCTGGGCCGCCCATGTCGAACGCTATTATAGAGAGAGGCGATTTCACCCGGACACTCCCTAACGTCGTCGACCCGCAGAATACCTGCCCCGGCACAAAAAGTCCTGGGGTTCGTTGGGTGCCGCGGTTATCCCCGCGCAGCACCCCCCTGCCGCACGGCCGTGATCGTGGCGAGGCGCTCTCCCACGTGTTTGATCAACTGCTGCGCGAGCGGCGCAATGATGCTCTCGGACAATCCTTCGATGAGCGCCTGTTCACGAGCGGCGGAAATCTCATCTGGCAACGCCTTGGCCATACCCGTGAGCATGGTAAGTACGTGCTCCTCCTCGATGGTGCAGTCGCGCGCAAGCTTGCGCCAATCGGCAATTCCGACTCGCCGGATGTCATAGTAATCGCCGATCTTCATCGCCACGCGCTGCTCGATCAGTTCAGGGTAGGGAAGCTGGGTTGAGAGATCGTAGAGCGGCGCTAGACGCATCTCATCGCCCGCACCAATCAGAAGAGAATAGTTCTTTGCATGCGCATCCGTGCCGCCGATCAGCCAATTGAACATGTTTGCCTGCAGGAATCGATCAACGTCGACGTCGGGGTCTGAACTCACGCGGCGAATGAGTGTGACGATCTGTGCAATACCGGGGCCACCATCTTCCTGATACTTCTTCCCAGGCATCAAGCCCAGTGCCTGGCACATATCCTCCTGATGAATGCGCTGCACGAAAGACGAGCCCGCCGGCGGCAGTCGGTCGTAGCGCTCCACGACGATGTACGTCTGATCGAGCGCGAGCACATAGGAGTTCGCCGCCGGGATCCCAAGGCGCGCCGCAATCTCCTGACACAGATGCTCGTTTTCAACGAGGTCGTCAAAGCCTGGAACACAGGGCTTGATGATGTGTGTGGTCGGTGTGCGCCCGCCGGGAACGCCCCATCGATTCAACTGCTTATCCCAGTAGTACGCTGTCTTCGCCTGCGCACCAGGCAGACTCATTTTGCCTATATCCCCAGGCCGACGAACGGCGGCGATATCCGCGCGTAGCTGCTGAAGTCGCTCCTCGAGCTCATCGATGGTCATCCACTCTATCGTCGGCTGCTGCGCCGACTGAATCTCTTCTAGCCGCTCCGGAGGAATGAATTGAGCGGAACCCGGCACATCGGCCCCGACATTCGCCAGCAGCTTGAATGGATTCGCGGCGGAGACACGATACTGCTGCCCCCAGCGCTGCAGCACGTTCGGATTCTCCGGTAGCAGATTCCATAGGTATGACAGTACCGGCTTCCGCAGATAGGTGATCTGCGCGAGCGGCATGCTGACCGAAAGTGAATGGCCTTGTGGCGACTCGCGCCAGCTAGCCTCATAGTCGAGAGATAGGCGACCAGCCTTATCGGCGCGAACCCGGCCGATCAGGTTGCCTTCGATCATGATGAGAAGCTCGCTCATTTGCGGACGGGCCGCTGCAGCCGACGGAAGACTTCGTCGAGTCGTGACGTCGAGGCACGGCGATCCTCGCGAGATAGAGGTTGGTCCTCGTCGCTCAGGGATGCCCGAAGACCGAGAGCATTGAGCGTCTTCAGGACCAGGCCGAACTCCGCCTTGGGGTTTCCGGCCTCAAGGTGCAGTACCCATTTGCGCTCCACGCCGAGCAATTCGGCAAGCTTATTTTGGGAGAGACCTTTTTCCTTCCGTTTCAGACGGATAGTCATGCCCAGTTGTTCAGCATTGCGGAGGATGGTGTCCTTCATGGGGGACATTATAATTGATGTACGTTAAAAGGGATATATCCTCTGTGTTGGACAAGCGATCCTTTGTCCCCTGTAAGGGACATTAGCCTCTGAGCGCCGGCTTTACTCGCAGCAGCGGCGCGACGCAGCTCAACGTATCGACCGACCGCTCTGGATTCATGGATCTGTCCCTCGAAATTGATCCGCTCGGCCACCGGGCCGAGCCGCGCGGCTATTAACGAAAACCCGCGTTTCGCTCATATTTGCTCTGAACGCGGGCGATGCCCGCAATGGAGGATACTTATATGATGCTCGACTGGAATGATTATCGTAAGCAGCTAGGAGCTGGCGTGAAACAGGTGGGACAGCTCAGTCCCGACACCGTCAAGGGATATATCGAACTCAGTTCGGCCGGAAGCAAGAGGAATCTGCTGGGGCCCAAGGTCCGCGAGTTGATCGCACTCGCGGTCGCCGTCTCTCTGCGTTGCGACGGCTGCATCACGGTCCATACCGAAGCGGCACTCCGCCATGGCGCGACGGAAGAAGAGATTGCGGAGGCGCTGGGCGTCGCCGTTGCACTCAACGCGGGTGCTGCGCTCGTTTACTCAACGCGCGTGCTCGATGCCGTCCGGAACTATCCGAGCGCTCCGTCGCCGAAAAGCGGCTAGGCCGCCGTGCGCTCGTTCGGAACGATCCTCGACGTGCGGAGTTACGACCCGGCGTAGAGCTGAAACGCCCCCCAATAGAACGGCTTGCGGTACACGGATGACGAGTGAATCAGCGACAGCTTCGCCGTGCGCAGCGCCACATCGGGCGTCTTGCCCGCCTGAAGTTCGCCGTAGAGCCGGTCCATCAGAAGCGGCGTAGCGGAATCGTCGGCCTGCCACAGCGCGGCGATCACGTTGTGCGCGCCCGCGCGCAGAAAAGCCCAGGCCAGTCCCACCAGCCCTTCGCCGACGTAGGTGCGAAGGCCCGAACCATAGCAGGCGGAAATGGTGACCAACCTCGCCTGCAATGGATGATGCACGATGTCCCGCGCGTAGAGCTTGAAGTCTTCCGGGTTCTTCGGGGCCGGCGACAATATCACCGCCGAATCGAGCGGACTCAAGCGGCTCGCCGTGCCATGCGCGACGAAGTGGATGTATCGAAATTGATCCGGGCCGCTCATCGCATACGCCGCAGGCACCGCTCGAGACTGACCGAAGACGATTTGGCCGTCAGGCGAGAAATGTTGCTGCACGCGCTGCATCTCGGCCGATGCATTCGGGAGCGCTTCGAATTCTCTCTCGGCCTGGACCGGATCGCCGATCAGCAGCAGATCCCGGGTGACTGCAGTGGACGACATGGCGCTCAATCGGGAAAGGATTCGAATGGAACTCGTGATCGTCACGGTGACATCTTCGATCCAGTACTTGAATCCGTCCCCGCCCGGCTCGAGCAGCGTCTCGAAATTTAGTCCGTGCAGAACCCCGTCCGGAATGATGAAGACCTTGGAATCCTTCGGGATCATCGCAGCGGCGGGCTTGATCAGGACATCGTATAACGCCGATGCGGAGGCGGCCCCCGTCTGCAGCGGATCAGTGGATTTCTGGATGGCTCGTTGATATTCCTCGACCAACGACTGAATGTCTTTTTGCCTCGGCAGGGTGAACAGACGCGTCTCATGTGCGGTGATGGCCCACACGTGGGATTTCACCGGCCCCAGTGAATAGAACAAGATCGCCGCATGGAGCTTGCTCGCCACGACCTGCGAATCGGCAACGCCCTTGTCCTTCGCATCGGCTTCTACATTGGCGACACCGAGGCCCTCTTCAAGCGTTCTCGCCCGGCTGCGGTCCAAGAGCTGCAGGGCTTCGACCGGCCGGTGAGCGTCGATGAGAAATTCCGAGTAGTCCCGGTAAATGGCATCGCCATAGGCGAAGGTCGACAAGCGCAGCGCCATGTTCTGCACCGAAGACCGATTTTGCTCGAACGTCTCGATCGACCTGCGATACCATTGTTCCGCCGGTCGCGGCTGACCCAGGCCGCGATATACGTTCGCCATCGCATTCTCGACATCCATACGAATTTCGAGGTCGGTGGTCATCTGCCAAGCCTGCATCAGGAGGCGCTGGGCATCGGGCTCCTCCGCGCGCCGTGCGGCGAGGAGCCCCCGCAGGAAGGTGGCGTAGGCAACCACGTTGACGTCCTTCGACTCTCGCGCCGCCGCCACGGCTGCATCGCTGTATTGTATGGCTTGGTCGGTTTGGCCTTGTCCGGCAAGCAGTAAGGCCAGGTTCGCCTGAATGTTCACGATTTGATCGACTTCATCGGCCGCAGGCAGCGTCAACGCGGACTTGAGGGCCTCCTCGTCGTAGTGTCGGGCCTCCTCCAGGTTGCCGAGCTTGTACTCGACCAAACCGGCATCCTGGAGCCACAGCACCCGGTTGCCGACCATCCCAATTTCCTTCGCCTGTTGTTCAGCGGCCTGAAAATTGGCGAGCGCGTTGTCGTAATCTCCCAAATTCTCATACGCCCAGCCGAGATTGCCCAAGGCGATCTGGTGCTGCCGCCGGGCTTGCACGGATACCGCGAAATTAGCGGCCTCCTGCAATGAGACGACGGCCTGATCGTAATGTCCGCTCTGCAAGGTCCCGTAGCCGATATCGACGAGATCGGAGGCTTGCAGCAAAGGATCGCCGGACTCACGGGCAGCCGCGAGGCTGCTGTTGAACTTCTCCATGGCTTCATTCGAACGGCCGGAATCACGCTGCACCAGGGCTTCGGCTCGCAGCACATCGCCGATCAGCGCCGAATCGACCGATTCTGCCAGGCGGCGCGCGTCGCGCAGTTCGTGCTCGGACTCCTTCACCTGGCCGAGCCACGAGTGCGCCACGGCGCAGAGCACCTTGAGCTTGATTGCGAGATCGCCCCGGGTCGGAAAGGACTCGTCGTCGCCCACAAGCAGCGCAATGACTTCCTTTGGATGACCTTGTTTGAGCAGGATTTCGGCATCGAGCAGACGAAACTTCAACTCCCAAGCGGGAGCACTCGAAGGACCCCCTCTGGAGAATTCCCGGCGGGCCTTTTCGGCGCGCGCCTCGGCCACATCCAGGGTGCCATGCAGGTAATCAGCGTAGATGCTTTGAAATAAGGCTGCGGCTTCCGGGTTGGCCGATTCGTGACATCCCGACAAAATATAGGCGGACAGCATCCCTGCCAGCAGGACCGCGAGGGAGGCTAGTGGTCGCCGGTGCCGCCTCCGCCGCCACTGCAAATGGAGACTTGCCCCTTCACCGGGCATCCCAGCTCGGCGCGTATCGCCACCAGCTGCGCCGAATCCTGGGAGACCCGCAGCTCCCCGAAGAAGAACCTGCCGAAGCCCGGAATCTCCACGATGTGGCCGCAGCTTGCGATCGAACCCCCGCCGCCGAAGCCATCCACCAGGGAACAGAGCAGGTTGCCGCTGCCGCCCGGCGGCGGACCGACAGTCATCCATCCGTGTCGTGCCTCTGCCCACCGATCGGCATCCTTATCGCCGCGAGCCCTGAAACTGTCGATCAGGTCTTTGGCCTGTGACTGCCCGGCCGTCTGAATATCCTGCCACGTGACGGACACCCCCGCCGGCGGGTTCAACTTCGCATTCAAGGTCGGCGGGCAGTCGCGACCGGCCACCCGCAGGCCCTCGAAACGGGAGCCGGCCAGAGAGACCCGGAGCCCACGATTCCCTTTCGGAATCGAAATCGACAGCTGCGCCACGATGCGCTCCGCCGTCACCACCTCGAGGAGGTTCAAGTCCTCCATGACCGCGGTCACCAACATCGAAATCGAACCGTCCGCACGGTCCTCCGCGCCGGACACCCGCGTGTAGGCGCTGGAACAGGAGACGATTTCATCGAGATTAAACCCGTCCGAGCGGGCCGTGGCAAATCCGCCCACGGCCGGCAGCGATACCGGGACCAGCGTAGGGACGATCTTGGGGGCCGGCTCTTCCAAGAAGCCGCCCAAGGCGGTTGCATCGGCTCGAAAGGAATAAAATCGATTCTGATGAAAGGATTGCATGGCCGGCCTCGCAGTGAATTGAGTGTTATGTTGTTAAATCAATTGGAAGCGTCCAACGTAAACCGATAGTTCGCCAGATCGACGGGCTCTCCCACGGCATTCGCACGCCCCTGTACGACCAACCGATAGTCCCCCCGCCCCAGAAGCGCTGAGGGAACACGGATGGCCACCGTGTCCTTCGCTTGGGTTGGCGACACCGGCAGACGCCACACGACGGCGCCCGACGGCGCGATCAATACGCAGACGTAACTCGAGAATCGCTCCGCCGTTGGGATATCGAGGGATATGAGGAGAGGTTGGCCCTTGGCGACTGTCGCGGACGGTGCGGCTCCGCCCCGGCTGTTGCCGCCGATCAAAGAGAGCGAGGTCAGAATTTCCGGTTTCTTGAGCTGCATCGTTTCGCCGGCGAACCGCGGCAGGACCACGACATTCTGATAGGCCACGACCAGCAACAAGAGAGCGAATGCGGGCCCCGCGAAGGCCGGCCTCGAAAAGAAATCGAACCAGGGTTTCTTGAGCACTCTCGGCGCAGGCGTAGGCTGGCGCGAGCGCCGGAGTTCCTTCTTCGCAGCGTCGATGAACGCCGCGGTCGCCCGCAAATCCGCGGCGCATTCCTGACAGTCGAAGAAATGCGTTTCGAATTCGTCGCGTTCCGGCGGCGGCATCTCATTCAAGAGATACCTTTCAACGGCTCCGCGCTGCAATGCTTCTTGATGATCCATGGGTACTCTGACCTCCATTCTAAGTACCAGTCAGGGCGAATCGCGTCACGGGTCCCGCTCCTTGGGGCTCGTTTCGCCCAAACGTTTCATATACCAAGACTTGAACGATTGCTTGGCGCGATGCACCAAGACCCGCAAGTGATCGCGCGACAACCCCAACTCAGCACACACCTCGTCTTTGTCCCGCTCTTCCAGCAATACGGATTGCAACAGGCGACGATCGCGCTCGGGCAAGTCGTTCAAGATCTTGCGAACCACCCGCTCCGCCTCGTCGACCTCGAACAGTCCCGAGACACTGATTCGTTCGTCAATGAATGCGCGCTCGGGTTCTTCGTCGAGGCTCGAGTCCCTTGTGTGATGTGCGCGATAGTGCTCCAGCAACACGTGGTTGCACACTGAATTGACGAGTGCTCCCAGCCGTTCGGGTTGCCGTATGCCGTCCTTTGCGCGAACCAACGCCAATACTCGTACAAATGTTTCCTGCCGGACATCTTCAATCGCTTCCTTGGAATTCAAACGCGAGCGCAATTTGAGCGCGATGAGTTCGCCGAAGTAGGCCGCGAAATGTTGTTCGGTGCGCAGATCTCCGCCTTGCAGCCGTTCGAGGTACGACGCGTCGAACGCGGTGAATTGCAAGTGGGCTCCCTCCCGGGCTACAGCCGGAATCTTGCATTCTACCGACGTTTTCATGGCAATAGGACGGCCATAGCCGAGGTGGCCATAAAGCCCGTCCGCCACGCTTCCCATCATGCGTACTCCAGCGCACCGAGATGCAGCAGCGTCTCGATCACTTCGCCCGGACAGCCATCCCGCACCAGGTCTGTCGCCGCGGCGGGGAGAGCAAGCCTCGTCCATAACTCAACCTCGCGCACCGAGGCCAGGCGGCACAAGGGCTGCAATCCTGGGGCAACCAGCAGGGCCGTCACCTCGCCCGAGGGCGGCGGCAGCTTCCGTTGCAGGAGCGTGCTCAGAAGCCGATCGGGTTCGCCATGGAAAGTCACGATGCCCCCATCATGGGCTCGGCGGACGATGCGTTGCGGATCAAACAGCGCGCGATCGGGGGCTTGGAAGGAACTCGCTTTGTTATTCGCGCGAAGAGTGAGCTGTTCGAGGCGGCACACGGCCAATTCGGGAGACGGATCGGGGAGTTGACCCGCGATGAAATCGAGGAAGGCGTCCGCTTCGGCAGCGAAGAACGACGAAGTTCCTCCGCCGGAACTGATCCATGCATCCAGCAAGCGGCGCCGCACGTCATCACGCAGGATCGACATCGTCAGCAATCCCGCATTCACCGCACGCCGGGCGCACCACGAGCGCTGCACCGCCACCGTGAACCGGAATCCCGCGCTTTGCGGCAATGTGTCGAGGCAAGCGCGCTCCGCAGGCCCTAGACCAAGCGAACGGAAGGGATCGCTGCCGTCCGTCGATCGCACCAATCGGCCGAGCGCGGCCTGGAACTCAAGCAGCGGCATATCGGCTTTCCCGGCACCGGTTCCAAATTGCACGGGCCCGCACCAGTTCCTCGGTAATTCCCTCGGCACCAAAGCGGGGCGCGAATTCTTCCAGCATCTCGAAAACCACGCCGGCCACATTGGGAGCGCGGGGCAACACGTACTCCAGCAGCTCCCACACGCGCTCCGGCACTCGGGCGTTGTGCCCATCCATCCAAAAGCCGTCCCGCGACGATCCGCCGGCGACGTGTATTTCAACGACCCGGGCCAGCGGGACCCGGTCGATGACGGCAAATGGGTCGAGTCCGTGATTCAGCGAATTGCAATAAATATTGTGAAGATCGAGCAATTGGTAACAACCGCTCCGCGCCATGATGGCGCCGATCAGCCCGATGTCGTCACCAATATCGCTATCGGACGGAAGATCCCCAGCCGCGATGTAGTAGGCGGGATTCTCGAGGAGAAACGGAACTCCGTATCGTTGGCGTATGGCGGCGGATCGCTCTGCCACGATCTCGACTGCCTCTCGCGTCGCCGGCAGCGGCAGCGGAACGCCGACTTCGAGCGTTGCGCCATCGTCACCGGCAATCGTCTGAAATCCCAGATGCTCGCTGTGCCACAGGAACGGCCAGGTTTCGTAGAGATCGTCGAGCATCTCCAGGTAGGCGGCGTTGCAGCCATGGGCGGACCCTATGGACAGTTCGACACCGTGAACGACGATGGGCAGCGCGCCGCAGGTCGTACGCGCCCGTTTCAGTTGCTGCGGCACGATCTCGAGCGCGCCGGCAGGCCCGCCCCCCTGCTGCCGGCACAGCACTTCGGGCGTGATCTCGACGAAGTTCATCGCGCCCGACCGGTAGAATTCCGCCGGCATGGTTGCCATGTAGGGGAAGCCGATACCCAGAGGCTCGATGCTGACCATGGTCCCGACTCCCTTCCGGCGGCTTTGACTAGAAACCTTCCGTTTGCGCGGATATCACACCCGGAATTCCAAGGTCCGGAGCGGGGTCCCCGTGAAACTGGAACTCCAGATTGATCAGGCGTCCGCACGTAATACAGCCCGATCTGCCGACGATGCCCGTGACGATCCGGTTGATCACTTCAAGGTTCTGGTGCTCCGGACTGAGCGTGAGCTTGGCGACCTTCATTTTCACTGCTGCTCTCCTTTTCGAGGTTGATGGTTAGAGTTGGCGTTCAAATCCACAGTCAATGGTGACGCCAGGGCGTCATTCGTTACATGGCGACGCATGCGCATCGCGCCGCTTCCCGTCCGGATGGCGACGTCACGGTGACACCGCCGTGATCGCCCGGTGATGCCCCTTGTGCACACTACATCTGAACCGCAAAACGGGCGTTCGCCGCAGGTCATGACACTCCTAGGAGACCGCTCAGCCTCGTTCATCGTCCGCATCTGGCGGGAGGATCGCGACGATGCAGGTGCAGAGATCGTGTGGCGAGGGTCGATAGAGAGCGTGCGCACCGGCGACAAGGCTTACTTCAAGGAGACGGCCGTGATCGAAAAATTTATACAGACGCATTTGCTCGATATCGGCATCGAACTCAATAACGCCAAGCAATAGGAGCCCAACATGGCGACCGCCTACCCCAACTTGCGACAGCATCTGGACTCCGACTATGCGCGGCTTCCTGATCGGCACATCGAAGCACTCATGCAAACCCAGGGCATGGATGCGGAGTCGATGGAAGGCTTCTTTGATGACCTGAAGAAAGTCGCAACGTCCGTCGGTCAGGTCGCCCTGAAGGCTGCTCCATCGGTGATCGGAGTCGCCGCACCCCTCATAGGCACTGCTTTCGGAGGTCCCATTGGCGGCATGATCGGGAGCTCATTGGGATCGCTCGCGGGCGGCGCAATCGCGTCAGCCACCGGCCAGCGGCCGCCCGCGGGCGGCGGCTCACCCGGCGGTGGCATCGGGCAAATACTTGGCGGCTTGGTCGGAGGCGGTTCTCCGGCAGCCGGCAGCCTCCTTCAAAATCTCCTGAAGCCGCAGACGATTCAAGCGCTCGGGACCATGGCGCTGGGCGGTTTGGGCAAGGACACCGTACCGGTCGGCGGTCAGAGCGTCCCGATCGGCGGCTTCCTCAACATGCTCAAAACATTCCTCGGCAATGCCGAGGCTGAGTACAACGCCGCGCAGGCCGCGGCGGATGCCGCACTTCCCGAGTACTTGCGTGACTATTCCGGCCTGCCCTCGGGAGATCCGGCCAACGACCGGTTACGCGCGCAAAGACTCCAAGAGTTGCTGGAATCCGCGGAATCCGCGGAATCGGCAGAAGCGGCCGAGGCGGCTGAAGGCGCCGAGCTCAGCGAAGCGGAGTCCGAAGCCATGGAAGCGGAATACGAACTCGAAATGCTCGAGGCGGAAATGGAAGGTCAGGAAACCGAAGAGGTCTGAGCAAAGATGCAATCCGCGATGCTGCTCGAACTGCTCGCCGCCCGTCAGGGTGGCTCCATGAACCCCGCTCTACAGGACATGCTGGCGCGGCTACGCGCAGGCGGCGGCACATCAGGCGGGCGCACGGTCCAAGATCTGCTCGCACAAGTCTCGCAATCCAATCCGGCATTGAGTTCCATCCTGCAACAGATGAATGCATCGCCGGAATCGCAGGGCGCGGTGATTGATGCCGAGACCATTGAGGTCGACACCACCGCGCGCCGCTCTGCGCGGCAAGACTACTATCGCGACGCCGAAACCTCGGTCGACACCGAGGCTTCGGCGATCCCGATGCTCGAAGAGATACGAGCACAAGCCGATGCGGCGGCGGCGGAACTCGCGGTCTACCGCGAACGCCTCGACCGGTGCGCGGCTGCGCTCGGAGCTTGCGGCCTCTGCTGGGGTTGCGATCCAAGTTGCCGTGCCTGTCGCGGCCGCGGCCGACCGGGGTTTGCTCTGCCCGACGACATGCTGTTCGAGGAAATGATCGTTCCCGTCATCCGCCTGGTCAGGGCGAACCGGGCGAAACCGGTTGTCTCGAGTCGTAGTCCATCCACGCAAATCAACGCATCCACCTAGAGGTATACCACCATGGCATTCGAATCATCAGAAGCATTTTCGGAATGGGATTCAGAGAGCGAGGCCGCAGAGGCCGCACGTCCCATCCGCAAGCCATCCAGCCAGCCCTCATTCAAGCCTCGGCCGGCGCCTAGCGCACCGCAGTACGTCACTCAGACGCAGCTGGAGACCTCGCTGACGCGCGTCGATGGCAAGGTCAAGACGGTCGCCGACAGCATCTCGACCGTGAGCTCCCGGATAGCCGCGATTTCTGCCTCTCTGAAGAAGGAAGCGGACGAGCGCAAGAAGACCGGCGAAGGTCTGAACAAAGACATCAATCAGAAGATGCAGATGCTGGCGTTGCTCGCTCGATTCCCTCCTGCCTCTGCTCATGATCAGCGGAATGGGCGGCACCGGCGGTTCAGGGGGGTTCGGTTTTGGAAGTGACGGCTCGGGGTCGGACGGCAGCATGATGATGCTGGCGTTGGTCTTGGCCTTGTCCAACAAATAGGCACGGATAGTCATTAACAGGCGGTGCACGCATGAACTTCGCAATCAAATTCATCATCGGCCGGCAACTCGCCCTCAACCAGCAAGTCACCCCCCAGCAGGCGACGCAAGATGGCTTGCTGAGTGCGGTCTTGAAAAGTCCCCTGGGGTTGATTCTGGCGCTGGCGCTCGCCAGAGGTCAGCGCACGAGTCCTCCCGCAAGCCTCCCCGGGGGCGGCCAGCAATCGACTCGCAAGTAAGCATCGTGATGCCTTGATCGCATAGGCACGCAAGCCATGGGTCCGGATCTATTTGAACTGTACGAAGACGGCAAGTCGGATGATGAGGTGGCGGCTATCATCCGGCTCGGCCACTTCGAGACACTCCCGGCCCGCGTCAGAGTGGTATCGCAGTTCGGCGATATCATCACGGTCCGGCTGACGCGCCGCGACGTGCCTCTGGTCAGCGGTGCCTCGGAAGTCGACGGGATGATCGCGGGCGACTCCTTGCTCGGACCCGATCTCGAGTTGGAAAGCGTGGGGCTGCCGGAACTTTCGGCGGACACCGTACTGGACACCGATGAGCGGCGTCCTCATGACGAATCCTCGACCGGCCGCGGCGTCGTCGTCGGTGTGGTCGACTGGGGATTTGATTTCGCCCACCCGGACTTCCGGCACGCGGATGGCACCACGCGCATCCTCGCTCTGTGGGACCAGCGCGGCGGCAAGCAAGCCGGCTCCCCACAACCGTTCGGCTACGGCGTCCTTCATGATCGCGATGCCATCAATCGGGCGTTGAAAGAGCCCGATCCGTACGCTGCGCTGCACTACCATCCCGCCGATGCCGACACCGGTATCGGCTGCCACGGAACGCATGTCGCCAGCATTGCGGCCGGAAGCGCAGGACCGAACCGACCAACCGGCGTCGCCCCCGAGGCGGATCTGGTTCTGGTGCACAACACGCCTTGGGACGATTCGCAGTCAGGGCGCTTGGGTGACTCGGTGACGGTGCTCGAGGGAATCGACTTCATTGCGCGAACCGCCGGAACGCGGCCCTGGGTCATCAACCTCAGCATGGGCTGTCACGCTGACCAGCATGACGGCTCCACCTTGGTCGAGCGCGGACTGGACAACGTCGTTCGCGCGGAAGCCGGCCGCGCCGTCTGCATGAGTGCCGGCAACTACTTCAACAAGCGCATTCACGCGTCCGGACGGCTCAAGCCGACCGAAGAGCGCTCGTTTGCCTGGACGATCAACCAACCGAAACCCACGGACTACAACCAGCTGCAGATCTGGTACTCGTGGCAGGATAAGTTCGAGCTTCTCCTGCGCTCACCGGATGGAACCGTATCCGCACGCGCCAAGCTCGGCGAGCGCGCAAAGCTCATGAATGGCAGTACCGAACTCGGTAATGTCTATCACCGGGGTCAGGAACCCAACTCGCTCGATAACCACATCACGGTATTCTTCTACAAAGAGGCGCCGCCCGGCGAATGGACCGCCATCTTGGTCGGGAGCGACGTCATCGATGGGCGCTACCACGCATGGATAGAACGAGAGGTCGCATGCCCCTCGTGCCAATCGCGTTTCGTCGCCGGGGACGCAGACCCGCAGTCGACCACGGGGACGATCTGCAACGGCAGGCGCACGTTGGCGGTGGGCGCTTACGACAATCACGACTCGGAACATAAGCTCGGTCCGTTCAGCAGTGTGGGTCCGACGCGGGACGGTCGGCTGAAGCCCGACCTGTGCGCACCGGGTGTATCGGTATTGGCAGCCAGATCTGCGCCGCGCAATGCGACGGGTCACGTTCCCCCGCTGACCCGAATGTCGGGCACCAGCATGGCTGCACCGCACGTGACCGGAACGGTTGCGCTGATGTTTCAAGCGGCACCGCGTCGATTGCGGATCGAGGAAACGCACAACCTTCTGCTCGCCAGCGCCCGCCGTGTAACCGTGCCGGAAGATCTGCCGGAACGCATCGGCGTGGGCTTTCTCGATATCGACAAAGCAGTGCAGGCGGCGCGTATGATCGGCGTTGGAACCGCCACTTTCGCGCAGCGTACCGTGCAGGTTCCTTCGCCCGTTGCGCCCAATGCTCCCCCCATGCCTTCGGCGCCGCCCGCTCCCGCCCCCTCCCCCGGCGCGAACGAATCGGAGTCGATCTTGCCGCCGGGCGTAAATCCAGATCCACCTCCGGCGCCTCAACCCATTCCTCCGCAACCGACGCCACCGCAAGTCGCGCCCTGCGGCACCCTGCGCGTTTGGATCAACGCGTTCATTCCGAAAAGCGTGCCCGGCTATACCTTCACCGTTCCCGGAGGACCGCACGCCGGCAAGACCGCTATTCCCTGTCCCGCGATTGCCCTACCCGTCAACTGGAATTGTTTGAATGTGGGGTATCTCACGGATCAACGGACATTCGACGCATCGTTGTCCGCCGGCCAGCGCATGCGGTCAATCGCCGAAATAAGTCTCCTGCCCCCGGCTCTTGTGCCTCATCCGGGTGCTGAGCACGTGACTTCCGGGACCGTCGAAATCGACAAGACCTCGGGCTCGGTGACCTGTTCGAAATCAGCATCGATGACTCGCTGCGCCTTCAAGAATTTCAGAGTGGATCCTGATCCCAGCGCTCCGCTGTCCGGAAACTTTTTCATCCGGCTCGATGTGGTCGGCGCCGCAGCCGATCCCTGCGTCAATCTCGCCGCCGATATCGACTATGAGGGAACCATTACGATTTTCTGCTCACCTCGTGGCAACCTCGTCGAGGTGAGTTTCAGCGGGAAGATCGATTCGTTCCCCGCCTTCGAGATGTATGCAAGCCTCGGCGGTGCGACCAAGGCATTGTTCCGTGTGCCGCCGCCGCCCGGGAACACCGTCGTCGATCTGCTCGCCAGTGCCAGCAACCCTGTGGGCGGCCGCGTGGTGTTCGATCGCTGCCGGCTATCTGCCGCGGAATCTGAGCACGGCGATGCCGTCGACGCGGAAGCGATCGCAGTGCACGACACCCCGGCGCTGCTGACACAGGCGGAAGCTGCCCTATCGGAAGCCATCCAAGCCCGCGGCACGGCGCCCCGTACCGCTGCTTCCCTGACGCAAACAGTGTTCGGCGACGCGCTGGCGAATTTCGGTGCGGCGCGGCTTCCCGCTGCGTGGGAGGTCTTCGACTCATTGATTTACCCGGGCCGCGACGCACTTCGTGGTCGCGTCCAGGATGCCTTCGAGGTCGTCGCCGCCGGCGGCTGCCCAGTGCTTGACGGCATCAGATCCGGCGACGTGCTGCTACGCCGTAGCGAAGGCCGGCAAGCGCATGTCGCCGTAGTCGGCGCATCGGAGCTCGTGCCGCTGGCCGAGATTTCAGCGCGCGGTTGGACCGCCGAAGGCCGCGAGCCGGGATCCTACGCTCAGGTGCTCGAGGGCGGCTACTTTCCGCGCACGCAGGCCGATGCGTTTGCACGCCAGATCATGGATGACGATGGACGGCTACTGCCAAATCAAGTGCTGCTGCGTCCGCGAACCCTTTCCGATACTTCGGAGCGATTCGATCCCCTGAGCCTGGTCGTGGGCCTTGGCTTGGCGTCGACATTGGGTCAAGGGGCGGCGGCCGCGCGGCCGCCTGCGCCGCCGAGCCCGACAGGCGGCAACGACAAACCCGATGCTGCCGAAATAGAGCCCGGGGCCATCCTGTGCGCCAAGGATCTCGCGCCATTCGGCCGCGCATGGCGCGAGCGGGACCTGAAACAAGGCCGCAATCCGCGCCCGCAGATCATCGCCGGAAAGGCACTGTGTGACGGTGAGATCGACCTGGTGCAGACGGGCCCCGACGGCGGAACCATTGACCTATTGCTGTGGAACTTCGACATCGACGGTGCGTACCCCAAGCGAGCGCATGAAGCGGCACTCGACCGGTTGATCTTGGAAGTGCATGACCGTCTGGTCGGAGTCGCCCCGAAAGCTCGTGGATACACGATCTTCATGACCGGCTTTGCCAGTAAGACGGGCGATCCGGCCTACAACGTAGCGCTTGCGAACGAGCGCGAACAAGCCGTTGAGACGTACATAACGACGTTTCTCGAACGCAACTTGAAGATTCCCGAGGCGCCCATAGCCCCGTTGGTGACGTTCAATCACAATCCCGGGGGGTTCGACCCCGCGGCCGTCTTGAACGTCGAGAGTCCGCACGCGCGTTCGGTCCGCGTCATCGGCGTACCCTCCGGAAGTCCGCCCCCGCCGCCGCGGCCCTTCCCAGTGGCGCAAATTGAGGTCGCTTTGGACGATGATAACGACACCCTCGTGGACGGCTCCGCACCGGTCGCCACCTTTGTTCGGTTCGGATTGTGGAATAACGCTTACGATGCGGCGGGTGAGATTCGCAACAACCGCGTCGAGCGTGATAATTTCGTCGGCTTCGACGCACGGCGATTTTACTTCCGCGTTCGCGACACGAACATCACCGGAAATACCGTGAGTGTGCAATGGAAGACGCTGCTCGCCGACGGCGCGACAGCGGACGACGCTCCCACCAATCGAGCCATTACCTTGCAAAGAGTGGCGGCCGGCGTGCCCGTGTTTGTATCCAGGGCAGTGATGCTGGTGACCGACTATGCGGACGTCAATCAGCCAACGGACAGCGGACTCGTCGCGCCGTTGCCTGACACCGGCCTGCGCCATCGCGGGCAGAGCAATCACCGACTGCGCCGCGCGTCATTGGACGGTTTCTTGCACGCTGAGTACCGGCCCGCGGGGCAAGCCGCCGTCGTGGTCAAGTTACCGCTGTTCGAGCGTACCGCAACCGATGAGCGAAGACGGCTGAGGATGCGTGTAATCAATTATGGCGGGACCGCCACAGCGGCCTATATCGCCAGTCAATTCGCGCATGCAAATGCGCGATGGAATCAGATCGGCTTTAGCATCGACGCATTGCCGACGGTGGTGCGCCCGATCCCGCCGGCGGCGCTCGACCGCTCCGGGCTCTACGCGGGCAGCATCAATAACGCGCACGAACGAGCCGCATTGGCCGATCTTCTGCCCATCACGCCCGACAATACCGTGACCGCCGTATTCGTGCCCATGGTAGGCGCCAACGCCTACGCCACGGTCGGTGAACGCACGACCGTTGCTCTCGGGGACCGATTCTTCGTGTTCATCAATGTTGGGCTGTTCCTGGTCGATGAAACTCTCCCCCATGAGCTGTCGCATGTCCTCTTCAATCGCTTTGACGGAGACACCGCCAGACAGTTCTTCACGCTCAACACGAATCCGGGCAGAGCTTTCGGATTGCCGTTGCCCAACGTTAGAATCCTACGGCGTATCCAAGACCTGCATACTGTCGATCCCAATCAGGATCCGGCCAATGCCAATGTCGTCAATTGGGCGCGCCGCACGCGCGTGGGACGGTTTCCTGTCGCGGGAGGAGCCGCCGACGTGGCCACGGCAACTACCGGCAATACACTATCGGAGCCCTTCTGATGGCGAGCAATCTTGAACGGCGTCAGGTCTCAGCGGATTTGCAATTGATCGTGGGCGGCAACTTCACAGCGGACGCTCTCGGGCCGCTCTACCAGCAGACCATCGACCGGGTTCGCGCCGCGCCCAGCGAATACTTGAAGGAGTTCACGGCCTCGTATCTGTCGCGGCCCCTGGAATTGGCGCTTCACTCGAGACTGTACCTGGCCAATGTGTTGCGCATACTGGCGGATCTGCAGCCAACGTCCGTCAAGACCATTGCGCGGACGCTTCTTCAACAGATCAATACCGCGATGGCGGCGCGTTCCGCCGGCGGCGCCGGCGCGAACGAAGCGGTATCGGACGATACGCTGCAGATGCTGCAGAGCGTAGACATGCGTAAACGGGAACTCCAAAGCCTCTTGCGAACTTGACGGTATTTACCCGGGCGTTTCTACTTCGTTCTTACCGCCTTCCAAGACCTCCGCGAGACGTTGATCCGCTTCCGCCAGCAGATTGCGCACCACATTCACCTGATCGACGGCATTTGTCATGGCCCGGCTACTGTCACCCCGGCGCCGCGGCGCCGTCGATGATCGGCGTTCATTCATTCCAGCGCCGGGCGACACCGGATGCAAGACCGCAATGGCGCTGCCCGCGATTTGATGATAGACCGCCATGGTTTCTTTCATCGGATGAATGGCGAGCTCGCGCTTCAGGGCGGCACGGCAGATCTCGAATTGACGCAACGCCGAAGCGCGCTGTCCGTCCAGCACGAGATAACGCATCAACTCCCGATGCACATCTTCGCGCAGACTGTCGGCCTCAAGCACCAAACGTGCGTAGTGGATCGCTGAATCGTAGTCGTGTTTGAGCGCCGATAGATGCATCAGGCGGCCCAGCGCGTTGAGGTAGCCATTGCGCAGTCGTTCTCGTTCACGCAATGCCCAATCACTCTGGAAATCCGCCAGCGCGCTGGCCCGATGCAATTCGATGGCCGCGCACAGCTCGGCTCGGTGCACCTCCGTGACCTGGTCCAGCGGCGTCGATGAACTCGCGCGCGTAAGCTCTTCGAACCTCGACACATCGGAGCAAACAGGCCCGGGGCCATTCAGCCCAATCGCCCCCTGGCGATTGATCGCGA
>WNFI01198856.1_pt1 | contig 22858 bp, 20 predicted proteins | sample 5400471 | NCBI WGS metagenome assembly WNFI01 (sample SAMN13153348, study PRJNA577476) | soil metagenome | isolation source: 100 cm saprolite on Douglas fir-dominated hillslope | place: USA:California | collected 2013-09-17
CGATCCCGCTCGGCGGCGACCTTCGTCGGCAGGCCCCACAGTTCCACGAATCCCTTGGCGAGCTGCTGATCGAACACATCGCCGGTGTCGTAGGTCGCGAGCCCGTAGTCGTAGAGCGCCAGCGGGCTGCGCCTGCCGGTCACGACGGCCTGGCCAGCTTGCAGCCGCACGCGCACATCCCCGGTCACGTGCTTCGACGCCTCGGTCATGAACGCCTCGAGCGACCGGCGCAGCGGCGAGAACCATAGCCCGTCGTAGACGAGTTCCGTCCAGCGCTGCCCGGCGGTCCGCTTGAACCTGGCCAGCTCCCGCTCCAGGCACACGCTCTCGAGCTCGGAGTGCGCGGCGATCAGCGTCATCGCGGCAGGCGCCTCGTAGATCTCCCTGCTTTTGATCCCGACCAGGCGGTCCTCGACCATGTCGATCCGCCCGATCCCGTGCGCGCCGGAGACGGCGTTCAGCTCCGTGATGAGCTCCAGCGGCGACAGCGGACGGCCGTCGATGGCGACCGGCAGGCCGTCAGCGAAGCTGATCACGATCTCCTCGGCCGGTTTGCCAGCCGCCGGGTCGTCGGTGTACCCGTAGACGTCGTCGTGCGGGGCCTCCCAGATGTCCTCCAGGTGACCGGTCTCGCAGCTGCGTCCCCAGACGTTCTGGTCAATCGAGTACGGAGAGCGCGCCGTGACGTCGATCGGCAAGCCCTTGGCGGCAGCAAACTCGATTGCCTTGTCCCTGGTCATGCCCGAATCGCGAACAGGGGCGATCGACTTCACATCGGGGGCCAGGGCGGCCAGCCCCACCTCGAACCTGACCTGGTCGTTGCCCTTGCCCGTGCAGCCGTGGGCGACGACGCTGGCGCCGAACTCCTTCGCCACCCTGGCCAGGTGCTTGACGATCAGCGGCCTGGAGAGCGCCGAGACCAGCGGATACCGGTCCATATAGAGCCCGTTCGCGCGCAGGGCCGGCATACAGTAGTCGGCGGCGAACTCGGCCCGCGCGTCCACGACGACCGCGTCGGCGGCCCCGCACGCCAGTGCCCGGGCCTTGATCGTCTCCAGATCCTCGCCGCCCTGGCCGACGTCCATGGCCAGCGCGATTACCTCAGCCCCGGTCTCTTCGGCGATCCAGCCGATCGCCACCGACGTGTCCAGGCCTCCCGAGTAGGCCAGCACGACTCGCTGCGTCACGACTCCTCCTTGTCCTGCATCTGCTGCCTCTGATGGTGCGCCCGCCCTGGCTCGGCCCGGCCACGCCGCTCGGCGAGCCGGAGCAGCAGGTTCGCCAGATCGTCGCCGCCGGCCGGATCGCGCGCCACGACCAGCACGGTGTCGTCGCCGGCGACGGTTCCGAGCACCGCGTGCATGGCGGTCCTGTCGATCATCGAGGCCATCAGCTGGGCGGCTCCTGGCGGCGTCCGCAACACGACCAGGTTGCCGCTGGCCTCGGCCGACAGCAGCAGGTCGGCCGCCACCTTCGCGAGCCCAGCGGCCGCGGCCGCCGGCGTGCCAGCGGCGTAACCAGCCATCCCGGCGACCGCCGCCGCGGCCTGACGGAAGACCGCGTCGTCGGCCTCGGTGACCGGCATCTCGGCCGGGTCGGGCGGCATGGCGTAGACCAGCGCGCCGCCGGGCCCGCGCAGCCGGACGGCGCCGAGCTCGTCCAGGTCGCGCGACAGGGTCGCCTGCGTGACCCGCATCCCGACCGCGGCGAGCCGGTCGGCGAGCTCTTCCTGCGACCGCACCGGCTCGGTTGGCTGGCAGAGTATGGCGGCGATCTTCGCGTGCCTGGCGGCCTTGGTGGCTGGGCTCACCCGCTCCGCAAGGCCGGCCGAGCCATTGCGACCTGGGCCGCCCAGACCCGGGCCGACCAGACCCGGGCCGCCCAGACCTGCGCCGCCGTGACCCGCTGCACGCCCGTGGGCGCTGCCCGGCGGCCCGGTCACTTGTCCTCCCGCAGCAGCCAGGCCAGGAGCGCTTTCTGCGCGTGCAGGCGGTTCTCCGCCTCGTCCCAGACCAGGCTGGCCGGGCCGTCCAGCACGCCATCGGTGATCTCCGCGCCCCGGTGGGCCGGCAGGCAGTGCAGGACCCGGCAGCCCGGCTCGGCGAGCGCGAGCTTCGCCTCGTCCAGCCGGAACGGTGTCATGGCCGCGATCCGGTCGCTCTCCTGGCCCTCCTGGCCCATGGACGTCCAGGCGTCGGTGGCGAGAATGTCAGCGCCCGCGCAGCCCGCTACCGGGTCAGCGCAGACCTCGGCCGAACCGCCGGTCCGAGCGGCGATCGCGTGCGCCGCGGCAAGGATCTCTGGATGCGGCCAGTAGGGCTCGGGCGCGGCGATCCGCACGTGCAGGCCGGCCGTCACCCCGCCGAGCAGGTAGGAGTGCGCCATGTTGCTGCCGCCGTCGCCGAGGAAGGTGAGGTGCAGCCCGGCCAGCCAGCCGAAGGCTTCCCTGGCGGTCTGGAGGTCGGCGAGAACCTGGCACGGGTGGAACTCGTTGGTCAGGGCGTTGATCACCGGGACGGTGCTCGCGGCCGCGAACTCCTCGAGTCGTTCCTGGGCGAACGTACGCCAGGCGACGGCCGCGACCTGCCTGCTGAGCACCCGCGCGGTGTCGCCGGTCGACTCGCCCCTGGACTGGTGCGTGCCGGTCGCGTCGATGATCAGCGGGTGCCCGCCTAGCTCCGCGACGGCGAGGGCGAACGAGACCCTCGTGCGCAGCGACGGCTTGTCGAGCAGCACCGCGACGCTGCGCGGGCCGGCGAGCGGCTGCGCGCCGAACCTGTCCGCTTTCATCGACTCGGCCAGGCTGAGCACCTCGGCCTGCTGGGCCGGCGACAGGTCGTCGTCCCTGAGGAAATGCCTGACGGCTGTCCCCGTCACGCCTGCTCCCCGGCAGACGCGCTGGCCCGCGCCAGGATGCCTGGCAGCGCATCGGTGAACGACCTGGCCTGCTCCGCGCTCAGCACGAGCGGCGGGGCGAGCCTGATCGCGTCCGGCTGGACCGCGTTGACCAGGAACCCGGCCTGCCGCGCGGCTGTCTCCACCAGGCCGGACACCGGCGCGGTGAGCGCGATCGCCAGCCACAGCCCGCTGCCGCGGACTCCGCTGAGCAGCGGATGATCGACTGCCGTGATTCCCGCCGACAGCACGGCGCCGACCTGGGTGACGTTCTCCAGCAGGCCGTCGCGTTCGATCGTGTCGAGGACCGCGAGCGCGGCCGCGCACGCGACCGGGTTGCCGCCGAACGTGCTGCCATGGTCCCCTCGGCCAAGCGCCGATCCCGCGGCCCCGATTCCGACGCACGCGCCGATCGGCAGGCCGCCGCCGAGCCCCTTGGCCAGCGTGATGACATCGGGCAGGACGCCTTCGCCCTGGCAGGCGAACCATCCGCCGGTCCGGCCGATCCCGCTCTGGATCTCGTCGAGCACCAGCAGCGCCCCGGCGGAATCGCAGGCCGCGCGCGCTGCCTTCAGGTAGCCGGCGGGCGCGGGCACGATCCCGCCTTCGCCCAGGCACGGCTCAAGGAAGACTCCGGCGCAGTCCGGGCCGAGCGAGCCCATGGTGCGGCCATGGAATCCGCCTTCGGCCGCGACGAAGACCGGCCTGCCTGCTCCCTGCAGGCGGCGGACCAGCTTGAGCGCGGCCTCGTTGGCCTCGGTGCCCGAGTTGGCGAAGAAGACCCTGCCGTCGGCACCGAGCAGGCCGAGCAGCCGTTCGGCCAGCGCGACCTGGCCCTCATGCAGGTACAGGTTCGAGATGTGCGCCAGTCTTCCGACCTGCTGACTGACCGCCTCGACGATGGCCGGATGAGCATGGCCGAGCGCGCTGACCGCGATCCCGCCGAGCAAGTCGAGGTAGGAGTTGCCGTCCGCATCCCAGACGACGCAGCCCTCGCCGCGAGCCAGGGCGAGCGGCGGCAAGCCATAGTTCGGCATGAGGGCTGCCGCGTAGCGTGCCTTCAGCAGGTTAGTCGCTGTCGTGCCGGTGACGCCTGGTCCGGCTGCTGTAGGGCCGGCCGCAATGTCTGGCACCGTCATGCTGCCCTCCGCTCTCCGTCCGGAACGACCATCGTGCCGATTCCCGAGTCGGTGAATATCTCCAGCAGGACGGCATGCGGCAGCCGCCCGTCGAGCACGTGGGCCTGCGGAACACCGCCGCGGACGGCTGTCAAGCAGGCCTGCATCTTCGGGATCATGCCGTCGCTCAGCCCAGGCAGCATCGCGGCCAGGTCGCTCACCGTCAGCTCGCTGATCACCTCCGGCGGGCGGCCATCCGCGGCCACGGGCGCACCGTTTGCCGTGGCCACCCCGTCTCCCGCCGCCGGCTGGCTCCCTGGCCAGTCCGCGTACAGGCCGGCCACATCGGTCAGCATCACGATCTTGACCGCGCCGAGCGCCACGGCCAGGGCAGCCGCTGCGATGTCCGCGTTCACGTTGAGCACCTCGCCCGCGTCGCTCCGCGCCACGGTCGAGATCACCGGGATCCTGCCGTCCGCTATCAGCGCGCTCACCGCTCCCGGGTTCACGGACTCGACCTCGCCGACCTGGCCGATGTCGATCACCTGGCCGTCGTCGGTGGTCGCCGCCACCCGGCGGGCGGTCAGCAGTTGCGCGTCCTCCCCCGACATGCCGACCGCGAACGGCCCGTGCCGGTTGATCAGGCCGACGACGTCCCGGTTCACCTGGCCGGTCAGCACCATCCTGACCACGTCCATCGCCTCGGCCGTGGTGACTCGCAGGCCCGCCCTGAACGTCGACTCCATGCCGAGCCTGTCCAGGTGGGCGCTGATCTGCGGGCCGCCGCCGTGCACGACGACCGGGCTCAGCCCCGCGTATCGCAGGAACACGACATCTTGCGCGAACGCCAGCCGCAGTGACTCGTCGGTCATCGCGTGGCCGCCGTATTTGATCACGACGATCTGGCCGTGGAAGCGCTCGAGCCACGGCAGCGCCTCGATCAGCGTCGCCGCCTTGGCCAGCGCACTGGCGTGAGCCTGGTCTGCCGGTCCGGGTGGACGACCCCCTGGAACCCCCCGCGGTTCGATCATGTCGAGTACGCCGAGTTCTCGTGCACGTAGGCAGCGGTCAGGTCCGTCGTCAGCACTGTGGCGGCGGCCTGGCCGGCGGCCAGGTCCACGGTGACCGTTACATCCCTTGGTCGCAGGTCAACCGCGGACCGGTCCGTACCGGGCGCTCCGTTCCGGCAGACCCAGACCCCGTTGATCGCGACGCTGACCTGGTCAGGCTCGAATGCGGCCGCGGTCGTGCCGACCGCGGCGAGCACGCGGCCCCAGTTCGGATCCTCGCCGGTGATCGCGCACTTGAACAGGTTGCACCGCGCGATCGCCCGGCCCGCCTCGACCGCGTCGTCCTCGCTGGCTGCCCCGACGACCTCGATGGCGATGGTCTTGGTGGCGCCCTCGGCGTCAAGCTGGAGCTGGTGAGCCAGGTCATCGCACGCAGCCGTCAGCAGCTCGGTGAACTCCGGCAGGTCCGGCCGGACGCCTGAGGCCCCGCTGGCCAGCGCCAGGACGGTGTCGTTGGTCGACATGCAGCCGTCGGAGTCCAGCCGGTCGAATGTGGCCCGCACCGAGCCGCGCAGCGCCTTGTCCAGGTCGCTGGCCGGCAGGTCAGCGTCGGTCGTGAGCACGACGAGCATGGTGGCCAGCGCCGGCGCCAGCATCGCCGCGCCCTTGGCCATCCCGCCGATCTGGTAACCGCTGCCCTGGACGGCACACGTCTTCGGGACGGTATCGGTCGTCATGATCGCACCCGCCGCGGCGGGCCCGCCCGCGGCCGACGCCGACGCCGTGGCGGCGTCGACGCCGAGGAGCAGCGGGTGCATCGGCAGCCGCTCGCCGATCAGCCCGGTCGAGCAGACCGCCACCTGGCTGGCCGGAACGGACAGCAGGCCCGCCAGGTGCTCGGCGGTATGCCGGGTGTCCGCGTACCCGTCGGGCCCGGTGCACGCGTTCGCGCCGCCGGAGTTGAGCACGACCGCGTGCACCTGGCCGCCAGCCAGAACCTGCTGGCTCCAGCGCACGGGAGCCGCCTTGACCCGGTTCGAGGTAAAGACTCCGGCCGCGGCGGCCGACGGCCCGTCATTGATCACAACGGCGACATCGGGGCTGCCGGACGTCTTGATCCCCGCCGCGACTCCCGCCGCCCGGAAACCTAGCGGCGCTGTGACGCTCATGTGCTGTCTCCCGCTGGCTCGCTCATGGCGCTATTCCGATCGAGGTCAGGCCCGCCGTCTCAGCGAGGCCCAGCATGAGGTTGGCGTTCTGGATGGCCTGGCCAGCGGCGCCCTTGCCGAGGTTGTCGATCGCGGCGACGACGGTCGCCCGGCGGGTGCGCGGGTCAGCCGTGGCCTGCAGCACGGCGCCGTTCGACCCGGCCACCGCCGCGGTCGCCGGCCATCGGCCGGCGGGCAGCAGATGGACGAAGGGCTCGTCGGCATAGGCCGCCGCAAGCGCCGCGCGGAGCGCGGCCGTGTCGGTGCCGGCTGAGGCGAGCCTGGCCGTGCAGGTGGCGAGGATGCCGCGCGGCATCGGCGCGAGCAGCGGCGTGAACGACACCCGGACCCCGTCGCGGCCTGGCCCGTCCGCCAGCGCCTGCTCGATCTCGGGTGTGTGCCGGTGGGTGCCGCCTGCCTGGTAGGCCGATACCGAGCCCATGACCTCACTCCCGAGCAAGTCGGGGCGCAGTGACCGGCCCGCTCCCGACGCTCCTGAGGCCGCGACCACCACCACGTCGTCGGCGGCGACCAGACCCGCCCCGACGAGCGGCGCGAGAGCCAGGATCGCCGCGGTCGCGTAGCAGCCCGGAGCCGCGACGCGGGTTGCGTTGCGGATAAGCGGGCGGGTACCAGGCAGTTCGGGCAGACCCGTGACCCACCTGCCTGGATGGTCGCCGCCATAGTGCCGTGCCCAGTCGGCCGGATCGGTCAGCCTGAAGTCAGGACCGAGGTCCACGATCGGGATGTCGGCACTGACGCCGGCCGCCATCGGCCCGGACTGGCCGGCCGGCAGCGCCAGGAAGATGAGGTCGCACTGGGCTGCCTTGACCGCGCTGTGCGGCTCGAAGATCAGGTTCGCCAGCGCCCGGTGACTGGCCAGGTTGGCGTGCACCTCGCCGATTGTCTTGCCTGCGCTGCTGTCCGCCGTGGCGACCGACAGGTCCAGATCGGGGTGCCCGCAGATCAGCCTGAGCAGCTCCCCGCCGGCGTACCCGCTGGCGCCGACGACCGCCACCCGCATCTGCATCAACCTTTCCACTCCGACGCCGAACCGAACCCGAGCCCCGACCCCGACCCCAGTCACTGCTCGCATTATTATGCATGGCAATGTTTGAGTATGCAAACTATGGCGGCAGGCGCAGGGACCGTGGGTCGCGGCTCCCTGGCGGGCCGGCGTTGTCAGCGGGCGAACCGGAGGGATGGGCTTACGGACCGGCGGCACCAGAAGGCATGATGTTGTCCCCGGGAAGGAGACGCCATGCACCCCCGCCGACCGTCAGGCCGGGCCTGCCGTCTGGCTCGCGCGAGGATCGGCAGGTTGGGTTGGCTCGCTGTGCTGGTTACGGTCGCCGCTGCCGGGTGCGCCAACTCGGGTGCGGCTCACCCCGGTCCGGCGACCAAGGCACGGGTAACACCCTGCGGAACGGCGAAGACCGCGGCAGCCGTTCCGGTCAAGGTCGAGGTCATCAAGGGTCAGATCGCCTGCGCCACGGCCATGGCGGTCGAGCGCGCCTACGCCGCGGCGATCAGGTCAGGGCGGGCGCCAGGGAACGGCGGCGGCGGGCCGGTCAAGATAAGGGGCTGGACCTGCCAGGGTTTCGCGACCCCGATCGTGCTCCAGACCGGCAAGGCGTCCAATAGCCCGAACTAGCCGCCTGGCGAGCTCTGTGCTGCACCGCCACGGAGCACGGCACCGGTCAGCCGCGCGGCCGAGGCGACCGCGGCGTCCCTGGCGACGGCGACCTCGTCATCGGTCAGGGTCCGGTCGGGCGCCCTGAATCGCAGCGTGTAAGCCAGCGACTTGCGACCTGGCCCCACCTGCTCCCCGGAGTACACGTCAAACAGCCGCACGTCCTCGAGCAGGCCCTCGGCGCCGCCGGCCGCGGCGCCGGCCACCAGCGCGGACTGCACGTCGGCGGCCGGGACGTCCTGGGCGACTACCAGCGCCACGTCCTGCGTCGCGACCGGGTAGGTCGAGATGACCGGCGCCTGGATCGGCGCAAGCCCGGCCGCGGCGCGCTCGATCGCGGACAGGTCAAGCTCGACCGCGCAGGTCCGCGACGGCAGCTTGAACGCGCTGACCACCCGTGGATGAAGTTCGCCGGCGTAGCCGAGCGACACTGGCTCGCCCGCCCGGCTCGCCCAGGTCGGGTTCGCCGGATCCGAGGACGAACTCGGCGCACCGTCCCGGATGCCACGGCTCGCGCCGGGCCGCCCGGATCTCATGCGGTACCCGGCTGATCCGAAGCACCGTCCGCGCCGCCTTGATCGCGTCGTGGAAGTTGGCCGGCCAGCCGGCCCCCCACCACCCGGCGGCCCCGCGCTGGCCGGTGAGCACCACCGCGAGCAGCCTCGGCTGGTCGGGCAGCGCGTTCTCGAGCTCGGCGATCTCCTCCGGGGTCGGTGCCCGGTCGACGGGCAGGATGGGAGCGATGCGGTTACCCGCGGTGTCTTGCCTGGTCCGTGCGACATTCCCGATCTCGAACAGGGACAAGTCGGAGAAGCCGCGGCCGACGTTGCGGTTGAGCACCCGGAACAGCCCGGGCAGCAGCGAGGTGCGGAGCTGCGGCTCCTCGTCCCTGATCGGGTTGGCCAGGCTGACCGCGCGCCGCCTCGGGTCGCCGGCGTCCAGCTGGAGCCGGTCGAAGTCGGCGGCCGAGCCGAACGGGCTGCTGATCACTTCTAGGTATCCGGCGCCGGCCAGAGCACGGCCGAGGCCGCTGCGCAGCCGCTGCGTCGGGGTCCTGCCCTTGCCCGCGATCGCCCGCGGCATCCTGATGCCGACCTTCTCATACCCTTCGAGCCTGATCACCTCTTCGGCCAGGTCGTTAGGGTCGGTCAGGTCCGGCCGCCAGGACGGCGGTGTCACGGTCAGCACCTCGCCGTGGCCGTTGCCGTCACTGCTTTTCTCGACCGTGCAGCCAACTTCGCGCAGCCTCCTGATCACCGTGTCCGTGCCGTAGCTCGTCCCGGCTACCCGGTCGGGGTGATCGGCGGGCATCACGATCCGCACCGGCTCGATCGGCGCGGATGCGAGCGTGTACCCGGGCACGACCATGCCGCTGCCGAGCTCGGCGAGCATGGCGGCGGCCTTCGCCGAGGCCCGCAGCGGAAGCTCGTAGTCGACGCCGCGCTCGAACCGCGCCGAGGCCTGGCTGAACAGCCGGTGCCTGCGGCTCATCCGGGCGACGCCGGCGGCGCTGAAGTGCGCGGCCTCTATCACCAGGTTGGTCGAGGTCTCGCTGACCTCGGTCGCCAGGCCGCCCATTGTCCCGGCCAGCCCGATCGGGCCGGATGAGTCCGTGATCACGATGTCGTCGGGATCGAGCGTCCTGACCACGTGGTCGAGTGTCTCCAGCTTCTCGCCCGGCCTGGCTCGGCGGACGACGATCGGGCCGTCGAGCGCCGAGGCGTCGAACGCGTGCAGCGGCTGGCCAAGCTCGAGCATCAGGTAGTTGGTCACGTCGACGGCCAGCGACACGCTGCGCGTGTCGGCGCGGGCGAGCCTGACCCGCATGGCCAGCGGTGCCGGCCTGGCCGGATCGATACCGCGGACCTCGCGGAGCGCGAACCGGTCGCAGGCGCTCGGATCGCCGATGCTGGCCTGGTGCACCTCGCCGTCGCCCGGCGAGTGCGCCCAGTCAGGGAGGCCAGCGTCGGCCGGGTCGGTGTAAGCCACGCCGAAAGCGCTGGCCAGTTCCCTGGCCATGCCCCTGACCGACATCCCGTCCGACACACGGCCGTACGACTCGATCGTGCCGATCTCGAACCCGCCGGCCCGCACGGCACCCGGCAGCGCCAGCGGCACGAGGTCACCAACCGTGAAGTTGACGGCGCCGCAGATGACCCAGCGCTCAGCCTCAGGGCCTGAGGTCTCGCTCGTGGTTACCCGGCAGTACCTGATCGGCTTCCTATGCCCGGTCAGCTCCTCGATCTCCAGGACCCTGGCCACGACGACCGAGCTGATGTCGTCCCCGACCTGCTCCATCCCCTCGATCTCGAGGCCGATCGCGGTGAGCCGCCGCGCGACCTCGCCGGCGTCGACAGGTTCTGGCAGCGCCGCGTACTCAAGCAGCCAGGAAAGCGGCACTAGCATGGCGCCTCCGCTCCGAACGCGCCGGAGAACCTGACGTCGCCCTCGATCGCGTCCCTGATCTCGCTCAGGCCGTTTCTGATCATCAGCGACCGCTCGATGCCGAGCCCGAACGCGAACCCGCTGTAGCGTTCCGGGTCGATGCCGCACGCTATGAGGACGCGCGGGTTGACCATCCCGCACCCCGCGATCTCGATCCAGCCCTGGGACTTGCAGACGCGGCACGGCGGGGCACCCGGCTTGACCGACTCGCCGCGGCAGACGTGGCATTCCATCGAGACATCGGCCGAAGGTTCGGTGAACGGGAAGTAGTCGGGCCGCAGCCTGGTCCGCAGCCCCTCGCCGAACATCACCTCGACGAACGCGGTGATGGCACCGCGGAGGTCGGCCATCGTCAGGCCCTCATCCACGGCCAGTCCCTCGATCTGGTGGAACACCGGGCTGTGGGTGGCATCGAGCGCGTCACTGCGGAAGCACTTGCCCGGGCTGACGACGTACAGCGGCAGCGGCCTGGTCAGCATGGCCCTGATCTGCACCTCCTGCATCTCCCTGGCAGGATGATCAGGCGGGAAATTCAGGGCGTCGAAGTTGTACCATTCGGCCTCGACCTCGGGTCCCTCGGCGATCTCGTAGCCCATGCCGATGAAGACGTCCGCCAGCCGGTCCGAGAGCGTCGCGACGGGATGCCGGGCGCCCGCCGGAGACCTGTCCCACGGCAGGGTCACATCGGCCTTCTCCTCCTCGAGAACCCGCCGGTCCTGGTCGGCCTCGAGCACGACATGGCGCGCAGCGAGCGCGTCATCAAGCCGCTTCTTCGCGACGCCGACTCGGCGCCCAGCCTCTGCCCTCGCCTCAGGCGGCAGCGCGCCGATCTCCGCGCTCGCCAGCGTCAGCGGCGCCTGCCGGCCGCGGTGGGCAACCTCGGCCTCTTTCAGGTCATCGAAGGTGGACGCTGCCGCGACGGTGGCGAGCCCCTCCTCCGTCATGCGCTCGACCTCGGCCGGCGCCAGCGCGGCCACGCGGACCGGGTCATAGGTATTTTTCGGTGCGGACATCGTCCTGTTCTCCTAGATGTCGCAGAAGTCGGTCAGCGGCGAGATTCACGATCTTCGCGCAACGGCCCGCACCCGCTGCTGCCGCACCGGGGCCAGTTCCGCACCCAGCAATGGCGGCGCGGCTAACCGCGGAACAAGCCGCCGCTCGGATCTCCCGTACGCCCGCCGGTGTGTGCCGATCTGGTCAGCCGTGATCTGGCACGCCAGCGGGCATGGTAAATCGGAACTCCGCGCCGCCGCCTGGCGCCTGCGCGACCGTGATGGAGCCGCCGTGGGCCTCGACCAGGCCCTTGACGATGAACAGGCCGAGACCGGCCCCGCCCCGGCGCTTCGCGCGCCAGAACTGACGGAACACCCTCGGTGCGAACTCAGGAGCGATCCCCGGACCCTGGTCGCGGACGGAAACCGCAACTCCGGGTCCGCCATGGACCACTGCCGACTCGATCACGGTAGTAACCGTACCAGCCCCGTGCCTGATCGCATTCTCGATAAGGTTCGCGAAGATCTGGTCGATCTTGTCGGCATCCAGCCAGACCTCGGGCAGCCAGTCTGCCGCCTCGATCCTGAACCGGGACTCGGGATCCCCGGCCGCGACCCGCCCGGCCACGATCTTCGCGGCCCTGGCCCCCAGGTCGACCAGCTCCCGGTGCAGCTGGATCCGGCCGGCTTCGATCCTGGAGACATCGAGAAGCTCCGTGATCAGGCGCGTCACGCGGTCCGCGTCGGCGTTGACGGTCTCGAGCATGATCCGCTTCTGGTCATCGGTAAACCGTGACCATTTGGACAGCAGGGTCGCCGTGAATCCCTTCACGCTCGTCAGCGGGGACCGCAATTCGTGTGCCACGGTGGAGACCAGGTCAGCCCTGGCCCGCTCGAGCCTTGCCCGCTGCTCGGCACTGCGCAGCGTGATCGTGAGCCTGCGGACGGCTCCTCGCTCGCACGGCCAGTCCGCCCGGGCCGCGCGGCGCGGACCGCGCTGGTAGCCGATCGTGACCAGCAATTCCGTGCCGTCGGGCAGGTAAAGCGAACGCTCGGGGTGCCTGGTGCGGATCGCCAGCCCGTCATAGGGCCGGGACTGCCGCCACCAGCAGCGGCCCTCCGCGTCGGCGAGCGGCAGCGCGGTAACCAGGTCGCGGCCGAGTGCTTGGTCGGCCCCGAGCCCGGTGACCCGCTCCGCGGCGCGGTTGAAGATGACGACCCTGCCGCACTCATCGGCGACCACCAGGCCGTCAGGCAGCTCGTCGGCGCTCAGCAGGTCGCCGGGCCCGAGCACATCGGCGGGCAGCGGCAGGTCCCCGGGCCACTGCGGGCCGCCGGAACGCCGCGGGCCCCCGGTGCCGCCGGTGCCTCGCGGGTCCGCGGTCTCCGAGCCTGCGCTTGCAGCCACCGCACTCATTCGCCGGTCCACATCGGACTGATGCCCCCAGCCGCACTGCTACCCCGGCGCGCCTGATGGTGCCTTCCGGGGTCCGGGGGTTAACCCACGGTCGGCATGTGCCGCGTCACTGCCGCATCCGGTGACCCATCCGGATGCCCGTCATGACGCAACGTGAGCAGAAGCCTAGCGTGTCAAGGGGACCGAGCGGCACCCCCATGGTGGGCACGCGCCGAGGCGTACAGGCACACGGCCGCGGCAGCGGCCAGGTTCAGGCTCTCGGCCTGGCCGTAGATGGGAACGGCGACAGCGTCGTCGGCAAGCGCGACGAGTTCGGCGGGAAGCCCCCACGCCTCGTTGCCGAACAGCCACGCGGTCGGTGCCGCCAGCCGGCCCTCACGGTCCAGTTCGTCCAGCCCCTGCGCAGCGCCGCCATCGGCTGCCAGCACGGCAAGCCCGGCAGCGCGCAGCGCGCTCACGGCCTCGGTGACCGAGACCCCGAGCACGAGCGGCAGGTGGAACAGCGATCCAGCCGACGATCGCACGCACTTGCTGTTGTAGGGGTCTACGGATGCGTCAGCGAAGATTACGCCCTGCGCGCCCGCGGCGTCCGCAGTGCGCAGGACTGTGCCGGCGTTGCCCGGATCCCTGACGTTCGCGAGTACCGCCACGAGCCGAGGCGAGGCCGCGACCAGATCGGCGAGCGGAACGTCGATGAACCGGCAGACGGCGAGCAGGCCCTGCGGTGTCACCGTCTGGGCGAGCTCGGCCATCCCCTCGCCGCTGACGGTATGCACCGGCGCCCCGGTCCGCGTCACCGCCTCCACCAGCGCGGCATGCCGCGATCTGGCCGCCCCGGTCACGAAGAGCTCGGTTAGTGCCGCACCGCCCCCGGTGCCGTGACCGAGTGCCTCCTGGACCGCTTGCGGACCCTCGGCCAGGAAGAGCCTGGACCGCTCGCGAAGCGCACGCTTGGCGAGGGATCGCGCTGCCCTGACCCGGGGGGAGCGGATCGGTGTAACCATGCCGTAGCAAGCGAGGCTGTACCTCGGCCAGTGGCGGTCAGGCCGCGGCCGCGTTCACGTCGGCGGGAAGAATCCAGAGCCGGCGGAACGCGCCCTTGCGATCCTTGCGGTCGCGGTAGGCGTAGGTCATGGAATGGAGCGCCTGCTCCTTGGCCTTGCGGTACAGCCTGGACCGCTGGCCGCGGTACCCGCTTGCCCGCTCCAGGACGACCCTGCGCTTCTTGTGGGCATTGACCGCCCGCTTTACGCGTGCCATCTGTTCGACTCCCTCGCGTCGGACCGGGTCACTTGCCCAGCAGCTTCTTCATGTTCTTGGCGTCGGCGGGTGAAAGCGTCACATAGTTCGCCAGGCGGCGGGTCTTCGTGCTCGGCTTGTGCTCCAGGTAGTGGGCACGATTGGCGCGACGGCGCATGATTTTTCCGGTCGCGGTGAGCCGGAACCGCTTCTTGGCGCCGCTGTGGGTCTTCATCTTCGGCATGTGGCCGCTTCCCTCGTTCCTGGCGTGCTGACGGCACGCGTCCTATCTCGGCCCGCCGACAATGGGGGTCAGGCGGGCACGTCTTCGTTCTCCGGGTGGCTGGGCTTGCTCGTCAGCCCCCGGCCTCTGCTCCGCCCGCGCCCTGCTCGGCCGACCTCGGCCGGGGCGTCGGAACCGGGCTTGCCTCGCCGGGCTTGCCGGCCGGCGGGCGCGGCGCACTGGGCCTGGGAGCGGCGGGCCTGGCCCCGCCGCCGGACGGACCCGGCTTGGGTGCGGTTGGCCTCGGACCGCCGCCCGACGGGCCCGGCCTGGGTGCCGCGGGCCTCGGACCGGCCGACGGCGGACCCGGCCTTGGCGCTGCCGACCTGGACGCGCCGGTCGCTGCCGGCCTGGCCGATCCGGCTGATCCGGCCGCGCCCGGCCTGGGCGGGCTCGGCCTGGGCGTCGCCTCGCTCGATGCGGCCGGCTGGCTCGTCGCTGACCCGGGGCCCGGCCGCGGACCGCTCGGCGCCGCACTCGGCCGCGGCTGCGGTTCATGGTCCCCGGAGTCCTGGGTCCCCGAGGGTGCTCCAGGCGCTGCCTGACGGCTGGCCGGCCTGGGCGCGGCTGCTCGCGGCGCCGCGGCGGCCGCCTGGTCGTCCTGGCCGGCCACCGGTGCCGCCGGTGCCGCCGGTGCCGCCGGTGCCGCCGGTGCCGATGCCCTTGCGCTTGCCCGGTCCTGGGTTCGAACCGCCTTGACGTCGGTCTTCTTGCGGTGCGGCCCGATGACCATGATCATGTTCCGACCGTCCTGCTTGGGCTGCGATTCGACGAAGCCAAGTTCCTCGACGTCACCGGCTAGCCGCTGGAGCAGCTTGTATCCAAGCTCTGGCCTGGATTGCTCGCGGCCGCGGAACATGATCGTCACCTTGACCTTGTCTCCCTGCCGCAGGAACCGCTCGACGTGCCCCTTCTTGGTGCCGTAGTCGTGCGGGTCGATCTTCGGCCGGATCTTGATCTCCTTGATGACCGTCTGCGCCTGGTTCTTGCGCGATTCCCGGGCCTTGAGCGCCGACTCATACTTGAACTTGCCGAAGTCCATGAGCTTGCAGACCGGCGGCCGTGCCGTCGGCGCCACCTCGACAAGGTCGAGATCCGCCTCCTGAGCCAGCCGGAGCGCGTCGGTAATCGAGACGATCCCGACCTGCTCGCCGGACGGGCCGACGAGCCGGACTTCAGGTACCCGGATACGGTCGTTAATACGTGGTTCAGTGCTGATGTGACCTCCAACGTCACCTCTCGTCCCGAGCCGGGACCATCCCGGCGCGGGCGTTCCGCGCAGCTCGCCGTGATAAGCAGAAAGCCCCGCACGGCTAGCATGCGGGGCCACCACGGGCACGGCGCCCGCCACGCAGGCACCTGCCTGCGCAGCGTCGCCACGCAACGCCCCGTGCGCTGGCCCGCAGTAGGCGCGCCAGTCCGGTGCGTCCGGCCTCCCGGCCAGCGCGGTAGCTGACCGGATTGATACCCGCCGACAGGGCCGCGCCGCTGGCGCAGCTGTGCTGACAAGGTGGGAGGTGGCCGAGGTGGTCCTCCGCTTGCGGCCCGGCATGCCCCGGGCCTGAGTTCTCCCGCCAGATGCCGGCCGCCGGTGATCACGTCAGAGCTGCCGCGACCGCCATACCGGCCGCCCGGGCGACCGGCGGCGGGAAGGCGTTGCCGACCTGCCGGTAGGCGGCAGTCTTGCGGCCGGCAAACTCCCAGGTGTCAGGGAATCCCTGGAGTCGTGCCACCATCCGGATGGTCAGCCGGGGCGCCGCCAGGGCCGGGAACGACTCGTCCGGCGCCGTGTCGGCGATGCCGAGGCCATCGACCCCGAGCTGGCGCCACGCCTGCCTCGCGCGAGTCGGGCCGAGATCGGGCCCGCCGTGCTTCCTGCTGCCGCCGACGATCGTCGGCGCGATGCCGGTGGCGCGGCTCACCCAGTTCGCAGCGCCCGGCCAGCCGCCCGCCGACATCAGGTCGGCGAGCACCGCACCGACGGTGGGCGGCCGCGCCGCTGACGGCGCCGGCCAGCGGAAAGCCGTTGCCCACGGCCGCCTGATCGCGACCAGCACGAGTCGTGGCCGCAGCTGTGGCACGCCATGATCGCTCGCCTGCATGAGCCGCCACCAGGTCTGGTAGCCAAGCTGCCCGAGCCTGGCCACCACCTGCGCCCGGTAACTGTCGAACCGGCCGCCGGCCAGCCCGCGCACGTTCTCGAGCAGGACGGCACGCGGCCGGATCTCGCTGGTCAGCCGTAGCGCCTCGGGGAATAGGTCACGCTCGTCGGCTGCGCCTAGCTGATGCCCGGCGACCGAGAACGGCGGGCACGGCACTCCGCCTGCAAGCAGGTCGACGCCGCGGAACTCAGCACCGCTCACTACCGCCACGTCGGCCTCGATGATCTTCCACCGCGAGCCCCGGTTCCTGCGGAGGCTCTCGCACGCATCGGGATCGATCTCCACGACGGCGGCGTGCGCGAATCCAGCGTGCTCGAGGCCCAGTGCCTGGCCACCCCCGCCCGCGCAGATCTCGATGCAGGTCAGTTCGATCATTGCTGCTCTGGCCGCCGGATCACGCCTGATTGTCCCCTTAACCAGCCGCGGCAGGCTTGCGCCACGCCGGGCTCAGGGACCCGGAGGCCAGTGCGCTCGTTACCGTGCCGCGCGCCTGGCCAGCTCGGCGCGGCCCGCGCGGCGCATGGCATCGACCGGCGCTGGCCTGCCTGTCATCAGCTCGACCTGAAGCGCGGCCTGATGCAGCAGCAGATCGAATCCGCCGACCACCACGCAGCCAGCCTGCTCGCCCGCGCTGCTCAGTGCCGTCGGCCACGGGTGATAGACGACGTCGAACACCACCTTCGGCGCGGGATGCAACTGAGCGAGCGCCCGCGCCGCGACGTCGGCGGCACCGGCGGGCACCGTCGAGATGATCACCAGAGCGGCGACGGCGGCGCACGCCGTACCGCCGCTGCCGAGTATCAGCGCCGGGCCGGCCGGCCTGGCCCGCGCGGGCTGAGCGCCGCGGGATGCTGACGGCGCGCCGGCCGGAGGCGGCATGCCAGTGCCGACGCCGTGCTCGGAGAGCGCGCGAACCATGCCTGCGACGTCGGTGTTGTAGCCCAGGCGCTGCGCCGCGGCGAACAGCACGGTATTGGCGCAGCCCACGTCGGCGGCCAGCGGGTCGATCCGGTCAAGCAGCGGCAGCACGGTCCGCTTCAGCGGCATGGTCAGCGACAGGCCGGCCCAGTCAGGCCCGCACCGGTCGAGCAGCGCCGGCAGGCCGGCCCCGTCGCACTCGATCGCCTCGTAGCGCCACCAGGTCAGGCCGAGCACGGCGTAGGCGGCCGAGTGCAAGGCGGGCGACAGCGAGTGGCTCACCGGCGATCCGAGCACGGCCGTCCGCACCAAGCGCCGATCTTCCTGTCTCAGCCCTGGAATTGCTGCTGCCACTGCTGCAGTTGTTGCAGGCTGTTCGTGAAGTAGGTCTTGTACGGCTTCTTGCGCGTGTCGGTAATGAAGTACAGGTAAAATCCCTTGTTCGCCTGTATCGGATGCAGCGCCGCCTTCAGCGCGTCCAGGCCAGGATTGCCGATCGGCCCTGGCGGCAGGCCGGTGTGCAAATACGTGTTGTACGGCGACTGGAACTTCTCTTCTTGCTGGTTGATGGCGGTCCCGTATTTGTTCATCGCGTAGAAGACGGTGCTGTCGAACTCAAGTGGCTTGCCGATCCTCAGCCGGTTCCAGACCACCCGCGAGATCTTGGGCATGTCGGCTACGTTTCCTGCCTCGGCCTGCACCATGCTCGCGACGATGAGTATGTGCCACGGCGTGGTGAAGACCCTCGCCGCCGCTGGCGCGATGCTAATGCTGGCGACCTTGGCGTTGAACTCGCGCACCATGGCCTGCAGGATCTGCAGCGCTGTCTCCTTCGGCAGGAAGTTATAGGTGTCAGGGAACAGGAATCCTTCCGCGGTCGTCCCGTTTGCCCACCTGGGCAGGCCAAGCGAAGCCGGCGGATGGTCGATGAGCCGGAGGAAGTCGCTTTTCTTCAGGCCCGTGCTGGCAGCCAGCTGCGCGGCTATCGCGCTTGCCCTGGTGCCCTCGATGATCGTGGCCGTGATCTGGCCCCGGTACTTGGGGTTCAGCAGATATTGCACCGCGATGGCGGAGTTCATGTGATGGTGCAGCCGGTAGACGCCCGGCTGGAGGGTGCCGGACGCGGCGGCAGCAGCGGTGTCATAGGGCCGCAGCGCCTCGATGACGCCGTCGCTGAGCAGCAGCGGTCCCAGTCCCGCCAGCGTGTCCCCCTGTTTGACGATGATCGCGACCTTGCCCGTGCCAGCACCGGCGTAATCGCCGTACCGATGGGTGATCCAGCCATGCACGTACTTGTAGCCGAACGCCGCAGCGATGCCGGTCACAAACAACACCGTCAGGATGGCGACGGTAAAGGCTGCCTTGCCGCGCACGCGCCGTGGCCTGCGGCCGCCGGCCCGGCCGCTACCGCCGTCGCCTGGCTCGCGGCCGCCGCGGCCGAAGCGACGGGACAGCAGGCCGCCTTCGTCATCCTCCCAGTCGTCGTCAACGGGATCCTCGCGCCAGTCGGCGTAGCCGCCGGCACCGCCGGCACCGGCGGCACTGGGCAGCGCCTTGCGCGCAGGCACGGCTGGGTCTTCTCCGTCGCGATCCGCGCGGAGCCTGACCGGCGGCGGTCCCGAGGTCCACCGGACACTGCCGGTGTCCCGGCCCGGGTCATCGCCGTCGTAGTCCTCGTCCCTGCCGAACGAGCCGACGTCTGGCCGGCCGAACGCGCCCGTATCTGGCCGGCCGAACGAGCCCGTATCTGGCCGGCCGAACGTCCCCGAGTCGGGGCCGAACCCGCCGGCCGGCGGACCGGAGAGCGATTCAGATCCCTGGCCGAGCGGGTCAGGGTCGTAGCCCCTGGATCCCGGTGTGAAGGCCCAGCCGCCGTCCGAGCCAGTGTCCGCACGGCCGAAGCTCCCCGTGTCGTAACCGGGCGCGGAACCGGCGGCAAAGGAGCCCGTGTCGTAGGGGCCCGGCGTGAGCGGATCAGCCGCGCCGTACGGACCCTGCCACTGGCGGCCAGCGGCCGGGTCTGGCTCATGCCCGGTGCCCATGTCACCGGGCCCGGCCAGGCCGGCAGGTCCGTAGTCGCCGCCTGATCCGTACGATCCGGGCGGGCCGTATCGATCAGCCGAGCCGTACGAACCCGGCCCGTATGGATTCGTGTCGACGTCCGGCGCGTAGCCACTGCCGTCATATGGCTCATCACGCGCCGGATCTGGCAGGCCGGCGGCTGAGCCCGCTGAGTGGCGTCCCCGGCTGCCTGACCCGGCGCCGTATCCACCCGGGTCACCGTAACCGGTTTCGTCATACCCCGGCTCTGCGTAGCCGGGTTCGCCGTAGCCCCCCTGGTCGCCATAGCCGCCCGGCCGGGGATAGCCGCCGGGCCCGCCGTAACCGGCCTCAGCGCCGTAGCCGGCCTCAGCGCCGTAGCCGCCCGGCGCACCATAGTCAGCCTGGCCGCCGTAGCCGTTCCGGTCGCCATAGCGGTCCCGGTATCGGTTCGGGTCCCCGTACTCGGGCTGGTCCCCGTACCCCCGCGGGTCAGCGTAGCTGGCCTGATCGCCGTATCCCCGCGGGTCAGCGTAGCTGGCCTGATCGCCGTAACCTTCCGGGCTGCCGTAGCGGTCCGATCCGCCATAGCCGCCGCCCTGCTGCCCGTACTCGGCGGGCCAGCCATAGCTCTGGTCCGAGTCATGTCCGGCCCGCTGCCCATAGCCGTCAGCGTCCGGGTAAGCCGCACCGCGGCCGTTATGCCCTGGGTGAGCGCCGTAGTCGTCCTCGCCGCCGTATTCATCGGGGTCCGGCCGGCGCCGGCTGCGCGGCCAGTGCCCGCCACCTCTGGCCATCAGCCACCGCCTATGGCGGGGCCGACTACTTCGCCAGGCGGATTGCCGGTCTGACGCTCGGCGTCGAGCGCTCCCTGAAGCAGCAGCGCTGCGGCAGCCTGGTCGATCACGGTACGGCGCTCCTTGGAATTGCGGCCGCCCTGGCGAAGCGCGGCATGAGCGATGACGGTAGTGAAACGCTCGTCGACGAGCCTGACCGGCACGGGCGCGACGACGTCTGCGAGTGCTTCGGCAAAGTCTCGTGCCTGGTCAGCAGCCTGTCCAGCATTTCCAGAAAGACCCGTCGGGAGCCCGACGACAATCTCCATCGCGCGTCGGCCAGCCGCCAGCCGGGAAACTTCGGCAAGGTCACCCCTGCCGCGGCGCACCGTCTCGAGCGGGCTGGCAATGAGGCCGTCAGGGTCGCAGCTCGCGACCCCGATCCGAACTGATCCGACGTCGACGGCGAGCCTGATGCCCGGTCTCAAGGGATCGGCCTCCGGGCGGCTGGTCTCAGAACTGACACAACTCGGCTGCGGCACGGTCTCACGTTACGCTACCCGAAGAGCCGTTGCCGCCAATAACATCCCTAACCGCACTAAACGCCTCCGCTAGGGCCCGACCGGCGCGCGATCCTAGCGCCGAGCCTCCGCCCTGGGCAATATCGTCCCGGCCGCCGCCACGGCCGCCGAGAACGGAGGTCGCCGTGCCGATGAGCGCGCGGGCGGTCAGCCCGCGCGCCCGTGCCGCATCATTCACGGCCACGACGACCGCCGGCGTGTCGGCGGGAATCTGGCCCCGGATATCGAGGGCGAGCTTGCGGATGCCGTCCGCCGGGGTGCCGTCGGGAAGCTGATGGGCAACGTAGACGACGCCGTTCACCTCGGCCGCGCGCGAGACCAGGTCGGCGGCGACATCGGCGAGCTGCGCTGACTGCGTCCGCTGGATCTCCCGCTCGGCGTCGCGGAGCCTGGTCACGATGCCCGCGATCCGGTCAGGCAGGTCTGCGCGCTGCGCCCTGAGCTGCTCGGCGAGCTGGCTGACCAGCAGGCTCTCCCGCGCGAGGAACCGGAACGCGTCAATGCCGACCAGCGCCTCGACCCGCCGCACGCCTGATCCGATGGAGGACTCGCCCAGGATCTTCACCAGGCCGAGCTGGCCCGACCTGGCGACGTGCGTGCCGCCGCACAGTTCGCGCGAATAGTCGCCCACCTCGACGACGCGGACCTGGTCGCCGTACTTCTCCCCGAACAGCGCGAGCGCGCCCATGTCCCGTGCCTCTTTGATCGAGGTGTGGAAGGCACGGACGTCGAGGTCGTTGATCAGCACCTCGTTGACCTCGTCCTCGGCGTCCGCGATGACGGCGGGCGGCACCGCGCCGATCGCGGTGAAGTCGAACCTGAAGCGGCCCGGCGAGTTCTCGGAGCCGGCCTGGGCCGCTGACTCGCCGAGCGCCCCGCGGAAGGCCCGGTGCACCAGGTGGGTCGCCGTGTGCGATCGCGAGATCGCACGGCGCCGCTCGATGTCGATCTCGGTGTGCACCATGTCGCCGACAGCGATCTCACCGGTGGTCACCCGGCACCGGTGCACGATCAGCCCGGCAATTGGCGCCTGGACGTCGAGGATCTCGATCGTCGCCCCGGCGCTCGCGCCGCTGCCCGCCGATCGCATGATGCCCATGTCTGCCAGCTGGCCGCCGCCACACGACCTTGCCGGACCGCTCGAGGAACTGCGCGAAGACTGAGATATCGGCGTTGCCCGTCTTCTTCGCGGCGGCGTCGTCCTTAGCGCGCTGCCGCTGCTCGGCCATCAGCCGCCGGAAGCCTTCTTCGTCGACCACCAGGCCCTGCTCGGCCGCCATCTCCAGGGTGAGGTCGATGGGGAACCCGTACGTGTCGTGCAGCTGGAACGCCTGCACGCCGGCTAGCGTCCGCTCGCCTCTGCGGGTGATTTCCTCGACTGCCGCCTCGAAGATGGCCGTGCCGGTCCGCAGCGTGCCAAGGAACGCTGCTTCCTCCGCGTCGAGCACGGTGTGGATGTTGGGCGCAACGGTGATGAGCTCCGGGTACTGGTCGCCCATGGCGCCGATCGAGGCCGCGGCGAGCTCGTGCAGGTAGCGCTCGCCCGACCCTGGCTGGCCGCCGCCGCCGCGCTGGGATCCGGCGAGCAGCCTCAGGTTCCGCACGCTGCGCCTGACGATCCGGCGTAGCACGTAGCCGCGGCCCTCGTTAGACGGGATAACGCCGTCTGCGACGAGCATGACCGCCGACCTGACATGGTCGGCGACGATCCGCAGCGCGACATCGGTGGCGTGGTCGCGTCCGTACTTCTGTTCGGTCAGCTCCGCTGCCCGCTCGAGCACCTTCCACATCGTGTCGACTTCGTAGATGTTGTCGACGCCCTGCAGCAGCGCGGCCATCCGCTCCAGGCCCATGCCGGTATCGATGTTGCGGGACGGCAGCTCACCCTGGGTATCAAAGTCGGTCTTGCTCCGGACGGCGCTCAGCTGGTACTGCATGAACACCAGGTTCCAGACCTCAAGGTAACGGTCCTCGTCGGCCTCCGGCCCGCCATCCCGGCCGTACTCAGGACCCCGGTCATAGTAGATCTCCGAGCACGGGCCGCCGGGCCCTGGCACGCCCATGTGCCAGTAGTTGTCCGC
>WNFI01707969.1_pt1 | contig 22857 bp, 26 predicted proteins | sample 5400471 | NCBI WGS metagenome assembly WNFI01 (sample SAMN13153348, study PRJNA577476) | soil metagenome | isolation source: 100 cm saprolite on Douglas fir-dominated hillslope | place: USA:California | collected 2013-09-17
CCCTTTCTCCGCCCATTTGGGTAATGATTGAGTAAACCTTCTCGGCAGATGCATTCACCCATCTTCGGCGCCGTTCAAGGATCATACCTTCCTCCGTGCGCATGCTTACCGACGGTTGCTGGCTGGATGGAATCGCCAACCTTCCAAGCGAGTTGGCCAATTGCTTTGCTTCTCCATCGGCGAGTGCTACCTCCACTGCCGTTTTGCAATCCAGCAATTGTACCTCGGGAAATAGTTCCCGGGCTGCATTGCCGCGGACTATCACTTCGTTGCGCAATCCCTCTATCAGAGGGCGCGCCAAACTGACCGAGAACGGCGTCACTAGACGCACCCAGTATGAGGAAAGCCTAGGCGATAACAAGGGGACGGGCAGTAGGTAGCGTTTCAGGCCGCGCACGCTGGCATAGGTTTCCATCAATCCGCCGTAACTCAGGACGTCCTCACCTCCGATCTCAATGATCCTGCTTGCGCTCTCCGGCTGTTGCAGCGCGGCCACCAGGTAATCTAGCACGTTCTGAATCGCGATCGGTTGAATGCGCGTATAAACCCACCGGGGGCAGATCATCACGGGCAATCGTTCCGACAGGTATCGAATTAGCTCAAAGGAAAGGCTACCCGAACCGACGATGACAGCTGCACGAAATTCGGTCACGGGCACGCCCGCGTCGCACAAGGCACTTCCGGTTTCCTGGCGCGATCGAAGATGTGCGGAAAGCTTTGCGGCTGGATCCCCCAGACCGCCCAAATAAATTATTCTTCGCACGCCCTCCACCTTGGCGGCAGTGGCACAATGACGGGCGCCGGCTAAGTCCTGCTCTGCGAAATCTCTCCCGCTCCCGATGCTGTGGACCAAATAATAAACCGCAGTCACGCCTTCCATCGCTGGACGCAATGTTTCGGGACGTAGCACATCGCCCTCCACGCACTCGACTAGTGGAAGCCAGGGCTCATGCTGAATATTCGCTGGCCTACGCATCAAGCAGCGAACACGATATCCTGCCTGAAGTAGGCGCGGGACAAGCTTTCCTCCGACGTATCCGGTGGCCCCCGCTACTAGAATCAATTTGTCCTCGTTGGGGTGCACGTTTCGGCCATTATCCTCTAGCCGGCTCGAGAGGCGATGTGTGGGAGTTACAAAAGGAATTAGCTTGGTAACCGCTTTGAATCCATAAATACCGGTCCGGAAACCCGTCACCTTTCCGGCTTCGACGGCGGCTTTGAACGCTTTGAGAGCATCTCAGATTTCCTGAATCTCACGGGATGGGTGCTAGAAGACGACGCTTCGTAACTATAATTCCTCAGCTTTCGTTCTGGTTCCGAATGTCAAGGTGGATGACATCGTGCTTTTGCAGGGGTGATTTACCGCGTGTACGAACGGTGAAGCGGTCTGGTTTTGACATACTGCTTTCAACAGTTTCGGCGTCGATCTCGGAAAATCGAAAATCGAGTCGCACGCTTTCCCAGTCGAGGATCTCTTCGTCAAGCTTCGCTTCAACAAGCCAAGTGTTCTGGTCTTGATCAGCTTCCGATGCAGGATCTTCCTTTCTGTTTTCAACAATTTTCGCTTCAACTCTTCTCATATGTTCTCAGGATCTAATTCGAAACAAATTGCCAGCGCGGCTGCATAAGTGGCACCGGGCGCCGTGCGTGAAGCGCCCAGGTGCCCGAAGCCGGGAATATACCCCAGGGGTTCTCCCCAAGACTCCACCAGCAGTTCGCTCGTCGAGTAGGTCGTGGCGCTGAAAAAGCAGTAATCGTTAACGATTAGTCAAAGAAGCCCGGTGCCTAGGCGAATGGTTGTGGTGGTCCCAATTCTTCTCAGATTTTTGAAATGTCGATATGCGTCCAGAATCCCGTCTCTACCGCCTGCTCAACAAGACGCAATAGCTCGAACACGGTGGTCACGCGCAAATAGAGCAGCGAATCGCGCCGCCCGTTTTCCAATACCAAAGTGCAAATCATCGAAGGCTCAAGGGTCATGAAATGCTGAGGTCTGGCACAGCGGTGGGGGGTCGCGTAATCACGGTGCCAGTCGCTCACCTTCGTAATGCGATCGCGCATTGATCAGGAGGAATAAAAGTAAATCTCGGTGCTCCCGACCCGGTTAAAATCGGTGGCAGGACCTAGCTCACGTAAGCGTTTTTCATCTACCTCGCCAATGCTGGAATGGGTGATTCTACGATGCGGTCCCGGATTGACAATAAAAAGGACAAAGTCCCCGGCTTCCTGCTCAAGGAGCTCGCGCGAGCGTTCGTGGCCAGCGCCGATCTCCATCTTTATTAAGCAATGGATTGGTTCGCCTTGGTCTTCAGTATGACCGGATTCAAATCTTTTCTGAGGGTTAGCTCTTTTTGCATGGCTCAGCTTTTTCTCCGATTAAAGGACTCGCTCAGGACCCAATTGCTTCGCCTTCAGTTTCGAAGTTACGATGTTCGGGCATCCCGATTCTCGCGCCTTTTCCTCTAGAAATTTACGTAGGCGCTGAAGCGTTGCCCAGGCAGTTCTCCTGCTCTTTCGATCGGCTTAGAGTTCGTCCAGGAGTTGTCGCATCGCGTCGGGAGATACGCTCATTGCATAGTGTGCAAATGAATCTTGCCAAGAGCCCGCGGTTTCTCTTGAGCCAACGATCCAGGACTGCAAACTCGCCATGAGCTTTCCCTCACGCCTGAGCCTTGTTCATATCACCCCCAACGGTTCGCTCCTAACCCTACAATATCGCGCGAACAGTTCAGTTACCCTTATTCAGCGACGTCTTTCCGACTCGACGGGCACCTCACTCCGAGGCTTACGGAGCTCGCCCTTGCACGAGCCTTATGACCACGACGATCACGGCTAATACCAAGAGAAGGTGAATCAAGCCGCCGGCGACATGGAATGAGAATCCGAGAAGCCAGCAAATGAGTAGGATGACTGCAATAGTCCAAAGCATACAAGCGACAATCGTGGGAAGTCGTCAAACTGGATCTGGAGAAAATAATTGATCGCGTTTTGTAGGTGGACGATCAGAGCAGACAAATCGAGTTCGGTTTTACTCATGTGAAGCATGGTGCTTGGGTTGGGGAGTCGGGGTCAATCGTGTATCGGGTATCTGTTTCCACCTGTTTATCGGTGCGGGAGTGCTCTTGCTTATTGACGGTTCAGAATGGACCGATTCAAATGGCATGGCTAGAGGAACGCTCTTATGTTGCGGCAACTCTTCCCCGACTTTTTCGTGGGACATAAAAACCGGGATTGCGCCTAAGGCATCCAAGATAAGCAGCAGGACAGCGAGGGCGGTTAGCTTGTTTGTCCGTTCCTGCCGTTTTTCGGCTAGTTGCACTTCCGTTATCTTGTCCATCGTTCGGCTTAATGCTTTCTCCATCCAGAGAAGTGGCAAAGGCGCTCGACATTAACGCGCCCCCTGATGCCTGAAGCGGGTGAAGGCTTCGACTTTACTTCGTACCTCGAGTGCGTAGCGCGTCTGTCGGGGAGAAAAAAACTAGGCAAAACAATCGAAATGATAGTGATTATGTCTGTTTGCATTCAGGAAAACCCCTTAAAGGATAGTAGGAAAGCGCGGTAGTAAATCCGGCCAGGATCTATTGAATATAGTCAAGACGCTGTGGAACCCTTTTTTTGACGTAAACGCATTAAGAACGGCCATTTTCCTGTTGGCAAACGAGCTAGAATTGACATTCCACTGCGCGATAAACAATGCCGGATCTCGAGCCTCAAAGCTTCCTTGTCGGCAGACGGGCAACATCCATTGGATCAGCTTGGGAGACGCATGAATTTTAAAAAAGTTTCGAGCTTAGTAGCCGCGACTGTGGCGACCTCTCTTATATACCGACAGTTCGCATTGCGCGATTCATTCGCGCACAAAGTTGTTGTCATCACTGGAGGTTCTCGTGGGCTAGGGCTCGCGCTAGCTCGACGACTGGCGCGCGAGCAGGCTAGGCTGGCAATTCTTTCGAGAGATGAGCAGGAACTTGGCAGAGCAAAATCCGATCTTCTGAAGTACTGTTCGGTGGTTACGACCTGGCAGTGTGATATTAAAGACGAATTGGCCGTGCAATCCACGATTCAGAATATCGCAAACCATTTCGGGAGAATCGATATTCTAATCAACAACGCGGGAGAGATTGTAGGTGGTCCGCTTGCTACGATGACCCGAGAGGATTTCAGAAATGCGCTGGATATTCATTTTTGGGCGCCGCTATCTGTAACCTTTGCCACTTTACCTCATCTGCGCGAAGGGTGCGCTGCTCGGATTATTAATATTACTTCCTTCGGAGGCAAGCTCGCTGTACCTCATCTTGCTCCCTACTGCGTAAGCAAGTTCGCGCTGGTTGGATTCTCTGATGCTTTGCGAGCAGAATTGGCATCAAAAAACATCTTCGTCACTACCGTCGCGCCGGGTTTGATGCGCACTGGATCTCACAAGAACGCATTTTTCAAGGGCGACCATCAGAAAGAGTTTACTTGGTTTTCTTTGGGAGCGGGTAATCCCTTAGTATCCATGGGCGCAGACCGCGCTGCTCGCCAGATATTGAGCGCGGCTCGCCGAAGAAAGCCGGAACTTGTGGTCACGCTGGTAGCGAGATCAGCAATCATCGTGCAGGCTCTCCTTCCCAATTTGATGGCAAGGATCGTCAAATTGGCAGCTCGTTTTCTTCCGCAACCACCAACGCAAGTAACGAATGAAATCCGAAGCGGATGGGAAAGCCAATCGAAACTATCTCCTTCTATTCTGACATTCCTTGCGGATAGAGCCACTGAACAATTAAACGGCCTGCGCGGACGCGTTTCCTCCCGCAAACGGTAGAACCCTTGCCTGCAGGCTTTCTCTGATCGGACCCGGCAGAGCCGAACCGCTTTCAAAGCGCGAACTCCATTGAATGAAAGCTGTCGTTTTTCACAAGCCTGGAGAAATGAAGGTTGATAAAGTCGAAGAGCCGCAAATCGAGAACCCTCAAGACATCATCCTCCGCATAACAGCTACAGCAATCTGTGGCTCTGACCTCCACATCTACAATGGGCTTATTCCTCAGACAAAGCCATTAATCATGGGCCACGAATTCATGGGGGTCATCGAAGACTCCGGGAGCGAGGTGACCACCGTGCAGAAGGGCGATCGAGTGGTGGTACCGTTTCCAATAGCGTGCGGCGGATGCTTCTTTTGCAATCACGGCCTTCCGGGGCATTGCGAAAATTCCAATGCAAAAAATTACGGACCAGAGGGAGGACTACTAAAGGGAAAGGGCGGCGGACTTTTCGGCTATACGGATCTTTACGGTGGGTACTCGGGCGGACAGGCTGAATACGTTCGTGTGCCTTACGCGAACGTTGGTCCGCGCAAAGTCCCTGATGAGCTTTCTGATGAGGAGGTCCTTTTCCTGACCGACATTTTGCCGACCGGTTATACTGCGATTGATTGGGCTCAACTCAAAGGTGGTGAAACTGTTGCAGTTTTTGGATGTGGTCCCGTGGGACTAATGGCACAAAAGGTGGCTTGGCTGAAAGGTGCTGCGCAGGTAATCGGACTGGATCTTCAGCCTTATCGCCTCGATATGGCACGGCGGGCTGCGGATTCTGAGACGATTAATATTGCGGAGGGCGACCCGGTGGAGGCGATTCGCGCGATGACCGGCGGCCGTGGCGCCGACTTATGTGTCGATGCTGTCGGGATGGAAGCAGAACGCTCTCCTCTCGATAAATTATCGAACGTAATAGATCTGCAGGCGGGAAGTATCAAGGCTTTAAATATGGCTCTCAGTGCGGTTCGCCGTGGGGGAGTCGTGAGTGTCGTCGGAGTCTACGGAATGCCCTATGACAAATTTCCCCTCGGTCAAATCTTTGACAAAGGAATTTCGCTGCGTTTCGGCCAAGCACCCGTGCAGAAGTATATCGACGAACTGCTCGATTGGGTCGCCGGCCGCAAGATTAAGCTAAACGATATTATCACTCATCGATTGCCCATTGAAGAAGCTCCCCACGCTTATGATATCTTTAAAAACAAAAAAGACGATTGTGTGAAAGTGGTGCTGAAACCCTAACGAGAAAACTCGCTGGTTATGAATATGTCGAATATCAACTTAGCCACCGAGTGGTTTGAAGTGCTTCAAACTACGGAGCGCAGTCAGACAGCTGTCATGAGGCTCGACCCAGGTCAATCGACGGGAGAACATGCCGAATCGCACGATAAGAGCGAGCAACTCCTTCTCTTACTTGAAGGACGATTGATGGCCGAAATCGGCGGTAAAAACTTGGCGATGAATGTTGGAGACGTCGTAATCATTCCTCCGCGGGTGAAGCATAAGTTTACTAATCCCAGCGACACAAGCGCGGTAACGTTTAACGTCTATTGTCCGCCTGAATATTCACCCGACCAAAAGGGATAGGTAATGCTACCCACTAGATGCGGCCGCCCTCTTCGGTTGAATGCGAGTCCGGCCCCCGGTCATTTCGCCTTTTTTCGCCACGACAGCCAATTTCACATTTGACGCGACGGAACCAATACTCTCGCAGCTTCACGGCGGCGACTTGAAACGGCGTGCGACCGTTTTGAACTGCCGGAACGAAGTAAGTATATGCTTATTCGGATTGGCTATGACATCGCGCTTGGCCTTTCCAATCCAACCGCAATAGTATTCCTGCTCCGAGTGCATTCATCGCGCGAATCGATGCTTGTTGGAGCGGAAAACTTTCGAATCGAACCGGAGTTAGAGGTCGAGGACTATCTCGACGCCTTCGGCAATCGCTGTGGCCGTGTGAACGCACCGGCAGGCACTATCCGATTTCTCAATGACGCCATCGTTCGCGACAGTGGCGAACCAGACACCTACGCTCCCGAAGTCGAAGAATCGGGCCCGGGTGAGATTCCTACGGATACTTTGTTTTTTGTTTTGCCGAGCCGTTACTGCGAGGTTGACAGCGAACTGCTGGATTTTGCCTGGAAGAGATTTGCCGCGATCACTCCTGGTTGGGCCAGGGTCCAGGCTATTTGTGATTTTGTTCACAGCCACATTCGTTTTGACTATCAGATGGCTCGAGCGAACCGCACCGCATTAGACGCTTTCAAGGAGCGGGTAGGTGTTTGCCGTGATTTTACTCATCTCGCCATCACTCTGTGCCGCTGCCTCAATATTCCTGCCCGGTATGTCACCGGCTACCTAGGAGATATCGGTGTGCCTCCTCTACCCGATCCGATGGATTTCAGCGCTTGGTTTGAAGTCTATCTGGGTGGGCGGTGGTACAGTTTCGATGCGCGACATAACCAACGCCGAATCGGCCGGATTGTTATCGGAAGGGGACGCGACGCAGTCGATGTGCCCATTACGATGGTGTTCGGCAGTCACCAACTCGAAAATTTCAACGTAATGACCGAGGAGCTGAAGGTAAACGACAACGTGAATCCAGGAATGAGGTCCTCATGTCTCCAGGAAGTGATGGTGGAAGCTAACTAAGCGGCCACGCGTTAGAGATAGAGGGATTCGATTTTTTGGAACCATTCACCGATTCTATGGCCGCGGCAACTTTGGAGGCGTGTTGGATGAGATGTTCCGTCAACTTTCTAATGCGGTTCTTCGGTCGGTTCCATGCGTCACCTTGCTGGTCAATACTAAAGCAACCGAGCCGGCTATGAAATTCATTCTGACATTTACAGAGACCCGGACGCGCAAAAAAGAGCTAAAGGCATAGCGCTATTCAAAAAGACGGGCGCTTGCCGCCAGATTGCATGGCCCGATGTTTACTAGATCGATTTAGGTCCGAAGCACAAGAAGTAGGAGCGAACGTGCGGTAACACCATACTTATCCCCGGGGTCAAACGTCCCTTTTTCGGATGAGTCAGCGATATTCGTATCGACCAGGAGCGCCCATTTCATACCACCGTAGCATTCTGGCAGCGTGAATTCTACCAGGTCATTGTGACCATTGATCACCAGTAAAAGAGTCGCATCTTTACTGCTTTTCCTTATTCCGGTAGCTTGAGCTCTGCCGTCCAGCAACATGCCGAAACAGTTCATTCTGGCATCCTGCCATTGTTCCGCAATCATCTCGCTACCGTTAGCGTTGATCCAAGTTACATCTTTGACACCGACCTCTTCGACACACTGACCGGTCAGGAATCGGTTCCGACGAAGAATTGGGTATTTGTGTCTCATGTCCGTGAGTTTTTTGACAAACTGGATCAGTGACTTTCCTTTTTCGGCAATATTCCAGTCTAACCAGCTGATCTCTGTATCTTGACAATAAGCGTTGTTATTGCCTTTTTGGGTCCGGGCAAACTCGTCTCCGGCTAATAACATTGGTGTCCCCTGTGACAGAAGCAATGTGGCTAAAAAATTGCGGATTTGGCGTTCTCGAACCCGATTGATCTCCACGTCCTCAGACGGGCCCTCCACACCCCAGTTGCAGGACCTGTTATCTGAGATGCCATCACGATTTTCTTCTCCGTTTGCCTCGTTATGCTTGTCATTGTAAGTCACTAGATCATTCAGGGTGAAACCATCATGGGCTGTTATGAAGTTAACGCAGGCGGAAGGTTTTCTTCCCAGTCGATCAAATAGATCCGGAGAAGCAACCAACCGGGTTGACAAATCAGATGCTCCGGCATCGCCCTTCCAAAAGGCTCGCACATAGTCACGGAACCGGTCATTCCACTCTGCCCATCCCGGAGGAAACTCACCTACCTGATATCCACCGGGTCCGCAGTCCCACGGTTCCGCTATTAACTTGACTGTATTCAGGACCGGATCTTGAGTACAGGCCTTCAGGAATCCGCTCTGGTTGTCGAACCCGTTGGGTTCGCGCGCCAAGATGGTCCCTAAGTCAAATCTGAATCCGTCTACTTTTGTTTGCTGTACCCAATAGCGTAAACTATCTAGAACCATCTGAATGACACGACCATGACTTAGATTTAGGGTGTTTCCGGTTCCGGTATCGTTAACGTAATAACGCGGGGTGTCGTGCGACAAACGATAGTAGCAACGGTTATCAATTCCCTTAAAGGAAAGGGTCGGACCACGCTCGTTGCCTTCGGCAGTATGGTTATAGACCACATCCAGAATGACCTCCAAACCGCCCTCGTGTAAGCGCGCTACCATCTCTTTGAATTCTCTCAGCGTCTGTTCGCGTTCGAAAGCATAGCGAGGATCAGGCGCAAAAAAGGCAATGCTGTTATAGCCCCAATAGTTCGTGAGCCCCTTTTCAAGAAGATTGCTGTCGTCCACAAATGCATGAATGGGGAGTAATTCGACCGAGGTAACGCCGAGCGATCGGATGTAATCGACGACTTCCTTTTGCCCAAGGCCGGCAAATTTGCCTCGGAACTTCTCCTTTATTTTCGGGAATTGCTTAGTGAACCCACGTACGTGCATTTCATAGATGATGGTATCGTCCCATGGAATCCGTTTTTGGCTGCGTGCCTCTGACCACTCAAAGCTCGGATCAACCACCACGCATTTGGGCATGTAGGGCGCGCTGTCCCTTTCGTCGAAAGTAAGATCGTCCATCGTTTCCATCTGGTATCCGAAGAGCGCAGGGTTCCAGGTCAATTCACCGGTGTGACCACATGCGTGGGGATCGAGCAAAAGCTTATGGGGATTGAATCGATGTCCCGCCTCCGGCTCATAAGGCCCGTAGACGCGGTATCCATAAACAGTGGCGGGTCCAACTTCTGGCAAATAACCGTGCCAAATTTGGTTGGTGTATTCAGGGAGCGCGATTCGCTCGAGTTCACGTTCGCCTCGCTCGTCGAACAGGCACAGTTCGACTTTGGTCGCGTTGGCCGAGAAGCAGGCGAAGTTTGTACCCTTGCCGTCCCACGTTGCGCCGCAAGGATGCGGCAGACCCTCTTGAACCACGCTTTTTCTCGTTTCCCTCATAGAATTATTTTCTCTTTTCGATTCTTACGCGGATTTAAAATTCGGAGCTTTCTTATAGAAGCACCCGCCCCCTACGGCATAGAAGTGACCACAAAAATCTGCACCAGGCGGTTATCGTCGTTTCTTGATCCTTTGCGAGCTCAAGAATTAAAGTCGCACCTGAGCCGCAATGCAATTGGGAGCCAGGAGCGGCTCTGTGGCGGGGGTGGATGATAAGGAAGGCCCGCGGTTCGTCGTACTTTTGTCTTAACTGTACCTACGGTCGCCCAAGAAATGAGCCCACCCGTTTGAGCGGCTTAATTCGATCGCAGAAGATTTTAAAGGTGGCCAGGAGGGGAACAGCGAGCAGGGTGCCGGCAACCCCCCATAGGTAGGACCAAAGAAGAAAAGTCAGCAGAATGGCGATGGGGTTCAGGGTTAACCAGCGTCCGAGAAACAGCGGTGTCGCTAGGTTGCCCTCGATCATCGCACAGAGGAGATAGGCCAGAGGCGGCAAAAGAGCGTACCAAACCGAATCAAAATGAATCAATGAAACAAGCGTCATAGCGACGATGCCACCCGTCGATCCCACGAAGGGAATGTAATGGAGCAAAAACGCGGCGACACCCCAAAGTAACGGATGGGGTAGTCCGAGCAAACCGACAGAGATCCAAACACTCACCCCTAAACCAGCATTGATCAGCGTGACCGAAGTGAAGTAACGGGCTGCAGTTTGCTCAATTTCGGACGCGATTTCGACGACGTTTTGTTTCTCTGAGACACCCGGGATCATATCGACGAGCTTCTTGAGCAGCCTGGCTCCGTACAGCAGAAGGAAGAAAGCAAGTACGTGAACGATGACCAGAATCGCCAAAAATTTTGGAGCGTTCTTCAGAGCTACCTCCACAAAGCTCGGCCCACGGACGCTAACCTGAAGGATCTTGCCCGGGTTCAACCAGGCGCCGATTCGGTCGACCGACGGTGAACTTTTCTGAACGGCTTGAAGGATTGGCATCAAACGTTCCTGAATGTGATCGAGATAGCGGGGGAAATCTGGTTCGAACCTAGCCAGTGAGACATACAGCGCGGCAAAAAGGCAGATCAAGATTGTCAAGAAACCGAGGGTGCCGAGGAGCGATGCCCAAAAGCTCGACAAACCGATTTGTCTTAACCATCTGGTGACTGGCGTTAACAGGAAACCGAGAAAACCTGCAAGCACGATTGGCAGAAAAAGGTCAACAGCTACCTTTAGGGTGTAGAAGCAGGCAAAGAGGAACAATCCGATCACAGCAACTGCGAACCAGAGATTGAGAAATTTTCTGGGATCCTCGGGGTTTAAACCATCGGAAGTGTCTTTTGGATGGATCGGGTGCTTCATGATGCTTAGCGCTTCAGCCGTTTGTGTGGTGTGTATCGTTGAAACAGGGGTAACGGCTATATTTCGCAGAACAAGGACAGAAAAGATTCCTGGCCAAGGTAGGAAGGCGATTGGCCTCTACAAATAGATCCGGAAATGCCCTCTCTAGCGATCTACTGTCCGCCGGACTTGCTCCAGCGCGCGTTCCGTTAAAAATCGCCCGACCTAGGAGCAAGGGAAACCGTTTGCCTGGAGCAGCTTCGCCGTTAAAAGCGCCGGGGGTTCTTCGAACCATGAGAAAACCGCTGAGCTTTCCAAGATGAAAATGTCGACCGTCATCAATGACCTGAACGAGGATTCGTTGTTGTGCCAAAAACTGTTGTGATCGATCGCGGAGCGGGTCAGGCGCCGGCACACGCGTTCAAGCGGTGGTTGCTCGCGGGCTTGGAAGTTAAAGGCACGCAAGGGCCGCACGTCGAAGAGAAGGAGATCGAGCATCCTTGGTGGAAGGTGATGTGTTTGACCGGTGTGGATTATTTCTCCACACTTGGCTACCAGCCGGGCATCGCCTTCTTAGCCGCCGGCGCGCTATCGCCTTTAGCCACCCTGGTGCTTGTGTTGTTGACACTCTTTGGGGCGCTACCGATTTATTGCCACGTGGCCAAGGAAAGCCCGCATGGAGAAGGCTCGATCGCTATGCTGGAACACCTGCTAACTTGGTGGAAAGGGAAACTTTTCGTACTGACGCTCTTGGGGTTCGCCGCGACTGATTTTATCATCACCATCACCTTGTCGGCAGCGGACGCTAGCGCACACTTGATCCAGAACCCTTTCGCACCGCCCTTTTTGCATGGCCAATCGGTGCCAATCACGCTGCTCCTTGTGGCGCTGCTCGGAACGGTGTTCCTGAAGGGATTCAAGGAGGCCATTGCAATCGCCGTCACCTTAGTGGGCGTGTATCTGGCGCTTAATCTCATTGTTGTTATTATCGGGCTGGAGCAGATCGCGACTCACCCTCACGTGTTTGCGAATTGGAAAACCGCGCTCTTCGCCGCTCATGGCAGTCCGCTTGCGATGATCGGTTTAAGCTTGCTTTTATTTCCGAAGTTAGCGCTGGGGCTGTCTGGTTTTGAGACCGGGGTGTCTATGATGCCACTCGTCAAGGGAGCGCCGGACGACCAGAAGCCTCGGCTGCCGGCAAGATCCGACACACACACCGTTTGCTGTTTACTGCCGCGCTAATCATGAGCCTTTTCTTGTTGAGCACGGCGCTCATCACTACGCTGCTGATCCCAGCCGACGCTTTCCGCTCCGCGGGTTCGAACGGCGAGCCGGCTGGACGGGCTAACGGACGCGCACTCGCCTATTTGGCGCACCAATTCCTGGGCAACGGATTTGGTACGATCTACGATCTTTCGACCATTGCGATTCTGTGGTTTGCTGGAGCATCGGCCATGGCAGGGCTTCTGAACATCGTGCCGCGTTACTTGCCGCGCTACGGAATGGCGCCAGAATGGACTCGCGCCAGGCGCCCGTTGGTGCTGATCTACACGACTATCGGCTTTGCGGCGACGCTGCTCTTCCGCGCGAACGTGGACGCGCAAGGCGGCGCATATGCAACGGGCGTGCTCGTTCTAATGACTTTTGCCGCGGTGGCGGTAACTCTGTCGGTGTGGCGGGGTGCGCATCCGGTAGCCGGTATATGCTTCGGCTTGATCACGCTCGTATTTATGTATACGACTTTGGTCAACATTATCGAGCGCCCCGATGGCGTAAAAATTGGCGTTTTTTTTATCGCCGCTATTGTCCTAAGCTCTCTAGTCTCGCGCGTTTGGCGCACGACGGAATTGCGGGTCGAGAAGATCACGCTCGACAGTGAGGCCCAGCGTTTCATAAACGAAATGGACGCAAAGGGGGAACTGCGCATCATCGCGAATCAACCGCGCCGGTGCGATGACACCGAGTATACTCACCGCGAGCAGGAACAGCGCGAGGATAATAACATCCCTTTGGATGAGCCCATCATTTTCTTGGAGATCTATGTGCGGGATGCGAGCGAGTTTTCCGCCGACTTGAACATCCACGGTGTTAGCGTTGGCCGCCACCGTGTCCTTCGCGGCGAGAGCGCTGCAGTAGCTAACGCCATTGCCGCGTTTCTGCTGTATTTACGCGAGGACAAGGGAAAAGTACCGCATGCATACTTCAATTGGACCGAGGGCAACCCGCTCCTATACCTCCTGCACTATGTTCTTAGCGGGGAAGGTGACGTTGCCCCCGTGACCCGTGAAGTCTTGCGCAAGGCTGAACCTGATTCGCAGCGCCGGCCTGCAATCCATGCTGGAGTCTGATTTTCGCGAGATGATCGGCTAAAGGGGCTATCGGGATGACGACGGTGCGGCGACTTGAACAGATTTATCGCTCGGGTTTAACATGTCGTTGAGAAGATAGTGGGCAAACGCAATAGGAAGATGAGCAAAAACCTCACAATCTACTTGAACGATCACCTTGCCGGCTCCGTCGCGGCCTTGGAATTGGTGGATCGTCTGATCGAGACCTATAAAGGAAAGCCGCTCGAACAGTTCTTTAAAGATCTGCGTAGCGAAATCGACGCGGATCAAGGCGAGCTACAGGATCTAATAGAAAAACTAGGCGAAAAGGAAAGCCCGGTTCGGAAAGCAGGCTTGTGGGTGGCCGAGAAGTTCTCCCGCGCGAAGATTCGGTTGAGTGGTTCCGAAGAGGACCGAATGGGCCTATTCCATGCCTTCGAAGGGCTGGTTCTCGGAATCACTGGTAAACGAGCTCTTTGGACCGCACTGGCTGCTGCTGCTGATACCGCGCCGCAACTTCGATTATTGGACTACGCGCGCCTGGAAAAACGAGCAGCGGAACAATGTGGCCGCGTTGATGCGAAACGCTTAGAGATCGCGCGAAAGATCTTTAGCTCGGCATAGTCAGCAGGATCGAAAATTGGACGACGACGGGAAAACACAATGAGTCTTTAGGAGCCTATGAAGCTTCTGTCTCGCGACGTGAACGATAGCCGCAACAAAATACTCGGACGTCTGCGGCGACGCTATTGGCGCGGCTAGATGACAGCATCGAGACGGAGATAGCAAAAGTTGGACGCGAGGGAGTGGTGCATGGTGGGTTTGCCAGTTTTTTGGAGTAGAATCGGTTCGGGGCGGACGATTTGGCAGGCTTCCAGGCAAAGCCCTGGTACTCCAGACAAAAGTACTGCGCAGAGAAACTCGGCAAGGGGTAGCCCTGATGACGCTCTGCGCCTCTATCCTCAAAGACTTTTTCGCTCCAGGTTTCCCAATCGATTTCCTTCAACCGACGATAAATCCGGTCCCCTAGTCAGAATTCCAGAGTGATCTCACAATGAGTTATTTCCGCACATCCTAGTTCTCAGGAGCAAGTTCTTCTTCCGCTCGAGGAGCGAGGGAAACAATCCCTCGAACCGCCTCATCGATATCGGTGTAAAGGGTGCTTCCGGAAGACCCCCCTCTTTTTACCGATCGCGCGGCTCCTTCAGTTGGCAAGCTCCAAAGGCCAAGAAGAATCAGAGCATCGGAGAGGTCAAGCCTAAAGGAATCCGCCATTTACCCACCGTGATTGCTGATCTTGACTGGATGGCGGAGAGCAGGATCAACCAGGCTTTTAGTTCTTTCAGACGTTCCAGTTTCTCCGCGCGAAGAGTTCGCCAGGATAACAAATCCGTGCCGATTCCTTTGGCAGCCAACAAGCGCGCGACCACTCTCCCTACAATTTCGTCGCCTTCGCCCCTGAAAGGCACGATCGCCGTTCCGGGCTGTTCAGGTGGATTATTCGGGTCGTTGCTCCAATTCCGTTAAGCTCTCAAGACTCATCTCCTCGATTAGTTCGCGCAATTGCGCATAAATCCGAGATTTTGTTGGATTAGATGCGCCCGGATAAAGGTCGTTTTCGATCACTCGGAGGGTGGGCAAAATTAGTTCTTCGGGGATTCCTCCGAAAGTTGCATCCGCTCAATTCCTCAGGAAAGCTTTGGCCTTCCGGAAGGCGATTTCCAACGCGGCCCTCATCTTCGCTTGCGCTAGAGTCCGATTACCGGTCATTCGCCTCTTTGTGACCTTCGTCACAAATTTTGCCGTCCAAAAGACATCGGGTCAGACAAGCGGAAAAGCCTCGCCGGTCACGGCAGCCAATTACACATTTAACGCGACGGAACCAATACTCTCGTAGCGTCTGCTCATCGGCCTCCACTTCGTTCCGCAGCCTCGCGGCGTCATAGCTCTCCGCGTAAACCGGCAGCCCTTCAATCTCAATCGTGTATTTTATCACGACCTTGTATTCCTCTTTCAAGCGCTCAGCACTGGATGTGAGACCCACGTCCGGCATAGTATGAAATTGTTCTCTTCGAGCGTCTGTTTTTCCGAGATGGCATTTTCGTTAGCGGAAAGCCTCTCGAACAAATCGAGTAAAAGCGGTAAGCACCACAAAACCGGGACCTGCTCCGCTCGCGGTGATTCCCTATTGCTGTTCCTGAGCAAGCCGTGCTAGTCGGTTCGAAAGAATTAATAAGCTAGGAACCCACAGTCCAATGAAGATGCCAAACCTTTCTGCATGCGCGGGGTCATGTTTCTTGGTTGAAAGCCACGTGGCAATTGAAGCTGCAATCGAGAAAAGGCCTGCAGCAAGTGAAGCATGCGACAGCAGCCTTAGGCTTCCTTTATCGAGCGATGTGTTCATACTAATATTCCAGCGGAGCGTATGTTGTCTTTCGCCGCTAGAACCTGCCTCGGATGTGGGAAGGTCTATTTATTTCCTTCGTCCTTCGAAAAATTTGCTGACAGTGCGCATCAGCGGGATTGCTGAATACTTGTCAATTGAAGCTAGGCGACTAGCAAGGCTGCTAGGATCCGAAAACTTGGTACGAGAAGGTGAGGCTCGCGGAAGGTCATGAGCGACCGCGCGAGAAGGCCAACTCGTCTAGTTTCGACCGCCGAGAGATCGTTGGTTCATAGCCGTATAGCCTCGGGTGCAGAATAGGAATCGTCCGCCTCAGATCCTCTATTTCGCGCGGAGGCAGGCGATCGTAGGCCTCCTAGATCTGATCAACCTCGAGGGTTCGGGACGGAAGAGGATCGTACAACGATCAAAGGGATTGCACCTGCAACATTTCTCGACGGGACTCACGACCAGGTTACAGTTCTCTTACGAACAGACGGCGTGTGAGTGTAGTAAAACGAGGAAAATCCTTCAAACAAACGGGCAGAAGCATCCCACCAAAACGAGCCGGCGCGCACAACCGGGCCAAGGGGTACTTCGCACGACTTGTGGAAGGGGAAGTCTTTGATGGGAGACCCAGAAGTAGAGGAAAAGAAGAAGTAGTGATAGGCACCTGGATCATTGTTGGTCGTAAAAACGCCATAAAGCCAGAGCCGACTATCGGATCGAGTGGCTGCGCAGGCCCGACAATTCCACAGGAAACTGCCTGCTCATTTCATCGTAAATGCGACGAACTTTAGCGCCGTAATGTTCGCTCGCAGATCCTGATTGCGCACCCTCTGAAGCTCCGCTGAAAGGTTTGCTTTGCATCGGCTCCCTCGAGCCGGTTTAAGCGGTCAATCAAAAGCGTCTCAATCGTCGTCACTCATCCCAACTAATCAAACTGACAAATAAAACTGAATGAAAATAATCCTACTGCCAATCTTTGGCGCCATCCTGCTCGTTTACTCATCCCAAGGCCAGCAGCCCACGGCTACACCTCGCGATCCTGCTGCTTCGGACTCAACCGAGGCGGATAACACCAAACGTAATTCTACCGAGCAAAACAAGAACACAGACAACGCGGAGAAGCAGTCCAATAATAAGGACGATCTCGCGCTGACGCAGAAAATCCGACAGGAAGTCGTCAAAGATGGATCCCTGTCGATGAATGCTAAAAACATTAAGATCATTGTGCGCGACGGGAAAGTCATGCTGCACGGTCCAGTCGACAGCCAGCAGGAAAAGGACACTATCGGCACTAAGGCCGGTGAGATTGCCGGCAAGGACAAAGTGGACAACCAACTCGAGATCAAAGCGAAGCAACAGTAAACGACAAATTTCCCTAAATCTCACTTAAGCAAAAACAAAAAGGTAAACTATTATGAAACGTTCCGCATTATGTCTGGTCGATACAGAAGATCAGGCTGCAACCATTGTTGAAAAACTTAGAAGCGCTGGCTTCTCCGATAACGACATTTCCGTGCTCTTCCCGGACAAGGGAAGCACTCGTGAATTCGCTCACAAAAAAGAAACAAAGATGCCCGAAGGTGCAACCATCGGCGCCGGCACGGGCGGCGCCGTTGGCGGCACAATTGGATTGTTAGCCGGCATCGGTGCATTGGCCATCCCGGGCCTTGGACCCTTCATTGCCGCTGGACCTATTATGGCGGCACTCAGCGGAGGTGCCATTGGCGCTGGGGTCGGGGGACTCGCCGGCGCCCTGGTCGGTCTGGGGATACCTGAGTACGAAGCTAAGCGCTATGAGGGCAAAGTAAAGGAAGGTGGCATCCTTATCTCGGTTCATTCCGAAAACAACGATGAGACGAACCGCGCAAAAGACATCTTCAAAGAAGCGGGCGCTCATGACATTTCGAGTACAGGAGAAACCCATGCCGATGTTAAGGCACAAGATGTTTCCGACACGAGAGACACGGTGATCGGTGAAGTTTCTCCAGGAAACGACATCCCTTCGCCTCGCGATTCTACAAGCGGCGCAGGGAAGGGTTCCCCTCCAAGAACAGCCGACCAGCTATATCAGGCTCAGCACAGCGTATCGGAGATACCGGCTGGAACTCAACCACGGGAGAGCGGAGATGAAATTGCTGCTGAGGTGCCCCTCTCGGAGGAAGAAGTAAAAGTCGGAAAGAGAACCGTCAGCGCTGGCGAAGTTAACCTGCAAAAGAAGGTAAGCACAGAACAGGTCAACGTGCCCGTCGAGCTAAAACGCGAAGATGTTGTTATCGAACGCGTTCCTGCTCACGAGACGGGGCCGGCTGGGAAGGAGCCATTCCAGGAAGAGCGCGTTGAAGTGCCGTTGAGTCGAGAAGAGCCAGTGGTCGAAAAGGAAACTCGTGTGACCGGAGGCGTACGCGTGCGGAAGACCGAAGGAACCGAGCGGGAGACAATTCAGGAAAGCGTCCGACGCGAAGACGTCGACATCGATGAAAGCGGTAAGATTAGCGGAAAAGGCCGGAAGCCGACTGACTCCGGTACCGGGGAAGAGAAATTATAAATTGCGGACTAACTTTCCGATAAAACGGAGGACGGCACTTCAGAATGAAGTGCTGTTCTCTTTTCTTGATCCTTCAAGCCGGGGGTTCAGCTTAAATTAGCCAATCAATGTTCAAGGATCAGCTGGATGGCTATCAGACCCTAAAGCTCTCGATGAAGTGCGCCGCAGACTGGATGAAACCAAACTCACAAAGGAAATTCAGAGCTGCCGGACCCCGACTAACGCCGAACTTCGCGAGCACCTCGGTGCGAGGCTCAACCGGACCCAGCGTTTGCTGGATCGATTAGAAAATGGCGAGACGCTCGACCAGGAGACGCAGCAGCAGCATACCTTTCCCAGCAAGGCGAGCGCAAAGCGCTTGGTAAAAGCCTTGAAGAAGGCTGCGACCACCAGACGGCCCACGAAGACCTCGAAAGACCCGTCGGCAATGAAGGGCCCCCTGGCCAGCGAAGCGCCGTTGGAAGAGCCTGTAGTAGGAGCGAGTTGTGCCGCAAGGCAGACCGCTCTCGGAAAAGGAGAGCAACCCTGATGTCTGAAGCCGGGAATATCCCTGCGCCCGCTGCGGTCTGTACGACGTCCAGATGAGGGGGATCCGTCGAATAAACTGTAAACCCGCGGCGCCCAGGATCGGACGCTCCGTAAGAAAGCCTTCCTTGGCCATACCGACCCGACTGCGTCCGTCTTCAGACCCCTCCGAACAGGAAGTTAAGCCGCAGGGCGACCCAGGAAAGATCCTCCGGCTGGCGATACCGGTGAGTTTGGAATCGGTTTTCCAAATGGGGTTTAACGTCATCGACCAGGTGATCGTCGGTCTGTTAGGAGCCGACGCAGTGGCCGCCGTCGGCTTGTCCAATAGCATCGCTTCTATTGCCTTGCTGCTGTACGCCTCGGCGGGCGTCGGCGCCGGAGTGACGTTAGCCCGCGCCTTCGGCCGCAAAGATCTGAAGGAAGTGTCGCAAATCGCCTCGGCCGGTCAGGGGCTCTCTGGCCTTCTCGGCCTGATCACGGCGTTTCTGCTGGTCTGGTTTTCTCAACCGCTCTTGCGGCTGGTGGGGGCGGATCCGAAGTTAGCTGGAAGCGCTAACGGCTACTTTCAACTCTACGCGGGGTCGATCGCCCCGATGATCTTAAGCGCGGTGACCAGCGCGGTATTCCGTTCGCTCAATGCCCCGCGCACGCCCCTAATCATCACCAGCGCCGCAGTTGCGCTGAACACGGTACTCGGTTTTGTACTTGTCCTCGGATTTGGTCCCATCCCTTCTTTCGGCGTAGCCGGGGCCGGCTGGGCCACCCTCATTTCGCAATGTGCTCGGTGCTTGGCGTTGATCCTGTTTCTCTATGCCGGCAAAAAGGGCGTGCGCTGGGTTTGGCCGCTGCCCGGTTCGAGGGTGGGCGCCACGGCAGGCAAGCTCCTGCGCTTGACCGGCCCAATCGCGCTTTCCGAGGTGCTCTGGGGCATGAGCACGTTCATTTTCGCAGTGGTGTTCACCCGCCTGGGCACCACGAAGCTGGCGGCCAGCCAGATCGTGCTTTCGCTGGAGAGCAATCTTCATCGTGGCGTCCGCAGGCGTGGCTCCCGCGGCCGTGGCAGTGATCGGGCACGCGCTGGGGGTGGGCTCGCTGCGGGCGGCAAAGGCGAACGCGTGGCTCACGATTCGCTTTGGCCTCTTGGCCGGCGTCGCGCTTGGCACGCTGTACGCGGGGTCGAGCTTTTTGCTCCCCGCGTTTTACCCAAAGGTAGGTCAGGAGGTTCTTCAGTTGGCTTTCTGGGGCGTGCTCCTGATGGCTGTGACGCAACCGGCCAAGGTCTTGAGCAGCGTGCTGGGCAACGGCGTGTTGGCCAGTGGCTGCGACACCCGGTTTGTGCTGGTGGGTAACTTGGCCGCAACCTACGCAGTCGGCTTACCGGCCGCGGTCGGGTTAGGCCTGCTTGCCCCGTTTGGGTTCTTCGGGGTGTTCGCCGCCAAGGTCCTAGAGGAGTGCGTCAAGGCAGCTTGCTTCTTGCTTCGGTTCCTCCGTGCCCGCTGGTACGAGCACGCGCTTAAAGAGGAGCAAAGCGCAAAAGACGAAGCGCAACCAAGGGAGGAGCGAGGGAACGCACCGCAAGGGACTTCTGCGGTTTAGGCGGCCGGCAAGCTTTAGAACTTCGAACCCTTTGGGGATCAGACACCGCATGGATGCCCGCGAAAAGAAGGCACACTGGATGAACGAAGAACCAACGCCCGAAAAAGACACAAAATCACCAAGTAAATCCTCTGACGACGCGGCGGCCCAGAAAGCCGAAGAAGCCTCGGATGCTAAAGCCGAAGAGCTGCGCACGGCACTGCAAAGCAAGTGCGAGCAGGGCAAAAGCAGCTTGGGCTCTGTGCCAGTTGAGGAGGACTGAAGCGCGCAAAATCGCTTGGCAAGTTTGGCTCTGGCGATCCGCGATCTCAGATTGATTCACTCACCCTTAGCCATTCGTCGGCACCTCGATTTCACTTCTCTCCACCATGATTGCGTGCTGCTGCGGCTTCACCTGTGAGCCATACGTATTGCTGTAAACTTGAGTGAACTCTGCGCCGAAGAGCAGGATCTGGGCAGAATAAAAGATCCAGAGTAGCAAGGTAATCAGCGAACTAGCCGCGCCGTATGCCGAACCGGCTGCGCCACTACCCAAGTATAGACCCAGAATGAACTTACCAACGGCAAAGAGGACCGCCGTCAGGGCCGCACCAAGCCAAACATCTCGCCAGCCGATCTTCACATCCGGCAGGTACCGGAAAATCATGGCGAATAGTAGTATGATTACCGCAAGATCGAATATGAAGAAGACAGCCAACGCCAAGAAATGACCTCCGGCAAGCATATTTTCGAGGTAAGTGTTTAGGCCTCTTAGTACGCTTTCCACTGTCAAAGACACGAGCAGGAGGAAACAAACGCCGCCTACCATCGCAAATGACAGGAATCGGGCCCGCAAGAAGCCCCAAATCCCTCCGCCTGGTTTGGGCTTAACTCCCCAACTCCGACGCATTAGCCGCGATGTCTTGGAAGACCTTTACTCCGCTCGGATCGAGGAAGTAGCGCAATTGATCGGTAATCTTTTCTCGAGCCTGCTCACTCCCTCCGTAGATTAGTCCAAAAACGGCCAAAAGCACCAACACCATTGGAGCTAACGAAAAAATAGTATAATAGGCCAAGGCAGCGCCCAACTGCGGACATTTATCTTGTATCCATTCCTCGGCGGTCTTTCTGAAAAGACTTACCAACCCGGCGAGCACAGACTTACTTGCCCGATGGGTGTCAGCGCTCGCCTCTCGGGGCATGTCGAACGGCCCGGTCAGTGTTTCCCGCTCGGTTTTACTTGAAGGTCTGGATGCGACAGCTGCTCCGGACGCCGGATTCGTTTCCGTGAGAGCGCGGCTCCAAGATTTCAAGTGCTGTCCCAGTAGTTTCAGGCTTACCGCTAAGACAAGATCTACTGCTGAAGACAGAATTTTGGACGTAGCTTTCCGATTCCTCTTCCTGATCTTTTGCTCTCGGAAATGATGGCTTTGTCCGTGCGGCAGTACATAGATCTTCTCCTTTTTCGCCGGAATTCTTGAAAGTACCCATCCGAGGATTGCAGTGCAGCTCATCCATGCATAGATATTTTCGCCTATCGACTTCCGTAAGAAATGTCTGTAGCGATCAAATTCGAACGCGTGCCGGATATCCTTGGATGACTCGCTAAGCTGTTGCCTGGAAATAGCAAAGCGCTCTGACAACTGCCGTTTTTCTCTCTCAGAGCTATTCATACGTTCCGCGAGTTTGATTCCTTAACGCGGTTCGCAATCCGGGATCTCTCTGGCCGTTTAGAATAGGCCGTATGCCAGAAGCACCGCGATACGACGTCAGCCGCCCAGGTTGATTTGAAACAATTTTATTCCGTGCCGCCAATTTTGTTACGCCACCATCTTTAAGTGGAAACCCGTACGAAGCCTCTGGTGCGAACACTATGGGCGTTTGCCGTTGAAACCTCACGCGAGTTAAGCCCTGTTCCGAGTTCGGCTCCCGCGCGACATCGGCTGCGGCCAAAAAGAAGATTTTATGGACGAAGCAACCGATCCAGAGAAAATAGCGCAACAAGCGAAAGAGCATATCGCCGAAGCTGCTGAGAGCCTGAAAGAAACCGCGAGTCCTATTGCCGATGCAACGCGATGGGCGGCCGAGACGGCCTGGAATGACGCAAAGAGTGAGGTAAGCAGGCTACACTCAATCTGTGAAGGGTATGTGAGGGAGAAGCCGATTCAGACGCTCTTGGTACTGTTTGCGATGGGCGTCTTAGCTGGCCTACTCGTGCGCAGATAAGTTAGCCTTATGGGATCCGGCATTCTCCCAGAGAGTCGCAAGATTTCTATCGGCCAGTCGTT
>WNFI01707262.1_pt1 | contig 22856 bp, 18 predicted proteins | sample 5400471 | NCBI WGS metagenome assembly WNFI01 (sample SAMN13153348, study PRJNA577476) | soil metagenome | isolation source: 100 cm saprolite on Douglas fir-dominated hillslope | place: USA:California | collected 2013-09-17
ACGTTGTAGGAAACGGTGCCGTAGAGGCCGACGCAGGCGATTACCAGCGCCAGGATCGCGAACACGCTGCAGAGTTCGGCGAAGGTGATTTCCTGGTTGATGGTCTGATCGATATCGGCGGTCTGGGTTCTTACGTCGGACACGGGCAGGCGCGGGTCTGCACGGCGAACTATTTCGCGCACGGAGTCGACATAGCGGAGCGGGTCGCCGGACGTACGCAGAGCGTAGACCATATGATCCCGCTGCGGATAGCCCTGGTTATACGGCATGTATACGACCGGAGGGATGGCTTCCGTCAGACGGCCGTAGCGCGCGTTCTTGGATACCCCGACAATCTCCATATCGCGCGCGACGCGGCCTTCGTCTCCGGCTTCCGGCAGAATCAGGCGCTGGCCCAGCGGATTGCGATTGCCGAAATTCGCCCTGGCAAACACTTGGTTGATCACGGCAACCGGGGGTGAACCGGGGCGGTCGGTTTCCGCGAAATCGCGGCCGGCCAAGATTGGAATCTGCATGGAGGAGAAGAACTCGGGACCTACAGTCAAAAAACGGTTGGCGTCATTGGGTGGGGCGCCTAAGACGTTGATGGGCAAACCAGACCCGGCTAAGACAAGCGAGTCCTCCGAGAGACTCGCGCTGCGCACGCCCGGGATCGCGCTGAACCGTCTGCGAAGATCGGCGTAGAAGGCGACAATCTCCGGGTCTCTATGGCCGGCCTTGTGGGCGTCCAACTGGAACAACAGCACGTTCTGGCGATTGAAGCCGAGATCGATGGAGTGCAGATTAGAGAGCGTGCGCACAAAGAGCCCCGCCGCCACCAGCATCACGAGAGAGATGGCGATTTGGCCCGCCATCAGCACGTGGCTCAGGCTGATGCGCCGGAAGGAATGACGAGCCCCCGATTGGCCGGCGCGTGCGTCCTTCAGGGCGGGCATGAGGTCCACGCGCGTGGCATGCAGGGCCGGAGCAAGTCCGAACACCAGGCCCGTCAGCAGGGAAAGCGCGGCCGCTACCGCGAGCACATGCCAATTCAATTCTGCGTGCAAGGTGAAATTCGTTTGGCCGTTGGCCAGGAGAACCGTAAGGAAACGCATTCCCCAGATGGCGAAGAGGATTCCGAGCGCACCGCCCAACGACGCCAGCAGAACGCTTTCGGTCAGCAGTTGCCGGATTACGCGAAGCCGGCCCGCGCCCACGCTCATGCGCAGCGCGATTTCCCGCCTTCTGGCGGCGGCGCGAGCCAGCAGCAGATTGGCCACATTGGCGCACGCCAGGGCCAGGACCAATCCCACCAATGTCATCAACACATAAAGCGGCTGCGAGTACTGCCGGCGCAAACTGTCCAGGCCGCCGGCTCCTTCTTTGACGACCAGCACGGGAAGGTTAGCGCGTTCGCGGTCATTGGCGGCGGTACTTTCGACCCATTGGTGAAATGCCGGCGCCAGCGCGGCCTGAGCCTGGGCGATGCTGACACCGGGACGCAATCGGGCCATCACGTCAATCCAATAGTAGTTCCGATCGAGGTAATCCTCGGCGCGAAAACCAAATTTATGGCCGGCTCCCAGCAATTCATTGGCGTGCAACGGAAGATAGAGGTCCGGGGCGGCCGCCGGATCGGCACCGAAGAATTCAGGCGGCGTGACGCCCACCACGGTGAACGGCAGGTTGTCGATCTGAATCGGCTGGCCGGCCGCGTTGGCAGGTCCGCCGAAACGCCGCTGACTGAACCCGTAACTGACGACAGCCACTGCCTGCGCCCCCGGACGGTCGTCGTCGGGAATGATGAGCCGCCCGGCAGCCGGAGGTATGCCTAGTCCACGAAAATAATCGCCCGACACGTTCGAGCCGGAAGCAAGTTCGGCTTGTCCCTTGATCGCAACGTTCAGGCTTCTCACTTGCCAGTACTGGCAGTGGGCAAACACGCTCGAAAAGATAGAATCGTTGTTGCGGAAGAGTTCGAAAGCCGGGTAGGGGAAGATGCCGGCCGTTGTTCCTGTTTTGGGATCGTCATAGCTGGTGCCGCTCATGCCGTGCATGACGAAGTCGCGCCCGATGGGCCTGGCATGCCAGTTGAGCATGACCAGCGATTCGGGATCAGAGACTGGCAGAGAGCGCAGCAGGATCGCATCCATGAAACTGTAGATTGCCGTGTTGGCCCCGATTCCGAGCGCCAACGACGAGACTGCGAGCAAAGTAAACAACCGGTTGGCGGCCATGGTCCGGAAGGCGTAGCGCAGATCCTGGCCGAGCTGTTCCAGGATCGTCCATCCCCAAACGGCGCGGGTGTTCTGGCGGAGCAAGACGATGTCGCCCAGCTCGCGGCGCGCGGCCCATCTCGCCTGTTGCTCTGCTACTCCTTGTGCTTGACGCTGCTCGGTTTCCTCGTCCACGTGGAACTGGAGTTCTTCGCCGAGTTCCTCTTCCTTGCGGCGGCGCTGGGCCAGCCAGATCAATTTACGAAAGAATGAGTTCATTGCGCCTCCTCTTCGACGGGCTTCAGGATCAATCCCATAGCGCGGGAGAACGCCTGCCACTTCGACTGTTCGGCGACCAGCCGTTTGCGGCCGAGACGCGTGAGCCGATAGTACCGGGCGCGCTTACCTTTGTCGGACAGCTCCCAGGAAGCCTCGATCCAGCCTTTGGCATCCAGCCGGTGGAGGGCCGGGTACAACGAGCCGGTCTCGACTTGCAGCAGGTCTTCCGAAGTCCGCTGAATGTGCTTGGCGATGGCGTGGCCATGGGTGGGGCCACTCAGCAACGTGCGGAGAATGAGCAGGTCGAGCGTGCCTTGTAGCAGCTCTACACGTGACGGCGTCTCGCAATACATTGTGTAGGTACTCTACTATCTTTTGTGTAGAGTGTCTACTGTGAAGTGGGCGAGCCGGCGTCTTGGGACGGCCGATACCGCCATGCCTTAGAAACACTGTGAGCGCCTGTCCGTAAGGCGCCGCTGGCAGTATAATCGTCGAAGACAATAGTGACCTGTTTTCGTCCGCTGGGTTACGAGAGAGCCTTCATTGTGGATGCCGCCGGGCGGCGCCTTCCATGAGCTTTGCCCAGCCGGAATCTGCCAAGCGGGTCGTTACGCTCAGTCTGGTCCTCGCCCTCGCGGCTGTCCTTGGCGGGATATTCGCGTGGCAGCCAAAAGTAGCGGATCGAACGTACAAGATCGGCTTCGAAAATTCGCCCCCCGTACACTTCACTGGGAGAGATGGCCGTCCCACCGGGCTGGCCGTGGAGATTGTCTCGGAAGCCGCGAGGCGCCGGGGTATCCGTCTGCAATGGCTCGTCGTGCCGGAAAGTTCGGAAGCCGCGCTGAAGGCCAACAAGGTAGATTTATGGCCGATGATGACCATCCGGCCCGAGCGAAAAGGAGTGGTGTATATCACGGAGCCTTACGCGGAAGGTGAATTTTGCCTGATCGTCCGCCGCGGGAGCCCCTACCATCGTCTTGAAGATCTTCGAAATTCGACGATCGCTTATGATGGAACGCCCCTTTTCGTCAAAATGCTTCGTGCCCGTCTTCAGACGGCGCAACTAGCGGTGATCGAATCTCCGAAGGCAAGTTTGGAAGCCGTCTGCGCGCAAGGCAGCGATGCGGCCTTCGTTACCGAATACACCGCGATTGAAACTCTGCTGGCTGGAGTCTCGTGCGGAGGCGAGGGCCTTCGCGTCATCCCGGTTCCCGAGCTGCGAGGCCTGCTGGGAGTGGGCGCGACTTTCGAAGCCCGGCCTGCCGCTGACGCGATCCGCGACGAAATCGGCGCCATGGCGGCAGACGGCGCCCTGGGCGGGGTTATTTCCAAATGGCGCTCTTTCTCGGGTCGGAATCTAGAAATAGCCGATGCGCTGCTCCGCGCCAAGCGTAGAGAACGCTGGTTGATGGCGGGGATCTGCGCCACTATCCTTTTACTCCTCGTGATGTTATGGCAGGCGGCCGGAATCCGGCGGGCGCATTCGGCGATGCGCGAGAAAAACAGTGAGCTGGCGGCGGCCCTCGCTAGCGCCCGGGACGCCACGGAACTGAAGAGCCGGTTTCTGGCCAATATGAGTCATGAGATCCGTACACCGATGAACGCCATCCTGGGGATGACGGCGTTGGCTATGGACACGGCAGACCGTGAAGAAGAGCGGGAATATCTGAAGGATGTAACGAGTTCGGCCGAATCGCTGCTTTCCCTTCTTAATGACATTCTCGATCTTTCCAAGATCGAAGCCGGAAAGATGGCCTTCGACAAGGTCGACTTTGATCCGGCGGATGCGGCTCACGGAGCCTGCGGTTTGCTTGCCGAGGAAGCCAGACGAAAGGGATTGGAGCTGTCGTGCCGGGTCTCCGCGCTGTGCCCGGACCGGGTTCGCGGCGACCCCGCGCGTTTGCGCCAGACGTTGGTGAATCTGGTGAGCAACGCCATCAAATTTACGGAAAGGGGCCACATCGATTTGCAGGTCGCCTTCGAGGCGGAATCAGATAGATCCGTCACCCTGCAATTCGCGGTGAGCGACAGCGGAATCGGCATTTCTGAAGAGGCACAGCGGCGCATCTTCGAGTCATTTGCCCAAGCGGATGGTTCGGTGGCGAGCAAGTATGGCGGGACGGGTTTGGGATTGTCGATCTCCAAGGAATTGATTGGAAGAATGGGCGGCGAACTCCGCGTCGAGAGCGCGCTCGGGCAGGGATCGACGTTCTGGTTTGTTTTGGCGTTTGAGAAAGCCCAGATTATGGGTGGCTCTGCGGCGCAGGATCGAGGCGCCCCAGACTCCATTTCAGGCTTCATTTCACAGTAACCATCGCCTCGCTCCATTCCCGCAGATCCCACGGCCCGAAGCCCACATCCGCGGTGACAATCTTAAGACCGGCCGTGCCAACGGTTACAGGAATACTGACCGAGCCTTCTTGGCGCGGGCCCACGGACACACGTAGTGGACCTTGTTCTGTCTTCCAGCCCGCCGGCACGTGTGGAGTGAGACGGAACTCCTGCTGCGCCGCGGAGTGATTGCGGAGAATCACGGTCAGCTCGATCCTGCTGCCTGGGGCGGTCTCCGAGGTGTATGGATAGAACCGCGTCCACTGCTCATCCACGCCGAAGTTCGGATCGTCCCAGGGAAATAGCTGGGCGAGTAGCGCACGCCGCTTCTCGAACGTATCCATCATGAAGTCAATTTGCCGCGACGAAAAGCGAAACGCCGGCGGCACGTGCTGGTTGATCAGCAGATAGTCGCCGGTCATCTTCTGTATCACGCGCAGACAATCCAGAAATCCAGGTTCCGGCGGCAGAAAGTTCCGGTTGAGCAGACAGTAGTCGTCCATGCCTGTGGGTGTAAACGAGTCACCGACAAAGAAGACAGTTTCGCCGTCGTCCTTCTTGGCCACCAGCCCGCCGTGATAGATCGTCTGGCCGGGGAAGTAGGAATAAGAGAATTCGAATTCGTTCCAGCGCTGTTTTGCGCCGTGCTCCATTTCGTGCACGGTGTGAATGGCGTTCGGCGTCAAACACGGCATGCGATAGGCGGCGGGATGCTCCAGTACATCGCGCATTTCACGGCAGAAGTAGACGGGGCAATGGAACTCTTCGGCCGCGGCCTGCGCGAGGTCGGAATGGTCGTCATGGTAGTGCGTGATGTAGATGCCGTCGAGTTGCTTGATCACGCCCTCGCGTTTCATGCGCTTGACCTCGTCGACGACTTTGCGATTTCCACAATCGACCAGGAATGCCGCGCCCGTGCGCGAGACGATCAGGCGGGAGTTGGTAATCGGGACGATCCAACTTGGCAGTTTTTCCCTGACGGTCTCGGCTATCGGCATCCATTGGGCGGGCGTTGGGCCGAGAACACGCGCGGCCATTGCCCGTATTTTGTCGTCGCCACGATACCAGCGCAAGGCGTCGATCGCGAAGTGGCTGGCGAAGACCGCCTGGAGGCGGCGAACGAGCATGTCGATCGCCTGGCGCGGATCGCGGATGACCGGCCCGCGCGCCGGAATCAGGATATCCGGCTTCCACGCGGCGACCTTGTGAAGACTTTGGACGATGTCGCCCGCGCGGGCGGCCCAGCCATGGTAACCGTCCTCCTGCACCTGGGGGATGGCGTCCTGAAGGCTGAACAGATCGAGAACCTGGCCGCGGCCGTAAATCAGGTCGCCCACACATGCGATGCGCTTGCCGTCGATTTCGACAAGGTACGATACCGCGCCCCGGGTATAGCCCGGTGTTGCCATGACGCGGATGGTGAGGCCTTGCCAGTCGATCGTATCGTTGTCGCGGACGGTCCTGGACAGCGGGATCGGTTCGGCGAGAACGCGGCTCGACTGGTTGGCGTAATCGTGGAATCGCGCGGTGCGGTAGTGTTCCCAAAACGAACCAACGTCGGCGAACAATGCCTTCTCCGCCTCTGGCGCAACCGCTTTGGCGCCCTGTTCCACAAGCTGCCGCCCGGCCCACACCACGTCGCGGCGATGGTGGGTGAACAGGACCTGGCGCGCGGCAGCCGACTTGGGACGAGGATCACCGTAGATGGCCAGTGTTTCGCCGTTGCGCTCGATCAATACACCATTTACCGGACCGCGAACCACTGTGACGCCGGCCGCGATCTTCTCGACGGGGACTGCTGGTGCGGCGGCCGTCATAAGGCCCGCGGCAGCGACGAGGAGGACCAGGCTTGTCCGATAGCTGATCATACAGTTACGCCCTCCTGTTTCACGAGCCGATCTTGCCCCTCAGAATTGTGATTGACGCCTTGGGCAACGAGTACACGGCGCCATTGCCGCCGCTCACCATGGACTTCACCTGTGGGCCGTCCGGCTGCGCATGCCCGTCAGCTCCGTTCGGGCGCCACTGGTATTCGATGGCGCCAAAAGTGACGCGGTCGACTTGCCCGGTGAAGTAACGGTCCGGCTTGCCCTCCGCGTCCGTGAACCTGATATGCACGCCGTGGGCCCGGTTCCGGTCTTTGTTCACCAGCATGAGAGACCACTGGCCGTCGGGGCGCTCCACTACATAAGCGGTCACCAGCAGGTTGCCGAATGCGTCGCGGGCATCGCTCGTGGCGCGAAATACTTTGTGGATTTGATCTACAGGCTGCACCCATTCCTGATTGATCAACTGCGCGGCGAAGTAACTGGCGTTGTAGTTCGCGATATTGAAATCCCGGTCCACCAGAAACATACCGAACGAGCCCCACGAATCGTTGCAGCCCCGCGACAGCCGTCCGGGGATGTAGTGGAAGAAATAATTCCCCGTTCCTCCATTGGCGAACAGCGCTCCTGTATAGTCTGCCCACCACAGGCCGCCCATGATGTCGACAAAAGCCTCGCTGACTGACGCGCCCATGTTGACTTCGGTGACGAAAATGGGCGTATTCGGCGGCAGACCATCATCTTTATAGGTCTGGATGATGTGGGCGATATGCTCGGGCTCCCGGTAGAGGTCGTTCCACGAGGTGTTGCACGATTCGTATGGATAGTGCTCGAAGGAGAGAAACGAAGACTTTGTGAATGGAGGCCGCGAACTGGATATATAGCGCCCCATAGTCTTCGGGAAGCATGTGCTGGCCGTCGGCTTCCTCGCCCATCTCGACGTAGGAGATCGGATAGCCGCGGGTCTTGATGTAGGAGATTTGCGCCGCCGCATCTTCGGGCGTGGAATACAGGAGCGCCACCGGGATCATCGCCGGTAAACCGCGCGTCACGCCGCTGGTATAGAACAGATCGAAGCCGACCTGGTCCCCACTGGCTTCGGTCATGTCCGTCTCGGCGTGCCATGGGTCGACCGAAGAGCACTGCGTAATCGATTGCTGGCGGTTGGGGACGTGCTTCAAAATGTCGTGAAATTCGCCATCGCCAGAAAGTGTACCGGCGTAGAGTTCAGCGATGGCGAAACCCAACGTTTGCCAAATGCCGCTCGCGGGCGCGTTGAAGGGGTCGCGGTCGCCGGTCCAAAATTGCACGCGATACTTGGTGGCGTAGGGCGCGGACCAGGCGATCCGCATGGCGTTGATTTCGAGCTTGCTGCCCAGATCCAGCGTCACCCACTGCGGATGGTCGTCCTCGCCGGTGAAGGGTTTCGTCAAATAAGGATTGCTCTTCCAGTAGGTATTCGGATCTCCGTCGGTGAGGCGCGAATAGCCGTCGCCATCGCCATTGCTGAAGCCCCGGTGCGGGAGCGGCGCAGCCCACGAATGACGGATCATTTCCCCTGGGACCTCATCACCGACGAAGTAGCCTTCCTTCGCACGCGCGTTACTCCACTTTCCCTTCGGATTCCAATGCCAGGCTTCGGCAAAAAGCTCCGTATTCTGCCGATAGCTCACGGTTTGCCAGCCTGCCGACTGAATCTTCTGGATGAATTCCGGGGTCATGACCTCGTCGGTAACACCTCCGCGCAGCCGGTCGATGCCCGCGCCCAGCGAGCGAAACGGGCTGAACGAACTCACGGCGTGAGAGGGCGTGGTATCCACCACGACATTTTGGGGCGGGGCATTACGCTGGGCGAGACCTGACACCGGATTCAGCAGCGCCGCGGCGTACAGCGTCCACAGAGCGCCTTTAAAGGTCGGCCGACTAATCGAGATCGTTCGCATGTTTGCCGTTTGCCTCCAGATAGCGCGACCAGCTAGCCGGTGGCGCGGAACGAACAGTATACAAACCAACTGGCCCCGCGGTTCATCCGCTCGCGCGGACAATGGCATGCCAAAGACCTGGGCTGGCTCGACCGAATGGCGAAAATTGCACCTGTGAAACTGTAAGTCATTTTTTTGCAGCAAAAAACAACGTTAGTTCCCGTTAACTAACGGGCTCCGGGACAGGCAACTCCTTCCGGTGCGGAGTTTACCTGATCCAAAGACAGCGTTGACGCAAGCTCGGCGTGGGCTCACCATAGCTGGAAATCGCAATTAATCTTATGAGCACATCAAGCCAGTTTTATACGGGCGCTGATCCATCGTACTTCCAAGCGCAGGAACCAGTCAGAAAATCGGGTCTGAGAAATCTCGGCCGAATGATCGCGGCCGCCGTGGTCTTGGGCCTGATCGTTTCGATCGGAATGGTCCTTATCGCCGTGCGTTTGCTATGGCAGACGCCAGCGGCACCAACGCAGGCAGAAGTTCCGGTCCACAGACAAGCCCGGCCGGAGGCGCATCTGGCCTTTAGCCTTCAGGAAGTGGAAGTGAAACGTGGTGGCCGGCTGCACGCAGCGGCAGTGGGCGTGGCGGACGACTCGCCGGAGACCCAGACAGCCCGGCTGAAAATGCCGTCAGGCCCGCAAGTGCAGCAGATCATTCTGGAGGCTCCGCCCCTGCTTCCGCCGTTTCCCACCGAACACAATGTCGCCGTTGGCACGCCGCGCGCGCGCCTTGTCAGGGCGTTCGGGAAACCGGATTTGAAAGCCCGCACGATGCAACGGGAGAGGCTCATCGAAACCTACATCTATGAGCAGCAGGACCGGGCCACGCTAGTCCTGATAGAGGACGGCAGCGTCGTTTCGGCGCGCACCGGACAGGCGCAACGCATTCGTGTACTCCCGTCAGAGCCTGAGCCCGAGGACTAAGCACGACTGTGGCGTTCGCGCTCCAATCCACGGGATAGGCGCTCTCTTTCCGATTCCACGCGATTGAGGGCGGCGGTAGCGGAAAGCTTGCCATCCGGCCGTCGGCTCGTCCTTCGAACTCCTGGTGCCGCCCGTCATGCCAGATGACAGCGCCATCCTCCCCGACTTGCAATACACTGGTTGAGTCATTGCGGACGGCAGTTTAAAACCGTTAGGGAGGCTGACCATGGATCCTACTGCAGCTCATGGGGTCACGCGCCGCGCGTTTGCCGGCGCCGCGGCTTTTATGATCGTGCCACGCCACGTGCTGGGCGCTCCGTTTATTCCGCCGAGCGACCGGATTACGCTGGCGACCATCGGTCTTGGCCGCCAAGGCCAGGCCGTCACCATGAATTTGCTGGCGCGCCCCGACGTCGAGGTGACCGTGGTTTGCGACTGCAATCGCGGGAGCAAGGACTACGTCGAGTACGGTCCGAATCAATTGTTGACGATGTGGCGCCGGCTGCTGGGGCCGGGCTATGAGAATTGGGGCGAAGACCTGTCGTCGCCGGGCGAGGTGCAGCTCACGCGCGAGTTCAAGACCAGCCTCGGCATGGGCGGCCGCGAACCCGTAAAACGGGCAGTCGAAGCGTATTACGGCTCGCGCAAAGGCTCCGCGGCGGGATGTGCTTGGGCAGAAACCGATGGCGCATTCGATTGCCGATGCACGCCGGATGGCGCAAATGGCCAAAGAGATGAAGGTGGCGACGTCGCTGACCGTGAACAACCCATCGAGCGAGCCAACCAAGCTCCTGTCCGAATGGATCGCCGATGGCGCGATCGGGCAAGTGCGTGAGGTTCACAACTGGTCGAGCCGCCCGTTCTGGCCGCAGGGCATCGGCCGGCCACAAGAAACGCAGCCTGTCCCTGATGGACTGGACTGGAATCTTTGGGTTGGGCCCGCGCCCGAGCGCCCGTTCAACCACGCTTATCTGCCCTTTGTGTGGCGCGGCTGGCACGATTTCGGGTGCGGCTCGTTTGGCGATATGGGCTGCTACAGTTTCGCCGGTGTGTTCAAAATTCTGGGACTCACCCCGCCCACAATGGTGGAGGCGTGTTCAAGCGAATCTTATGACGAGACTTTTCCGAAAGCATCGATTGTGCATCTCGACTTTCCGGCGCATGAGGGCCGCGCCGCGCTGCGGATGTCGTGGTATGACGGCGGCATGCGTCCGCCGCGCCCCGCGGGCCTAAGACCTGAGGACGAGCACTTTTTCCAAAGCGGCGAGGACAACGAAGGCATCCTATACGTTGGCGACAAGGGGCTGATTCTGGCCGCCTTCAACGGGAACAATCCGCGCGTCTATCCGGAATCGAAGAAGTACCAGGCGCCATCCAGGCAGCCTCGTGAGCGGGGCGGTTACCGCGATGTCGCCGTCGATCAGTGGCTGTCGGCGTGCAAAGGAAGTTCGCCCGCGCCTCTAGCCAATTTTGAAATTCAGAGTCCGGTGACGGAAGCGTTCCTGCTTGGCTGGCTGGCCCAACGATTTCCGGGCGAACGGCTCGAGTGGGATGCGGCGAACATGCGCATTACGAGTTCAGAGAAAGCCAATCGATATGTAGATCCACCGGCGCGCGGCGGATTTGCAGGTTAGGTGCAGCGACCCGGGGCACGCGACATCCAAATACTTGCACCACGATTGAGGAGAACATATGAAGCGCCGGGAGTTCATGATCCATTCAGGGGCGGGCGCCCTCGCTCTATGCGCGTCGAGCGGTATTCGCGCGCAGGCGACGGATAGCGATGCGAAACGCGCCCGAGTTTGTGTCTCTTCGTGGAGTTTCCACAACCTGTTCACCGCCACGGACGACAAGAAAGCGCCTCCGCTCGACCAGCCTCTAAAGGCTCTCGATTTTCCCGAGATGATCGCCGACCGCTATCACGTCCATAATCTGGAGATCGTCTCGCCGCATTTCGAATCGAGCGAACCTGCTTATCTTCGCGAACTCAAGGTCCGCCTGGAGCGGGCGCACGCGCGCCTGGTCAACATTCCAGTCGACTACGACGAACTCTGGGAGAAGCCGGCGCTTTCGGCGACTGACGCCAAGGAGCGCGAGAGGGCCATTTCCATGTACGCCAAGTGGATCGATATCGCCCACGAAATGGGCGCCCGCTCAGTGCGTTGCGATCCCGGCATCATCAATCTGGCCGACCCGTCGGCGACTATCGATTCCTACAAGACGCTCGTCTCTCGCGCCCGCGCCAAAGACATCCGCGTGATTGTGGAGAACCACGGGACGGCGTCGAAACATCCCGAGGAGCTGGTGCAAATCCTCAAAGCATCGGGGGCCGGCGCGCTGCCGGATTTCGGCAACTTTCCCGACGAAGAAACGCGCGGGCGCGGACTGCGCCTGATGTTTCCGCTTGCCGTGACCGTCTGCCACGCGAAATTGAATCCGGCCCGCTTTGATTTCGCCCGCTGCGTGCAAATGTCCAAGGCCGCGAATTTCCAAGGAGTATATTCGATCGAAGCCGGTGGCCAGGGCGATCCCTACGAATCCGTGCAGCAGGTGGTGGATGCCTTGCTGCAGAATCTGTAACTGGCTGTCGGATTAGCGACGGCCGCGGCTATTCGTAAGGCACAAAACCACGCGTTTTCATTTTCAGCCGGTAGACCGAAGTGGTGGCGGTGATATACAGCGTACGGTAATCGGCGTCGCCCCAGGCGAGATTCGCGGGCTGCTCCGGTACGACGATTGTGCCCAAATGTTTGCCCGTCGGGTCCCAGACCCATATACCCAGCGGGCCAGTGACGAAGAGATTTCCTTGGCGATCGACGCGGATTCCGTCGGGAACGCCGCTATGCGGGGGGCCGTCTTCCTTTCCGAAAAGCCGGCCGTTGGTCAGGGTTCCATCGGAACCGACTTCATAAACGCGAATATCGCGGCGCTCGCTGTCATCTATATACAGCCGGCGCCCATCGGGGGAAAAAGCCAGGCCGTTTGGTTGGGCCAAGTCACGGGTTAGGAGGCGCACCGAGCCGTCGACGGCGACACGATACACGCCCTGAAACGCGAGCTCCTGCTTCTCGCCCTTCGGCAGATCGAGCGTGGGATCGGTGAAATAGAGCGCACCGTCCGGCCCGAGCACGACGTCATTGGGACTGTTGAACCGCTTGCCTTCATATTTGTCGGCCAGGACGCGATAGGATCCGTCGGGCTTCACCTCAACCAGCGCGCGCAGAACGCTCGCCGTCGTAATCAGGCGATGCTGCCGGTCGAATGTGCTGCCGTCGGGGTCGCCGGTCTCGAACACGGTTTCCCGCCGGCCATCTGGAAAGACGCGAAAGATTTTGTTCTGCTCTTCATCGCTGACGTACAGGAATCCACTCGGGTCCCAGACCGGTCCTTCGGTGAAGCCGAAGCCGCCGGCCACTTTATCAAGCTTGGCGCCGGGATCGATCAGCTTCCAGAACGCCGCCGATTCCGCTTTCAATTCGAATTGCCGCGGAGGCTCTTTCTGAGCGTTGAGAACAACGAGGCATGTAAAGGCGAGAATGCAAGTGGCAATGGGTTTCATTGGGATCTCCGCCATCATGCCACAGGGCGATCTTGGAATTCAGGCCGGCGCCCGGAAGTTTCGACACCGCTATCGCCCGAGGTCGAAGGCCTCGATCGTTTTCCGGTCGCGCACATAGAGCCGCGTGCCCACGAGCGTAGGCGGCGTCCAGGCGATGCTCTCGAGTACCGAAGCTTTCGACAGCACCTCGAACTTCGCGGGGCTCACTTTGCAAAGGGCCAGCGTTCCGTCCTGATCAGCGAGAATGATTTTGCCATCGGCGTAGAGAAGTTGCGCCTTGGCGAAACCGCGGTCTCGCCACTTGATGGCGCCGGTCTTCAGTTCAACGGCGGTCATGAAAACGGGCCCGTCATAGCCGCTCGAAAGGTACACGTATCCGTCGCGCTGAATCGCGGTGCCGAAGTGCAGTTGAATATGAGGATCGGCCCAAAGCTCCTTGACCTTGGTCTGGCCATTGGCCTGGTTCAGCCGGAGCACACGCGCGCCCGTGCCATACGCGGAAGCCACGAAGAGCAGGTTGCCGGCCGCCCAGACGGGCGTGCTGACTGCGATCCCGTAGGGCGTTTTGTGTTCGTGGTGTGAAGAATACGAATTCGTAAATTCGAGCGCCTTCCAGACCACCGCGCCATCAGTCTGGCGGAACGCGATCGCGCCATCACCACGTCCGCCCGACATATAAATCAGAGTGTTCTTGTACGGCAACGCGTGGCATGAGTAGCCAAACTGCACCGGCGTGCCGTCGAACTCGGTATACAAGTTGTGTGACCAGACTGGACGGCCGGTCTTTTTGTCGAGAGAGTGAATCTTGCCGGTACCACTGGCCGTAACCACGCGGTCGCCAACCACTTGCGGCATGGCGTACGGGCCGGGGCCGACCTTTTCCGAAAAGGAATTGGTGAACGGGTTCTCGTACTCGTATTCCCAGCGCGTTTTGCCGGATGCGGCGTCCAGCGCAGTGACGACGTCTTTCGAACCGCGCCGGAATGCTGTGTACAGAATGCCACCCTCCGCGGCGATGGCGGAGTAACCGTCTCCGAGCGTACGGCTCCAGAGTTTCTTCGGTCCTGCGGCCGGCCACGAGTCCGCCAAGCCCGAAGAATTCACCAGGAAGTCGCGATTCTTTCCGCCCCAGACGGGCCAGTCCTCGGCCCGCACCTCCTGTGCGACTTTTGGCGTAGCCTTCTTGGACGCGGCGATCCCCAGGACTGACTGCGCTGAGACGGCCAGGGACGCCAGAAGCAGGTGTGTCGCAAGCCTGGAGTCAGGCATTATTTCGATTAGACGCGTTAGCGGGCAGAATGTTCCGCTGGTCATCCACCATGTCGTTATACAGCGCTGTGCTAGGCGCCGGCCGGCGCCTATTTCACCGCCACAAATTCAACGTCCACAGGTGCGAACGCTTCCAGCTTCTGTCCGGTCGGTGTGAGGCGCCCGGTATTTGGATCGATTCGGAAAACCACCAGGCTGTCCGAGTCCTGGTTCCCGGCGATCAGGTAACCGCCCGTTGGATCGATCCCAAAACCGCGCGGCGTTTTTCCCTGCGTAGACACGCGCTCGACCGGCGTGACGGTACCCTTGGCGGGATCCACGGCGAAAACCGCGATGCTGTCGTGGCCGCGGTTCGAGCCGTAAACGAATTTCCCGGACGGATGAACGCGCACCTCGGCCGTGCTGTCGTCGTTGGTCACCTTATACCCGTCCGGCAGCGTCGAAACCGTCTGCAGTTCTTTCAACGCTCCGTGCGCGGCATCCCAGGAAAATGTCGACAACGTGCACTTGATTTCGTTGATCGCGTAGACGAAGCGGCCGTTGGGATGGAACGCAAAGTGCCGTGGCCCAGAGCCAGGAGGCGTCTTGCCGGCTGGCGGGTTGTTGGGAGTCAATGATCCGCTTGTGGGATCGAAGCGATAGACGAGCAGTTCGTCGAGCCCCAGATCGGCCGCGAGGGCGAAGCGATTATCAGGCGACGTGAAGATGCAGTGCGCGTGGGGTGCTTCCTGCCGTTCCTTGTTGACGCTCGCGCCGGTGTGCTGAACGAATGCGGAAGCATCGTGCAAGCTGCCGTCCGCATTCACGGGCATTACTGCCACGCTTCCGCCGTCATAGTTGGCCACGAGCACGTCCTTGCCGGTATGGTCCACGCTCACATGGCAGGGCCCGGTCCCGCGCGATGAAACCTGATTCAGGAATTTCAGCTTGCTCGTCTTTAAGTCGATCGAGAACGCACCGACAGCGCCGGCTTTCTGGCCTTTGAACTCATTAACCTCGATGGCCGCATAAAGGAATTTTCGATTGGGATGAATGGCCAGGAACGACGGACTGGCGGCTTCCCCGGCAAGCCCGAGCGGCGTCAGTTTCCCGGTCGCGGCGTCGAAGCGAAAGGCGTAAATGCCCTTGCTCTGCTTGTTGGTGTACGTGCCGATATAGGCGATGTACTCGCCTTTGGAAGCTTTGTCGGCGGCGCGCACTATCGAACTCAGCGACAGCGGCAAAAGCATAGCCGCTGAGATGCAAAAGACATAAATCGCAGTTTTCATTGATCCTATCAGAACCCAACCGGGCAGGGGAACGCAACTGGCGAGCTCTCCAGTGGCTGACGAAGAGGCCGGCGCAGGACCGTTCATTATCACAAAGCTTTTTACAATTGTGCTTTTCCGGCGCTGCTACAATGACTGCAATATTCAACTGAAAGGTTGAACATGGCAGACACCATCAAACGTTCAAGTGACGAGTACCGAAAGTTGCGGACTCAATTGTTGGAAGCTGAGATTGCACTGAAGGACCAGCGCGAGCGTGCGGCCGCGCTGCGCCGCCAATTGCCGATGGGCGCTCCGGTGGAGACCGATTATGTGTTCCGCGAAGGTCCGGCCGACATCCGCGATGAATCGCCGGCGAATATCCGCGATGTGCGGCTGTCTGACCTTTTCGCGCCCGGCAAGGATCGGCTCATCGTGGACCATATGATGTGGGCTGCCAACGATCCGCTCCCTTGCCCGATGTGCAACATGTGGGCGGACGGATATGATGCCGTCGCGCCGCACGTGGGGGATAAGGTGAACTTCGTCCTGGTGGCCAAAGCCGAGATTGGAAAACTGCGCCAATGGGCTCGCGGCCGCGGATGGGACAAAATTCGCGTCCTGTCCAGTCACGACAACAACTTCAACCGGGATTTTCTCGTGGAGGATGAAAAGGGCGGGCAGAAACCTGGGGTCAGCGTCTTCATCCGCGGTGGCGATGGCAGGATTCACCATTCTTATACCACCGAGGCGTCGCTCGGTCCCGGGCACCACAGGGGCATCGATCTGTTTTCGCCCGTATGGAATCTCTTCGATTTGTTGCCCGAGGGGCGCGAAATGTGGCTGCCAAAGCATTTCTACGGCGCCCCCACTACAATTCGTTCCGCTTGAATCGCTCCACCAGGTAATCGCAGCCCCTAGGGCATAACTTCCCGGCCGGCGCCAAACCGGAATTATGCCGGAAAAAGGGGGAATTGATATTCCAAGGAGAGTTTGCCTTTTTTCCGAAATCCCCTATAGACTAGAAGGACGTACAATTTAGGCTTTCGTCCTCATATTGATGGAGGGCCGCTCTAATGAGTTTATTTAACAAACGCAGTCAGGAAGAGGTTCCACCACCCGCGCCACGGCCGGCGGCACCCCCGCCCAATCGACCGGCATCACCGCCGTCGAATCCTATTGAAACCAAGAAGGAGGCACCACCTTTGTCCAGCATGCCTTTCAAAACCCCAGAGCCGGACAGCTCGCGCGGTCAGGCCAGCATCGGCAAGGCCGTCAAGATTAATGGCCAGATTTACAGCAAAGAGGACCTGTACGTCGATGGCGACGTGGAAGGAACAATCGAACTGCAAGAGCATCGGCTCACCATCGGTCCGAATGGGAAAGTGCACTCGAGCGTGAAGGCGCGCGAGGTCGTGGTCCTCGGCAACATTCAGGGCAACGTCGATGCCAGCGACAAACTGGAAATCCGCAAGGATGCCCGGCTCGTCGGCGATATCAAGACCGCCCGCATCATCATCGAAGACGGTGCGTATTTCAAGGGCAGCATAGATATCGTGAAGCCGGAGCCCGCCAAGTCCGGCGGAAGTTCGAGTTCACAACCACGGCCGCCGCAGCAGGCCACGCCTGTCGCCGCCGCAAATGCCCAGGGTGCCACCGCCGTCGCCGCCGAGATGAAGCGCTAAATCGCGCGAAGGGACGGGGTAGTTGATCACGGATCGATTGAGGAGCATGCTCCGTCGTCCAGGAGCTGCGTTGTCCCCTGGTCCCGCTATAGCTGTGCCCGGGAACCATTCCCCGGCCATGCAGCTGTTCGACAAGGAGCTGGTCACATCCCGTCCGAGCCGTGGTCTGGAACAATTCTTTGCCTTCCTCCGTGACCAGGCGGGACTGTCCATTCTTGATCTGGCCGGGGCAAGCCAGCAGAACATCAACTTCATCACTAACCTGGGCCACCGCTTGTACTCCGAAGATTTCGTCAGGACCCTCGACGATGTTTTCCGCGATGCGGACCCGGGCGATCAGGCCAACCAGGGGCGCATCGATCAGTTTCTACGCCAGACGCTTAATTTCGAAAACGAGCAATTCGACGGCGTGCTGGTGTGGGACGTCCTGCAATACATGACGCCGGCCTTGCTCGCCGCCACGCTCGACCGCCTGCGCACCATCGTGCGTCCGCATAGCTACCTGCTGGCGTATTTTCATGCCGATGAAAAAGCGCAGCAGGTACCGTATTATTCGTTCCGCATTAAAGACAGCCAGAATCTGATGCTGGCCCAGCGCGGCACGCGCAAGCCCGCCCAGATCTTCAACAACCGCAGTCTGGAAAAGCTGTTTCAGAAGTTCGAATCCGTGAAATTCTTCCTGACGAAGGAACAGCTGCGCGAAGTGATCGTACGACGTTAGGACAGCGCTGCGGCCACAAGACGCGCTATCGATACCTTCCCCGCATCTGGTGCAGACGCACGCGCAGCGGATCCAGGAACGCCGATAGCCCGCTCACCGCGCCGACTTTCGTTCCCGCTACATCGTTCCATCGCACCGGCACCTCGATCGTGGAATAGCCGAGCTTGCGCGCGATGAACAGCACTTCCACGTCGAACCCGAAGCGCTCAAGGCGCTGACGGCGGAAAATTTCGCGCGCCGCGTCAGCTTCGACTCCTGCGCCGCCGTCCAAACCTTTTCCAATTCCTCGATCGGCGTGGACAAGTCGGCGTCCGTGAACAGCGTCCAATCGCCTTTCGCCTCCATCATGCCGTGACGCACCGAGTAGCCCTTGCCCCGGTTTCCGGGGTTGCGCAGCACACGCACCGAAGGCACACGCGCCCGAAACTCCTCCACTACCCGCAGCGTGCCATCGCGCGAGCCATCGTCCACCACGATCACTTCGCTAAATTTCCATTTCCCGCTCTTGAGATAGCTGGTAATGCGCTCCAGCGTGCCAGGCAGGCGCTTTTCTTCATCGTATGCGGGGATGACAATCGATAAGGAACGGTTCAAAGCAGGCGTCGGGCGCTAAAGAGATGAACAGCCTGAATTATAATAACGTATTTCCCCAAAGGAGACCGGATTGTCCCTGGAAGATGAGCTGCTCCGCCAGCGCTGGGCGCGGATTCGCGAGATCGAAAGCATGGGTTATCGCGCTTATGGCAAGCGGTACGACTTCACGCACGCCATCCCGCAGATCCTGGCGGAATACAGCGCGAAGACGGCCGAAGAGCTTTCCCCGGAATTAAAAGTTCGCATCGCGGGCCGCGTGAAGACCATCCGCAGCAAAGGCAAGGCGGGCTTCGCGCACCTGGCGCAAAATGGCGAGCAGCTTCAGATTTACGTCCGCAGCGATGCCGTCAGCGAGAGCGACTTCAAGCTGTTTCAGGGGCTGGATATCGGCGATCTTATTGGCGCCGAAGGCTACCTGTTCCGCACACGGACTGGCGAGCTGAGCGTGCATGTGGAGCGGCTTGAGTTTCTTTCGAAGACGCTGCTCTCCATGCCCGAGAAGTGGCACGGCCTGGAGGACGTGGAAACACGCTACCGGCAGCGGTATCTCGATCTCATCGCGAATCCGGAGTCGCGCAAAGTGTTCATCGCGCGCGCCAAAATCATTTCCTCGCTGCGTAGGCAGCTGGAAGAACGGGACTTCATCGAGGTCGAAACCCCCATGATGCAGCCGCTCTACGGCGGCGCGGCGGCGCGTCCATTCATCACGCATCACAACACTTTGGATATCGACCTCTATCTCCGAATTGCGCCTGAGCTATACCTGAAGCGGCTTCTGGTCGGCGGACTCGAGCGCGTTTATGAGATCAATCGCAATTTCCGGAATGAAGGGCTCGGTTTCGGCGCGCCGCTGGACTTCAGTTCGCTGCGCCGGTTCACCATGCGGGAAGCCGTGATCGAGTTCTGGCAAGGCGCCGATCGCCCCACGCCGGAGAACGTGCGCGACCCCGACTGGCTCAAGCGGCACTCGACCAAGAGCAGCGCCGGGGAGGCGCTGGCCGACGTGTTCGAGAAAGTTGCGGAAGACCAGCTGATTCAGCCGACCATCATCTACGATTTTCCGATCGAGACGTCGCCGCTTTCGAAAAACAAGCCTGGCGAGCCCGAGATGGTGGAGCGCTTCGAGATCTTCGCCGGAGGCATGGAAATCGGCAACGCCTACACAGAACTGAACGATCCGCAGGAGCAGCGACGGCGCTTTGAGATGCAAATCGCCATGCGCGAGAAGGGCGACGAGGAAGCGCACCAGATGGATGAAGATTACATTCGTGCCCTCTGCTACGGAATGCCTCCCGCCGGAGGGGAGGGAATCGGCATCGACCGCCTGGCCATGCTGCTGACCGGTTCGCACACCATCCGCGACGTGATTCTGTTTCCGCTGCTGCGCCCGGAAGGCGAAATCGGCATTGCCGATCGTCTGCGCGGGCTCGAGCCGTAATGTGACCGCTCACTTTGAAACCTTTGTCGCCCGCCGTTACTTGCGTGCCAAACGCAAGGAGGCCGTGGTGTCGGTAGTGACAGCGATTTCCGTGATCGGCGTGGCTGCGGGCGTCATGGCGCTCATCATTGCGCTTGCTGTGAATAACGGTTTCCGCAACGAGCTGCAGAAGAACCTGCTGGGGGCGACAGCGCACGTCGATATCGAACCCAAGCAGTATGGTGACGGCATCGAAAACTGGCGCGAGCTGCTTGTGAAACTGCGCAAGCTGCCGCACGTCATCGGTGCGGCGCCAGCCCTGTTCAGCCCCGTGTTCGTACAGGGCCCCATGCTTGCGAAGGGCGCGGTCTTGAAAGGGATCGATGTCGATACCGAGCTTCAGGTCGCCGACATCCTGAGGCATCTGAAGGCAGGTTCGCTCGATCGTTTGAAAGCGAAGGGCGCGCGTCCCGGCATCATTCTCGGCTCCGGTCTGGCGCGGGACAGCGGCATGACGCTTGACAGCGTCATCACCATTACATGCCAGGGCGTACTCACGCCGCTTGGTCCGACCTCCAACACCGTCCGTTTCCGCGTGGTCGGGATCTTCGAATCCGGATTCTTCCAGTACGACGACATCTGGGCGTTCACCTCATTACAGTCGGCGCAACAGGCGCTGTCTTTGCCCGATGTCATCAACCAGATCGAGCTGAAGCTGGACGACCTGAACCTGGCGCCTCAAGTGAGCGCGGAAGCAGAAAAAGTCATCGGACCAAAGCTCGTCGCGACCAACTGGATGGTCGAGAACCGGCAGTTGCTGAATGCGTTCCGCATGGAAAAGGCGGTCACCATGGTGACCATCGGCCTGATTCTCCTGGTCGCCGCGCTTAACATTCTGATTTCCCTGGTCATGATGGTGATGGAAAAGTACCGCGATATTGCGGTGCTGATGTCGATGGGCGCGCGCCGCAGCCAGATTCGGCGAATCTTCATGTTGCAGGGAGTGCTCATCGGCGTGACCGGCACTGCCATCGGCATGGCGATCGGCTACACGCTCTGCTATTTCGGCGAGCGTTACCGCTGGATCCGTCTTCCCGCCGATGTCTACGCTCTCAGCTACGTGCCGTTCGAGCCCAAAGTTTGGGATGGCGTCTGGGTGGCGGCGGTGGCCATTCTGGTCAGCTTCCTGGCCACCATTTACCCCGCGCGCAGCGCCAGCCGGCTAGCCCCAACCGAGGTGCTCCGGTATGAATGACGGCCCGCTTTTCCGCATAATGCATGCCGTTGGCAAATGCAATATGCGTGCTTAAGTAAAGTGACTGTGCGTGCATTCTGTTTCCAGGTGGCATCATGGAGCAATCGTAAGAGCTAACACGAGCTGCATCCTCAAGCAGCCCATGAGGGCCACTTCAAATTGGAGACGCCGTGCCGGTTGCCGCCGTATTACCAAACCGCAAGCGGCTTCTCAGTCAGGACAGCTTAAGACTGTTGGGAGATCTCGCACGCCGAAAGCTGGGTAGTGTCCTAAAAGTGCGGTGCTGCTATCACGGGTGAACTCCGCGTTTTTTCAGCCAGTCTCCCTTGAGGGCTTCGAACAGATCGGCGTACGATCCGGCAGGACCTTTCAGGTGGTAGGTGCTGGTGGCATTATCTCCCATCCACGTGGTTAAATGACTCGCTCGATCTGATCATGAACCTTTTGCCGCCCGAACTCTTTCAACCACTTTTAGGACACTACCGGGCAGCGAGTCCGGTGGCTGCTTGGAAATGGCTGGCTGCAATTGATCCCGAAATGCGTCACGTTTAGCGCGCCTTACGTACAGGTGCGGTCGGGAGCAAAATATCTTGGAGGGACGTGCCTTCGATCGCGTCATCCAGGTAAATGGTCTCTACCGGTACTTTAGATGAATCGCGATGAAAGCCAGTCTGGATGAAGAGGTCGGCGTCATTTGGTTTTGTTTGCGCGGCAACGTCGTCTATCACCTGCTTTCCATCAAACCAGACGCTAACCCGTCCCCGCTCCTCGTTTTTGGCCCATGTGATCCGCATGGCGAGTTGGTGCCATTCCCCAACCGTAATCGTGGCTTTCCAGTATTGGCGCACGACAGGGAGGTTGGTGCGAAATCCAAGCTGCGTACCCCCATCCACCGGGCCCACATAGAATGCCATGCTTTGCCGAAACTCTGAGCCTTTGGTTTCCCAATAGGCGACATCTTCGTGAACTTGAGCATTCTTCGGCAGTTGAAACCGCCATGAGAAAAAAGTCGTCTGCCCTTCTGCGGTGCGTTTGCCTTCGTAGCGAAGCTCCACGCGGCTGTGCCCCTTCGGGAAGATGTCGTCCGGATGGATCACAATTTGGGCCGCATGCTTGCCCTCGAAGGCGGGTGAATCGACAATCGTAATGTTTTGCCTCGACTCTGTCGCCGGACTGAGCGTCCCGGACCATTGCGAGAGATCCTTGGTCTCGAAGTCGCCCTTCCATAGGATCTTCGCCCAACTGGAACCGGGCATGACCAGCACAATAATGATCGCCAGTCCGTCACAGGCCCGCTCCGTCAAGTCTCCGGAAATCTTCAATGGACCATCCCCAGAGCGCTGCTGAGAATTTCTTCGATTTCGCCGAATCGTTCCTTGTAGTCCGCCAAGCTTCGCAAAATGACTTCATGCGCCTCATCGCGGCCGTACACGTGGGGGATTTCGCAGCTAGGGGAGTCGGCATCGGGGGGCTGCTTATAAGTAAGGAAATAGTGCCGGAGCCGATCGAGAACGGGAAGCGCGACATGCTCAATGTCAGTGATCAAAGCCGTACAGCGCCGGGCAGACGT
>WNFI01025973.1_pt1 | contig 22846 bp, 21 predicted proteins | sample 5400471 | NCBI WGS metagenome assembly WNFI01 (sample SAMN13153348, study PRJNA577476) | soil metagenome | isolation source: 100 cm saprolite on Douglas fir-dominated hillslope | place: USA:California | collected 2013-09-17
GCTGCGATCACCGCGGCTTCGCGGACGGCGGGGTGGCTCATGAGCGAGTTCTCAAGGTCGGCGGAGCTGATCCATTCTCCACCGGACTTGATCATGTCTTTGCTGCGGTCCACGATCTTGACGCAGCCTTGCGCGTCGATGTTGGCGACGTCACCGGTGCGGAACCAGCCATCTTTGGTCCAGCGGTCGCGGGACTCCGGAGATTTGTAATAGCTGGCAGCGATCCACGGTCCGCGCACCTCGAGTTCGCCGGCGGTCTTGCCGTCGTGCGGGGCCAGTCCCTCGGGCGTGCTGACGCGGAGATCGACGAACGGCAGCGCCCAGCCTTGTTTGCTGCGAACTTCGTACTGCTGGTCTTCAGGCCAGCTCAGCATCTCCGGTCTCACGCGGCAGATGGTGGCGAGCGGCGAAGTTTCCGTCATGCCCCACGCATGCATGATGTGCAGGCCGTGGCGGTCCAGCCCGCGGATCAGCGATTCCGGCGGCGCTGTTCCCCCGCAAAGAATGCGGACTTCCTGCGGCAGCTTCCAGTTGGTCCCCCGCTGATCGAGTAGGGCCTGCACCGCCAGCCAGATGGTCGGGACGGCGCAGGTGATGGTGACTTGTTCGCGTTCAATCAGTTCGAGAAGACTTTCCGCGTCCAGCTGCGCGCCCGGGAAGACAAGTTTGGCGCCAACCATCGCGGCAGTGAAGGGAAATCCCCAGGCGTTGACGTGAAACATTGACGAGCCAATCAGCAGCACGTCTTTCTGCGAGAGGCCGCAGGAGTCCGTCATGGCCTGGGCAAATGTTTGCAGCACCAGCGAGCGGTGGGAATACAGCACACCTTTCGGACTTCCCGTTGTACCGGAGGTGAAACACATGGACGCGCCGTCTTGCTCGCTGATTTTCGGATACTCAAAGTTTCCGCTGGCCTGCTGTAGCCAGGATTCGTAGTCTTCGTAGCCTGCTGGAATCGGCTGCTGTGTGTGCCGGACAACGAAAATGCGCTCCAAGTTCACCTGCGACTTCAGTTTTTCAAATACCGGCAGAAGCACGTCGTCCACGATCAGGAAGCGGTCCTGCGCGTGCCTGATGATGTAAGCGATCTCATCGGGATGCAGCCGCAGATTCAAAGGATGGAGAACGCCCCCGGCGGCGGGAATTCCGAAGTACTGTTCCAGATGGACGTAGTGGTTCCACATCAGTGTGGCAACGCGGTCGCCACGCTTCAGTCCCGCCGTCGTAAGACACTCGGCCAGCTTGCGCGCGCGCAGACGCAAGTCGCTGAAAGTCTCGCGATGCAGGGACCCGCACTGCAATCGCGAAACAATCTCTGTCCGGCCGAAGTATTCGCCCGCACGCTCCAGAATGGCCGGAAGCGTGAGCGGATAATCCATCATGGTATGACTGGTTGGGTTGTCCACGGGCGGCCATTCTATACCCACACGGGCGCGCGGCGCTGCGTATTGGCAGAAACAAGGAGAGACATTGATCGAAGCCAGGCAGCGGCCAGAGACGCTGCCCGGCCCGGCGAGCTTATTTGTAAGTAATCATCATTTTGTTCACGTAGGCGCTGTACGCATCGGGGTGGAAATTGCTGTCGAGTTGGACGGCATTGGTGAACTGGTTGTTCGACCCCGAGAAAAAGGCGTTGTGCTGAATGTTGACCGGAACGCGGACGCCATCGACAGTCAGCGCGTCATGCGTGACCACGTGCGCGGATGTGTCGTTATGATATTCGGCCAGAATATGGTGCCAGGTGCCGGGAGCGAAATGTGAGAACGGAATGTTCGCCGAGTCCCACTGTTTCAGGCCGTAGTCAAAAATTCGCCACACGTTCAGGGTGTAATTCGCCTGCCAGCCGAAGTTGTAAACCCAGCCATCGAGAATCTGCTGGCACTCGAATTCAAATGCCTGGGGCGCATTTTCCGAGCCGGTGGGAATGTAAACATCAAACTCGTAGGAGAGCGCGGCGATCTGGTTCGTTACCGGCGTGTGCTGCTGGTAGAAGTACGCATTCGTATACGGCACAACCGCGGCGATCGAGAATTGCGTCGAGCCGCCGTCCTCGCTCGGAGAGGCTATCCCAAGGGTGAAGGAATATGGCGCCGTGGCACCCGCTGCGCCGTCGTTTCCGCAGTTCCCGCAGGTAAGCCAGTTGTTTTTTTCCACCTTGTCGAGCACCGTCACACCGGATGGAGGTGGTGGCGTCGGTGGCGGCGGCGCCGGTGGTGGCGTTACAGGAGGCGGTGGTGGAGGCGGCGTGGGCGGCGGGGCAGCTGAGGGCTGACCTCCCGGACTAGTCAAGTTACTCGCAAGGCTGGTTGTTCCTCCACCGCCACATGCAGCCAGCGTGAGTATCACCGCGATCAGGACGAGCAGAGCAACAGCACGGCTCCAGGTCTTCAAAAGGGCCTCCTCGAGAAAATGTGGTGTGACGTGTGGCGGAGGCCACTTTACTAGTCCGGAGCCGTAGAAGGATTACAGGGAAAACCTGAAGTTAAGTGATTAAGGCCTGTACTTCCGGAGTGCCTCAGGCCTTACACTGACCGGTCAATCCACAGAGCTTTTACATGCCTGGGTGTTGCGCGTAGCGTCGGAAGAAGCTGTTGGCCTTCCATTGCGGACGCTGCGGCTCATTGGCGGCACGAAGCATCAGGCCGCGAATGATTTCTTCATACATTGCCGCGGCTGAGAGATCTACTGGCTGGTTCAGATCATCGGAGGGTGCGTGATACCGCTGGGTAAGCCAGTTTTTGAAAAGCTTTTCCTCGGGAGAGCCAGGTTCGTATCCTACTTTCATGGCCAGTGCGGGGACGCCGTGGCGAATGAAGTTGTACTGATCGCTGCGGATGAAGATATTGCGTTGCGGCTCCATATCCGCCTGGACTTTGATTCCCAACGACTCCGCGACTGCCTTGGCGCTGTCCGCCAGATCAGATTCGCCCAGTCCGTAGACTGTTACGGCCTTCATGGGAACGATGGGCAGAAACATATCAATGTTAATGTTCGCGATCATCGAGCTTGCCGGCACCGTAGGGTGCGCAGTGAAGTACTTCGATCCCAGCAACCCTTTTTCTTCCGCGGTCAGAAACAGAAAGATCAGCGAGCGCCTGGGCTTTTGCGGGGACTTATTCAGCGCCGCGGCAACGTCCATGAGCACCGCGCTGCCGGACGCATTGTCCATGGCGCCGTTGTAAATATTGTCGCCATTGATCGGCTCGCCAATCCCGATGTGGTCCAGATGCGCGGACAACACCACGTACTCGTCTTTCAACTTGGGGTCAGCGCCGGGCATCTTCGCGACCAGGTTCGCCGACTCAAGCTCCGTCTTCTGTAGTTTGACCTTCGCGCGCACGGAGACGACCAGCGGAAAGCGCGGTAACTGCTTGCGGTCTTTGGCGATGACCAGAAGATCACTGAATGTGTGTCCGGAGCCGGCAAAAAGCAGGTCGGCGTTTGCGGGATTGAATGCAACGGCAAGCTGCTGTCCGGCGGTTTCGTTGAATTCAGGGCCAGCCAGCGCCATACTCGGATGGTTGCGGTTGACCGACTGCCGCGACCAGGGAATGTCCATGTTTGCGGGATTGGCGATTGTGATGGTCCCAATCACGCCGGCTTCGCGCAAAGTCTTGGCGCGCTCCGCGACGTATTGATAGTGCGACGACAACGCACCCGGAATGCTCGCCGGCGATCCCGCAAGGATCACGACGACTTTGCCTTTCAGATCAAGACCGGCCAGATCGTCATAATTGTTTTCCGGAATCCTCAGGCCATAGCCAACGAAAACCAAAGGCGCTTCCACCGAAGGCGCCAGATCAACGCGCGTGCTGAAAAATGCCTCATTGCCCAGCGTGAGCTGCTGCGCTTTGCCGTCGCGGACCAGCGCAAGGCTCGACTCGCTTTCCACGACCTGGCGCGAGACGAACTTAATCGGCTGATAGAAGCCATTGGTCCCGAGCGGCCGCAATCCTGATTTCGTGAGATGGTCCACGACAAAGGCTTGTGCCCTGCGCAGCCCGGCGCTCCCAGTCTCCCGGCCTTCCATGTTGTCGTCGGCCAGGACTTTTACGTAGTCCCACCATGTTTTGCCGTCGAAGTGTGAAGCCTGTTGAGCAACGCTGGCCAGGGCCAGCATGAGGATTGCTGCGGAGCACGACAATGTTTTGCGCATGGTGGCTTTCCTTTTATTTCCCCAACACCAGCTTGGCGATGGTCTGTAGCTGCATGTTGGACGTGCCTTCGTAAATCTTGCCGATCTTGGCGTCGCGAAAATATTTTTCCGCCGGATAGTCCTTGGTGAATCCCACGCCGCCGAAAATTTCCACGCAGAGCGATGCAACGCGCTCCGCTACCTGCGAAGCGAACAGCTTGGTCATGGCGGCTTCTTTCACAAAATTCATTCCTACGTCTTTCATGCGCGCCGTGTTATAGACCATCATGCGTACAGCTTCAATCTCCGTCGCCATCTGCGCGAGCTGGAATTGGACGCCCTGAAATTCTGCAATGGTCTTGCCGAATTGTTTGCGTTCCTGCGCGTACTTGGCGGCGCACTCCCACGCTCCGCGCGCCAGTCCAAGCATCTGCGCGCCGATGCCGATGCGGCCCTCGTTCAAAGTCTCAATGGCAATCTTGTAGCCTTTGCCCACTTCGCCCAGAACGCTTTCTTTGGGGACCTTGCAGTCTTCCAGAATCAACTCGCAGGTGCTGGAAGCGCGGATACCCAGCTTGTCTTCTTTTTTCCCGACGCTGAATCCGGGGAAATTCTTCTCGACGATAAATGCCGTCACGCCTTTGTATCCGGCGGAGGGATCGACAGTCGCGAGCATGATGAACACGCCGGCTTCCTTGCCGTTGGTGATCCACAACTTGCGTCCGTTCAGAACGTACTCGCTGCCCTTGAGAGTGGCGCGCGTCTGCAAAGCAAACGCATCAGAGCCGGAGCCGGCTTCGCTCAGCGCATAAGCGCCTACGGTGTTGCTGGCCATTTTAGGCAGATAGCGTTTTTTCTGGTCGTCGGTTGTCCAGCGCAGCAGGGCGTTGTTGACGAGAGTATTTTGCACGTCCACAATCACGCCGGCCGAAGGGTCTACACGCGAAATTTCCTCCACGGCCAGAATCGAATCAAAGAATTTGCCTCCGGCGCCGCCGTATTGTTCGGGAATCTCGATGCCCATCAGTCCAAGATGAAAAAACTGCTCGATGAGTCCATGGTCAAAGACGCCCTTTTCATCCATCTCGCGGACCTTCGGGCGCAGGGCCTGGTCGGCAAACTGGCGAATGTTGTCGCGAAACAGGAGTTCATCCTCCGTCAGCGCCAATAGCGGCTGGGGTGGTGCGATCGGTTCAGTAGCGGTGGACATGGCAGAATCCTTTTCGAAGCAAGAGAGGAAACTCAAAATTGTAACACTTAGCAATGCGCGCGTTATGGCCACGATTTGACGTAATCCCTTGCCAGAATTTCTAATTCCAACATTATGAAAGTAGCCTTCTTAGGACTTGGAATTATGGGACGGCCGATGGCCGTGAACCTCGCCAAAATCGGACACGAAGTCACCGTTTGGAACCGCACGCCAAAAGATGTCCCCGGCGCAACTGTTGCGTCTACCCCCGCTGATGCGGTGAAGGGCAAGCAGGCGGTGTGGATTTGCGTGTCAGACACCAAGGCCGTGGAGCAAGTGATTTTCGGCCCCAACGGCGCGGCGCAGGCACTGGAGAAGGGAACCGTCGTCGCCGATTCCAGCACCATCTCGCCGTCCGCGAGCGTGCAGTTCGCGAATAAGCTTCGCGCGCAAGGCTGTGATTTCATCGACGCACCGGTCACCGGCTCCAAGATCGCTGCCGAGGGCGGGACCCTGATCTTCATGGTGGGCGGTGATGCGGCCACCATCGAGCGCGTGCGTCCGCTCTTCAATGCCATGGGCAAGACCGTGATCCATATGGGCACGAATGGCAAAGGACTCTCCGCCAAGCTGGCGCAGAACATGAACATCGTGTTCATCTATGAAGGTCTGTGCGAAAGTCTGACCCTGGCCAGGAAGTTGGGTGTGCCGCCGGAAAAAATGTTTGAGCTGATCAGCGCTTCCATGATCCGCTCCGGCGTGGCCGAGTACAAAGCGCCGTTCATCCTCAAACATGACTACACGCCGAATTTCCCGCTGCGCCTTATGCATAAGGACATACACCTCATGCTCGAAGCCGCCAAAGAAAACGGAGTGGACCTTCCTGGCTTGACCGAGATTGACGAGATATACGAAGAGGCCACTCGTCGTGGAATGGAGAATCTCGATTACGCCGCGACCATCCAGTTGCTGGAAGAGAGGGCAGGCCTGAAGAGCTGAGAATCGCGGGCTGGAGTTGTCTTCATTTAGAATGGCTCTCCATGTCCCAGCTATCTGCCACCATCGCCAACGAACTCAGCCGTTACTACCAGGAAATCGCCGATAAGATTACCGAACTGGTCGAGCCGTTGTCCGACGATCAGTTATGGACGCGTCCTTATTCTTACGGCAACAGCATTGGCCATCTGCTGCTGCATCTCACTGGAAACCTGAGCTACTACATAGGAACTGAGATTGCGCACACGGGTTATGTCCGCAATCGGCCGCTGGAGTTCAACGATCCCAGCCGCAAGCCGAAGCAAGTCGTGCTCAAAGACTTTCAACAGGCAATTGCCATGGTGCGCGCATCGCTCTCCCAGCAGCAGGCAGACAACTGGTCGGCGGCCTACACCGCCAAAGGCATGGAGCAAGCCGGCACCAGGTTATACGCTTTCGTAAACTGCGCCGCGCACCTCTCACACCACAGAGGGCAGATTATTTATCTGTGTAAGCAGTTAGAGAAAGCGTCCGACTAAAAGCTGATGTAGGTAAACTGGAATTGTGTATCCGCTCTCATCGGCCACATACAAGCCAGAGAATCGCGTTCCCGGTATTGATGTCCTGCGCGGGCTGTGCATCATCGCGGTGGTAATCCATCACTTCAATCTTCGAATTCACTTCAACCAGAGCGCCTTCGGACAAATGATTGGCCCGGCGGCCAACCGCGTCCTCTTCTGGAATGGATACTACGGAGTCAGAGTATTCTTCGTGATTTCCGGATTTTTGATCACCTCGTGGACGCTGAAGCGTTGGGGAAATCTCAACCTCATTGGCCCCAGACAGTTTTACACCATGCGGTTTGCGCGAATCGTGCCCTGTCTTGTGGGACTGCTGGTGATTCTCGCGATTGCAGACCGCATGGGAGTGCCGCGTTTCACCGTTAATATGCAGCATACGTCGCTTTGGCGCGCCTTGTTTGCCGCGCTCACCTTCCATATCAACTGGCTTGAGGCCCGGACCGGTTACTTGCCCGGCGCCTGGGACGTGCTCTGGTCGCTCTCCGTGGAGGAATTGTTTTACGTTTTCTTTCCTCTACTCTGCAAATGGACCAGAAAAGAAGCCGCGCTGATTGCGCTGCTCGGCGTTTTTGTGGTGGTTGGACCTTTCGCCAGAATGCTGACTCACAATGAGCTTTGGTCGGAATACGGATATCTTCAGAGCATGGACGGAATCGCGCTAGGCTGCCTGGCCGCGATCGTCGCCGGCAAAATCAGGTTGGGCGATAAGAGAAAGCTTGTGCTCCGGGCCCTCAAACTGACGGGAGTCGCCGTGTGTCTCTTGATCGTGGTGTTTCGAGGTACAGCGGCGCATCTCGGATTTTACAAGCTTGGTCTGGATGTGACGATCCTGGGAACAGGGACGGCCTTGCTGATCATCGCTCTCGGATTGCAGCAGCAGTTCGAAAGCAACACGGCTCCCGGTTTCTGGCCGAAGTTAAATTCGCGCCTCTCAGCTTTCTTGCGCTGGTTTGGCCGCAACAGCTACGAAGTCTATCTCACACATATGCTCGTAGTATGGCCCATGGTGGGAGCGTTTTTCTATTTCCATCAGCCGATCAACTCAGCCCCGCTTTGGTTTCTCGCCACGACCGCTCTGGCCGGAGCGGCAGGATACCTGGTTGCGCGGTTCTATTCCGAGCCTCTCAATGGCAGCTTGCGAACAAGATTGCTGCCGGCTGGGTCAGGCGCGGCCCTGAAGGCCTCCCGCACTGGATAACTTAGCAGCCGGAGGCGTTACTGCAACCCCACCCAGACTGCATCGCCCTCGCCGCTGCCGCTTTCCCGATAGTTCACCCCGGCTTTCTGTTTGCTCCAAGCGCAGGAGAATTTATCTGCCCCACGGACTGTGATCTGGGTGGTGTCGGCCACTTTCAACTTCCACGTCTTATTTCCCGACACCACAGTCAATACGGCGGCTGGCGGCATGGAGCAATCTACTGCTGTAATGATGCCCTGAACGTACTTGATTGGTCTGGAATCCTGCGCGGCTTCGCGTGGCTCGTCATCCGCCTTTTTGCTGGATTCATCTCTTGGCTCGCGTCTCAGGACAGACATGGAGCCTTGTTGCTGTTCATACGCCTGCATTCTTTCTTTGAATTGCTGTGCCTGGATGATCGATTGCTGGACCCGTATTGCCAGCTGCGGATTTTGTGTTTTCTCCAATCGATGCAGCATCGCCAGACCCAGGTCGACCTGCCGGTTGCTGATGTACATCTGCGCCAGATTAAACTGATAACCTTCATTTCGTGGGCTGAGGGTGACTGCCTTCAGCATGGTCTGCAGCCCTTTTGCCGTATCGCCATTGTGAGAATAGGCAAAACCCAGGAGCATGTAGGGCTCGGCGAAATTCGGGTCCAGAGCAATTGCGGTCTCCAACTCCTTGATGACCTGCGGCAGTTCGGAGCGATCCGAAAAGGCCCCTTCACGACTGGCGAGCATGGCGGAGTAGTAATGGACGCGCGGGTCTTTGGAATCGAGTTGCGCCGCGCGCCGAAAATAATTTCCAGCCTCGTCGTATTGCTTCTTCCGCATATAGGCATATCCCAGACCACGGCATGCCGCTGCGTGGTTCGGATCCGTTTTCAAGATGTCTTGAAATTCCGCGATCGCCTTGTCCTGGTAGTCAGGCGAATGAAGATGTATGTCCGCCAGTACTGCGTTACTATCTGCCGCACTGACCGGAGTCACCGTGTAACCGGTGCTGGCGATGTCGGCGGGCGTCGGAATGGGGTAATACTTGTATCGTCCCTCACGCACGTAATTCTGCAATGTCTTGTCGAGTTGAGCGGCGCTCATCCCAAAAGCTTGCTGGATTGCGTCCTCCACGGGCACGCTCTTGTTGATCTTCAAATCGAAGTAGATCGCGACCTTGGGGATAAGCTGGCTATCGTAGAAATAGTGCACCAGCATGTCGGACTCTGCGTAGAAGGTGGATCGGCGCTCACCCTCGTTATATGTCTGGGAGTTCTGCTGGACGCGGAAAAGGTCGGCGACCTTCATCATGCCGTTTTGCTGCAACACCTGAAACGCATATTCCGAGGGCTTACCGACCTTCGCTTCCTTGTTGTCGACCTCGATGGTTGAAAAATACTCGGCAAAACCTTCTTCAAACCATGGATCTCTGGCCTGGCTTATGTTCCCGTTCAGGAGTTGGTGGGCATACTCGTGGAAAACGACGTTCCACGGATTTTCTACGGAGAGATCCAGCATGATAAAGCTGCGGTCTTGACCACCCTGAAAAAGCCCTGCAAGCTGGGTCGGCTTGCCGTGCCATAGTGGTGCGACCTGACGAAGTTCCTTACTATTGCGAAAGGCGACGATCTGCAACGGCACAGGAATGTTGACCTTCACCTTCGTCATGAGCGTGCCAAAGACCGCGCGCATCTGTTCAAACCGCATCGCCACCTCACGGCCGCGCTTTTCGCCGGCGTCCGTGATCACCGAGAAGTGAGGGGACCGCACTTCAACCCATTGCGGCCCGTCTCCATGGCAAGCGGGGACAAGAACACATGCAATAAGTGCGCAGAACAGGAAATTGGGGAAGAGTGTACGGTGATTCTTCATGGTGGTACTCGGGATTGGCAAAAGAGTTTAGCACGAAGCATGTAAGCTTCTTTATAGCTAAATCGCCTGAATAGCTTTTGCGCCTTATTTTGGCTCAGCAACAAACTCATACCCCAGCCCGCGGACGGTCAACAAGTGGCGCGGGTTTGCCGGCTCTTTTTCAATGTAGCGGCGCAGACGCACGATGAAGCGGTCAATGGCGCGGGTGTCTGTGTCTTCGTGCAAGCCCCAGACTTGTTCGAGAATCTCTTTGCGTGAGACCGGACGCCCGCTGTTACGGACCAGGTAACGCAGCAGCTCCGACTCCATGAGCGTTAGTTGAAATACTGCCTCACCGCTGCGTAGTTGCAGGCGCTGGAAGTCTACGGTCTTGCCGTTGAACTGGAAAATATCGCTGGAGCTAGCCGGCGGCGCGGTCTGCGTCCAGGCTTTGCGCCGGAGCAGGCTGCCGATTCTGGCGATCAATATGTCGAGATTGAACGGCTTTTGCAGATAGTCGTCAGCGCCCGCTTCGAAGCCCAGCAGCACGTCTTCCGGGCGTCCACGGGCCGTGAGCATCAGGATGGGAACATAGTTTTCCGCGGCGCGCAGTTCGCGGGCCACGGTGAAGCCGTCTTTTCCGGGAAGCATCACGTCGAGCACCACAGCGTCGAACTTTTCGTTCTCCTGAAGCAGATGAACGAGTGCATCTTCGCCGTTTTCCATTAGCTCCACGGAATAGCCCTCGGCTTCCAGATTGAAGCGCAAGCCTCCGGCAATGTGGGCTTCATCCTCGACGATCAGCAGGCGGCTCATACGCGGTACACCCGTGGCAGGCGGATGGTGAAGGTGCTTCCGTGGCCCTCGCCTTCGCTTTCGGCGGTCACGTCGCCGCCATGGCGCTTGACGATCTCGCGCACAATGAACAGGCCCAGCCCGGTGCCTTTGACGCGGTCTGTCGCGCGGCTATACACGCGATAAAAACGCTTGAAGATCCGCTTGGACTCTCCACGCGGAAAGCCAATACCGTTGTCGCGAACGCGGAGCTGCATGTTATCGATGTCCGGCGTGACGATATCAACCACGACTTCGCGTTCCGGCCCGGAATATTTGACGGCGTTCTCCAGCAGATTGGCCACGACGGTGCGCAGCTCTTCGGCATTTCCCAGGACCGTGATCTGGCCCGGCGGCTCGCTGCCGAAACGGACAGCCTGCTGTGCAAGGTTATGGCGCAAGCGCACCAGTTCGACCGACTCGCGCACTAATTCGGTGAAATTAATGTCCTGCCAGTTGTCGCGCGCGTCGCGGTGGCGTACTTCGCCCGCCTTCAGCACCTGCTCCACCGTGCCCAGAAGACGGTCGGTATCTTCGAGCATCAGGCGGTAAAACACATGGCGCTGCTGGTCCTCAACGCGGCGTTTTTCCAGCGTTTCCAGATACAGCCGGATCGAAGTGATCGGCGTCTTGAGTTCATGCGTCACGGCGTTCAGAAAGCTGTCCTGCTGTTCGTTGCGGCGGACTTCCCGCACCAGAAAAATGGTGTTTAGAACCATGCCGGCGATGATGCATCCGAGGAAAATGACACCCAACACCAGCGGAACGATCTGGCGCCAGCTGATGACGATCCAGCTCACGCTGACGGCAATCGCCAGTCCAACCAGACACGCGCCCAGCGTGACGAAGAAGGCGATAGTCTTGGCGCGACTGGTGATGCGCATGGCTGCTGAGATTGTAACTTGCCGCAGATTTACGCTGATTGGAAAGTAGAAGGGCGGCCCTTGCGGACCGCCCTGAAGTTCAATTCGAACGACGGCATTAGTCGTCGCCGGAAGCTGCGGATGGTTCCAAAACCGGCACTGGCTTGGCCGCTTGTGCCGGAGTTTCGTGTGCGGCATGTTTGAGTTTCTGGATCTTGATGTCCCACGCAAGACCCAGCATACGCAGCGCGGAGATGCCGTACCAGTTCATGTCCACTTCATACCAGGCAAGGCCATGACGCGCGGATTGAGGATGCGCGTGATGATTGTTGTGCCAGCCTTCGCCGAAGGTAAGTATGGCGACCCAGAAGCTGTTCTTGGAATCGTCGCGGGTGAGAAACCGCTGTGATCCCCACATATGCGTAGCGGAGTTGACCAGCCACGTCGCGTGTAGACCAACCACGGTGCGCAGGAAAATGCCCCACATCAGGAACTTCCATCCGCCAACGGCGAGAAGGATCAGGCCCAGAGTTACGATTGGAACCCAGTGCCAGCGGCTGATCCAGGTGTGGAATTTGTCTTTGCGAAGATCGGGAATGTACGGCAGCAATTCAGGAGCCTGGTTGTGCATGACGCGACCGGTCATGATCCAGCCCATGTGCGCCCACAGGCCGCCATCGCGTGGAGAGTGCGGATCGCCTTCCACGTCGGTGTTCTGGTGATGCACGCGATGTACCGCGACCCAGAAAAACGGTCCGCCTTCCAGAGTCAGTGTGGCGAAGATCGTCAGCAGATACTCGACCCATTTGTAGGTCTTGTATCCGCGATGGGTCAGCAGCCGGTGATAGCCCATGCCGATGCCCAGGCTGCCGGAAATCCACCAGAGCAGCACGGCCACCGCAAGCGCCTGCCAGCTGAACATGAACAGAGCGGCTACGGCGCCGATATGAAATGCGACCATGAAGAAAGTTGTGACCCAGTTGATGGGCTCGGTAAAAGTGCGGTCGTGATGAGATAGGCTCACGAATTTGGCTCCTGAAATGTCTGTAATTGATTAGACATCTAACCTACCAGCCTGGAACCAAAGCGTTTGTAATACTTGTGTAATTTGGAGATTAGAGCCAGATCAGGAGAGTGAGGCCGATGAACTTCCGGCCAGCTCTCGCATGGCGTCAAACAGGCAGCTCCGCGTCGGAGACTCGGGCGCAATGGAATCGAGCGGCAGGCTTACGGAGAAATGCGGGGAAGTGCGCTGGAAACGTATCTCCAAAAACTCACGGCTGGCGCTCCTTGCGAGCGAGGTCATGGTGGAGGAAATTTCCTTTTGCCAATCCGGACGCGTGCTGATGATGAACGGCGTAACCGGCTCCACGCCCCAACTTACGCCCTCGGGCGAAGTTTCCTTGGTGGTGCGTCCAAACCAGCGAAAGGTGCGGACATCAAGGGAGAACGCGGGCGGCAGATCAAGGTCGGCCTGAAAAGTAATCAGCTCGGGCTCCTTCCCGAGGTGGCGACGCAGCCAGCGCAGCGGAAGCTCCCGCGGCGTTAACTCCACCAACATACTGGCGCGGCGGAAGATCCCCGAACTCAAAAGCAACGGGACCTTAAAACCAGAGGTCGTGGTCCAGACAATCCCAATCCCGCGGCCGCGTCCGAGGAGCGCGGAATCAATCCAGCGAAGGACCTGAGTCGATTTCTCCCGATGCTGGCGCACGGCAAGCCAGTACCATGCCGCACAACCGCCAGCGAGTACGACCAGCCCAGCAACGACGAAGACCATAGCGGCAAATTAGATGCCGTTTATGGGTTGCCTGGATGCAAGCCAACTAACGGCCGCAAGCCAATTACAGGCCGCGATAGTGGCCGCCATCGGCGAGAACGGTCTGTCCCGTTATGTACGAGGCGCGCTCGGAGGCGAGCCAGACGATCAGGTCAGCGATCTCCTTGGGTTGGCCCAGGCGCTTTACCGGAGTGTCCGCGGCCCAATGTTCATAGATTTGCTCTTCCGGAACGCCGGCTGCCAGCGCCTGGGTTCCTGCCAGCTCTTGCAGACGCTCGGTTGCGGTGTAGCCCGGGCCAACGTTGTTGACCAGAATTCCGTCTTTGCCGAACTCGTTGGAGAGGCTCTTCACCAGACCCACAACCGCGGCTCGCACTGAATTCGACATCACCAGGTTACTGACTGGCTGTTTGACCGAGACGGAAGTGATGGTGATGATCCGTCCCCAGCGGTGGCGTTGCATGTAGGGAATCACCGCCTTGGAAAGATGGACCACGCTCATAAAGTTCATATCAACGGATTTGCGCCATTCGTCCGGCGTGACGGAAAGGAAGTTTTTGGCCGGCGGACCGCCGGCGTTGGTTACACAAACGTCAATCCGGCCAAAGCGTTTCGCCACTTGTTCCACAAAGCGCTGGACGGCGGATGCGTCGGTTACGTCCAGCGCTTCGGCGTAGACTTCGGCGCCGGTATCCTTGCGGATTTGCTCCGCGGCTTCTTGCAAAGTCTTGTCGGTGCGCGCGCACATGGCGACCTGCGCGCCTTCGCGAGCGAAAGCTTCGGCGGTCGCCCGGCCAATCCCCTGGCTGGAAGCAGCCACAATGACTCCGCGGCCTTTGAGTCCTAAATCCATGGTTTTCTCCTGGAGCTTATTTTGCCGGGCCCGGCAACTGCCCAATGTAGACCTGGGTTGGCGCTGCGGCCCTGATGTTGTTCTTCTCGAATGCAGTCTTAATTCTACGACGCAGCTCGCGCGCAACTGCATATTGCTGGCCGGGCCGGACTTTCACCGTCATTAAGTAGTCCACTTCCTGTCCGGTGACCCGCTCAATCCCGGGGACATCGGGTTCCGCCACCATGTCGTCATGGAACGCGGGATCGTTGTAGAACTCACTGGCAACGTCCTTGATGATCTGGACTACGCGATCGCTGTTTTCGCTGTAGTCCGCGGTAACGTGCAAAGTCACCTGCGACCAGTCTCGCGTCATATTGCTGACGATTTGGATGGCGCCGTTGGGAACAATATGGAGTGTGCCATCAGAGTCCCGCAGCGTAGTGCGACGCATGGTGATCTCTTCCACCGTTCCGCTGACTGTGCCGGTACGAATCGTGTCTCCGACCTCAAACTGGTTTTCCGCCAGAATGAAGAAGCCGTTGATCACGTCTTTGACCAGGGTCTGTGCCCCGAAACCAATCGCCACCCCGGCAATACCGGCGCTGGCCAGCAGCGGCTTGATATCAATACTGAAAAGCTCCAGCGTCTGCATGATCGCCACAAAAAGAATGGCAAAGACTCCCGCGCTGTGAATCACGCCGGCCAGCGTCTTGATCTGCTGGGTGCGAGGAGCGCCACGAAGCGATCGTTTCTGGCTCAGCTCGATGACCTGCCTGGTCAACAGCCCGAGCATGCGTATGAAGACGAAGGTGACCACCAGGATCACGATCAGCCGTGGGCCGCCGTGACGCGCCCACCAGACCAGGTCGTCATGCCAATCGCGCAATAAATCTGCCCATTGTGGTTGCATAGACTCGTTCAGATTCCGGATTATAGCTGAGCGCCCCGTGTTTATAATCGAAGCAGCGTCTTCCGTAAAAGAGGTGCACGTGCTTAGAAAAGCGACGATGTTCATTGCCGTTCTATCGGTCATTGCCGGCCTGAAATTATTGCCGGCACAGATCAATCGGCCCCCGCTACCCGGAGATGTTTCCGGTCGCTCCAGCCAGGAGCGTGACATGGAAGACCGCCGCGTCAAAGAAGCCAACAAAAAGCGCCAGGAAGAGATACGCACGGACACGCTCAAGCTCTTCCAATTGGCCACAGAATTAAAAGACGCCGTGGACAAGTCGAACGAGCACATGCTCTCACTGGACGTCGTGAAAAAAGCCGATGAAGTGGAAAAACTGGCCAAGAAAGTAAAAGAGAAAATGCGAGAAGGAACGGCCACCTTGCCTCCGTACGATAAACGCAACGATCGCAGGCCGCCTTCGTATTAAGCTTCAAATCGCGCGCGAAAAGCTGCTGGCACTTAATCAACGCACTTAACCCGAGTCCTTTCGAAAAACTCCAATGAGTCTCTTTGACACGCAACAATTCCGGAACCTGCTCGCAAGCCAGCGCTGGCCCGAGCTGGTTGCCAGACTCAAGAGCGTCCCTGCGTCCGCGGTCGCCAATTGGATGGAAGACCTCACCGACGAACAGCAGCAAACGGTATTCCGCCTGTTGCCGGCTGGCCTTGCGGCGGGCGTGCTGGGACACTTTCCCTATTTCCATCAGTACATTCTGCTCCACAGCCGTCCGGCAAACGAGATGCGCCAGGTTCTGGACCAGATGCCGGCGGATGAGCGCATGCGTTTCTTCGACGAACTGCCCGAAGAAGCGTGGTTGCGGTTGACTGAGGAACTTGGGGAACTCGAAGTCTCCAAAGACGGTGAGCCGGCGAAAATTCAGCAGCCCACAAAAGAAGAGCCTCAACCTGAATCGACCGCGCCGAGAACCGCCACGGCTGATGTGGTTGCTCCGGAACCGATCGCGGAAGAGCCGATCATCGAGGCGCGCGGAGTGGAGAAGACATTCGTTCAGCCTGACGGGCAATGTGTCCAGGTCATTGCCCCTTTGGACCTCGACGTCTATCCCGGGACCATCGTGGCATTGCTGGGCGCCTCCGGATGCGGAAAATCGACGCTGCTCAGGATCCTCTCGGGCCTGGCACAGCCTTCGGCTGGTGATGTTCGCTGGCACGGGCGTCCGCTGGCTGAGATCAATCCGAATGTGGCGATTGTGTTTCAGAGCTTTGCTCTCTTTCCCTGGCTCACAGTCATCGAAAACGTTGAAGCGCCGCTGCTCGCCCAGGGAATCAATGCCCCAGACCGTCACAGTTCCGCGTTGCGCGCCATCAACACAGTCGGACTCAAAGGCTTTGAAACTGCGTATCCCAAAGAACTCTCCGGCGGCATGAGACAGCGGGTTGGATTTGCGCGCGCCCTGGTTGTCCAGCCGGAAGTCCTGTTCATGGACGAGCCTTTCTCCGCGCTTGACGTGCTCACCGCGGAGAACCTGCGCGGTGAGTTGCTGGAACTGTGGCAGACAAAAAAGATCAATACCAAAGCCATCTTCATCGTCACGCACAATATCGAGGAAGCGGTGCTGCTGGCGGACCGCGTAATTGTGCTTGGTCGCAATCCCGCGCGCATTCGTTCTGACTTCCATATCGCTTTGCCTCAGCCCAGAGACCGTAAATCTCCGCAGTTTTTGTTGTACGTCGACTTTATCTACAAAGTCATGACCCGGCCAGACCATGACTTTACGTCCAGCGCGCCGAAAGATATCTCGCGCAAGGCTGCGTATCAACTGCTTCCGCACGCGCGTCCGGGCGGAATCGCTGGGTTGCTCGAAGTGCTGCTCGACACCTCCGGAGAGGAAGATTTGTATCACCTCGCCGAGCGGCTGCTCATGGACGTGGATGACCTGCTCCCGATCATCGACGCCGCCGTGCTGCTGGGCTTCGCCAAACTGGACCAGGGCGACGTTAAAATGACGCCGCAAGGCAAGGCCTTCGCCGAAGCCGATATCGCAACCCGCAAAACGCTCTTCCGCGAAGCGTCGCTCGCGCGCATTCTTCTTTTCCAGCAGATCGACTGCATCCTGCGCCAGAAGTCCGACCATAGCATCACCATTGAACTGTTTCGCGACGTCCTGGACGAGCACTATCCCGACATCGAAGTCGAACATCAGCTTGAAACCGCTCTGCACTGGGGCCGCTACTGCGAAATGTTCAGCTATGACTCCGAGACGGAGAAACTGTATCTGGCGGAGCACCAGGCTACACCGCAGACCGCGCCGTTGGGCGAAGCCCCGTGAGTCACACAGCACAGAAAGCTTTTCGGCCGCTCAGCCTGGCCTGGGCAGTGGTCACCGGTCCGGAACACGCGTTGCTGACGGAACTCCCAGTCTTCGCACTGGGCCTCGCGCTGTTTTACAGCGTGATCGTTCTGGCGCGCTATTGGCACGGGCCGCTTACTCCGCAGGTTGAAATTAATCTTCATCCCTCCGCATTGCCGATGTACACGCTCTTTTCTGTGTTGAGGATCGGCATTGCGTATTTCCTGAGCCTGGCCTTCACGCTCGTTTACGGATACATTGCGGCCTACAACCGGCGCGCCGAACGCTTCATGGTCCCGCTGCTCGACGTTCTGCAATCCATTCCTGTGCTCAGCTTTCTTCCTGGCGTGATGCTCGCCATGGTGTCTCTCTTCCCGCATCGCCAACTCGGTCTCGAGATGGGCGCGATCCTGTTGATCTTCACCGGCCAGGTTTGGAACATGCGGCGGCTGGTTTTTCCTGATGGCCTGCGAAATGTTTGTGCTGGGCAATCGCGACTTCCGCCTTCCCGGACTCGGCTCGTATCTGCAAACAGCGTCGAGCGCCGGCGACACGCGTGCGATTCTCTGGGGCCTCGGTACCATGCTTGCCGTGATCGTCCTGACCGACCAGCTTGTGTGGCGTCCAGTGATTGCGTGGGCGGAGAAATTTAAGTTTGAGAACGTTGAAGCCACGGACGCGCCACATTCTCCCGTACTCAATCTCATTCGCCGATCGGGCACTCTGGCATTTCTCTCGCGGCGCGCGTTCATGCCGCTCCGCGAAAGAATGGCCCTGCATTTCGCAAAACTCAAACGAGCGGAGCTTACGAAAAGCAGCGCATCGCCGGCGCAAAAACTCGTGCTCGCTACGCTGGGACTCGCCGCTGTTGTGGGCGTCGGATACGCGCTGTACCGCAGCGCGGTCATGGTGTCGGGAATTGGCGCCGCGGAATTTAAGACCATCTTGATCGGCGGTCTGGCGACGTTTGGACGCGTCATGGTCACGCTGGTGATCGGCTCGCTCTGGACGATTCCTGCAGGCGTTGCCATCGGCACACATCCCAAGCTGGCGCGCTTCGCCCAACCGCTGGCACAGATTGCCGCGTCCGTGCCCGCAACCGCGCTGTTTCCGGTGGTGCTGCTGGCGCTCATTCGCGTTGGCGGAGGATTGGGAGTTGGTTCCATCATTCTCCTTCTGCTAGGCACACAGTGGTACATACTCTTCAACGTGATCGCCGGAGCTTCGGCGATTCCCACCGACCTGAAAGAAGTCTGCCAGGTCTGCCGCCTGAGCCGGTACGAACGCTGGCGCAAATTGGTCCTGCCTGCGATCTTTCCGTATCTGGTCACCGGACTCGTGACCGCATCCGGCGGTGCGTGGAACGCCAGCATCATCGCCGAGTACTTTCACTTGAAAGGCAAGATCTTCTCGACCGTCGGACTGGGCGCTGTCATCAGCCAGGCAACCGACGACGGCAACTTCCAGGTCTTGCTCGCTGCGACCGTGGTAATGGCGACAATCGTGGTCACGATCAACCGTCTCCTGTGGCGGCGGATGTACGCGCTGGCGGCTACGAAGTTCAGATTGGAAATGTAAGCTTTCCTGCAAAAACTTAGTCCACGCCGTCCACAACCTCCACTGAGTCGATGGACTAAGTGGACGTTGTGGACAACAGTGGAGTTTATCCCTGCTCTGCGGAATGCAGAACACGGAATGAGTTGCCGCCGTTTGCCCAGACCAGGACCAGCGCGTCCTGTCCCTTGGGAATGTTTTCCAGTTCGCGCTTAGCGTCGGACGTGGACGCAACCTTGTGCCGGTTGACTTCCAGGATCACGTCGCCGCGGGTAATGCCGGCGTTGTCCGCCGGACTGCCGGGCTGCACGTTTGCCACCAGCGCACCATTGACGTCGCTGGGCGCTTGCAGCTCTTCGCGAACGTCTGGGGTGATGTTGGTCAAGCCAAGTCCCCAGCGTCCTTTACCGTGTTCGCCCGCAGATTCCGCTTCAGCTTCGCCTTTGCGGCCGGGCATCTGTTGCAGAGTTACAGGAAGGTCCAGGCCCTTGCCATCGCGCACCACTCCCAGCGTGACTTTGGTTCCCGGACGCTTGCTGCTGATGGTGGCTTGCAGATCGCCTGCGTCCACGGTCTTCTGGCCGTCGACCTTTGTGATCACGTCGCCAACCTTCAGTCCTGCTTTGGCTCCGGGACCATCCGACTCTACCTGGCTCACCACCGCTCCACTGAAATCGTTTACGTTGAAGAACTTTGCGTTTTCCGGCGTGATGTCAGTGATGCCGACGCCGATGTAAGAGTGTGTCACCTTGCCGTCTTTGATCAGCGTGGCCACGATTGGACGCGCGATCTGAGAGGGAATTGCGAATCCCATTCCGGAAAATGCTCCCGAGGGAGAAATCAGGAAGCTGTTGATGCCAATGACTTCTCCACGCGCGTCCACCAGGGGACCGCCGGAGTTGCCCTGGTTGATGGCCGCATCCGTCTGGATGAACTGGCCGGGTTTGCGCGGATCGTCAGAGTAGGGATTCGCGCGATTGAGTCCGCTCACGATTCCGCGAGTCACAGTGAAGCGGAAGGAGAATGGGTTGCCGAACGCCAGCACGGTCTGTCCGGAGTGGAGTTGGCTGGATTCGCCCCAGGGAAGACTCGGCATGTTCGTGCCTTCCACTTTGATGACCGCGAGGTCAGTCAGAGGATCGGTGCCGATCAGTTTGGCCGGCAAAGACCGGCGGTCGCTGAAGGTCACGCGGATGTCGGTTGCGTCTTCAACCACGTGGTTGTTGGTCACGATGTAGCCATCAGGCGAGATCACAAATCCGCTGCCCAGTCCGTGCTGAAAGCGCGGCTGCATCTGCGGCTGTTGTCCGTGCATTCCGCGCCCGCCAAAGAACTGGCCAAAGAAGTCTTCCATGTCGGCGGGAGCTGCTGCCTGCTTTACTTTCGATGCCACGGTCACGTTTACGACGGCAGGCGTAACGTGTGCGGCCAGACCCTCGGTTGCGCGATCGAGCGCGGTGATAGCGCTGACGCTGTTTTCGTCCATCGGCGCGGCCGCGGGTGCTGGAGTTGCGGCGCTCGCCCATGCCGGTTTGTACAATTCATAACTGCCAAAAGACAAAGCCAGCGCCAGCGCAATTGCGGGCGCAAGCTTCTTGCTGATTGTGGTCTTTCGGTATTTTTCGATCAACGTTTTCATGTTTTCTGTTTTTACCTCGTCTACTAATTAATTAGTTGTTAACTGCGTTTTTGTTACTAGGTTCGCGTTTCTTACCTACGCGAACGAAACTCTTCTAAATGATGAGCACTATTGTTTCCTGCCTGGACTGGTCTTCGGGAACGGTGAACTTCAGCTCGAGAACTCGTATCTTCCAGTTGGATTGCTGTTGAACGGCGGAAGCGCTGCCCTCTGGGGAGAAGAACAATTCTTCGCGCGTCACGAACAGAATGCCATCGCGCAGCACGTACGACGCGCGAAAGAAGATGCCGGCTGGCTGTTGCCGCGGTACGTTCCCGGCAGACGCGTTCACCGGCAGGTCCTTGCTAACGAACATCTTTTGGGTGACGTGCCTGACAACGCGCCGATGCTTCGTCGCGGGAATGCTGAACCCGGCGTGAATCATCATGGGCGCATTGGCGCTGGGAGTGAATTTCACCTCACGCGACTGCACTCCGCGGGGAACCGGAGAAGTATGCACCGGCGTTTCAGCGTCGGTGCCGCGGGCCATGGCCGTCGGTTCTACCGTTGTTTCGTCGCTGAAGCTGATCAGCCGCGGAGTACGCGATGCCCAGAATGTGCACACCACGGCCAGCAGAGTGACGATGGGAATCGCCGGCTTCCACAGCCGCGTGGACGCAGGACGGTCCGGCCGCAAAATCTGCTCCAGGCGGAACGAAAGCTGGCGCACACGGCTGACCGCTGCCTGGGCCAGAGCAATTTGCCGCCGGATAAAACTTTTTTCCGCGATGCGCGTCAGGCACTCCGCATAAGCGGCCGGGCTGGCGGTCTGGGCCAGGACCGCATCGTCGCAGGCAATTTCGCGGTCGAGAGAGAGCCGGCGCTCGATCCACCACACAAACGGATGGAAGAAGAGAATCGCTTTTATGATCTTCTGCGCCAGATTGGTCCAGTCGTCGTGACGCCGCAAATGCGCGAGCTCATGCAGCAGCACATGCTCCAGTTCCGCCGGCGATGCGTCTTCGATCAACCACGCGGGTATCACGATGGCCGGCTGGGAGAACCCGATCGCCGTGGGCACATCCACGCGCGAGGAGACACAGAGCGACAGGGAACTCGAGTGGAAGCGTTCAATGGCTCTTTGCGCTTCCAGGGACAAAGATGAAGGATCAAGCCGGGCGCAGCTCTTGCGCAAGCGGTAAACCTGCCATAGACCAAGCGCCACACGTGCCAGACCGAGCGTTGCGATCAGAAGCCAGGCGTAGAAGATCGAATATCCAACAATCGGCGCAAGAACGATTCCACTAGAAGATGGACTAACCGAGCCGCTTGACTTTGGAATGCGCGAGAGAACGCTCAGGAAGGGAAGCAGCGCGATTGCAAGCAGCGTAGAAAACCAAATCGCGAACCGGGTCCCGGAATTGCGTTGCGGAATCAGCCGGATCACGAGCCACACCAGCGTCGCCAGCAAAGTCCCTTCAGCCACGGAGGTAAAAATTCCCTGCACCGCGAAGGGCACAACTCCGGAGATCAGGACCGCCGCCGTCATCATCACTTCGCCTCCTGAATCAGCTCGCGCAGGCGTTGGAGCTCCTCGGAGTCAATGCTCTTGTCCTCAAGAATGTTGAGAAGCAACAGCTCGTGCGAATTTTTGAAGAAGCGGCTGACGAGGTTGCGGATCTCAAACCGCGTGGCCTCATTTTTGCCGACCAAAGGCATGTAAACGTGGGCGCGGCCGTCTTTTATATGTTGTACGTAGCCCTTTTTCTCGAGAATGCGGATCGTGGTGAGGACAGAGTTGTAGGCCAGAGCAGGCTTTTGCGTAAGCAGAGTCATAAGCTGATGGACAGTGGCCGGCCCTCGCAGCCAGAGCACCTCCATCAAGCGCAACTCAGCTTCAGTCAAGGTCGGCGATTTTCTGGGTGGCACTGCTTCAACCTCAAAAACTGCTCAATTCTTTAGACGCAGCTCAAACAAAATAGTAACTAATTATTTAGTTGCTGAGGGGTATTTGTCAAATTGGCTCTTAGCTTCTGGGCTACCGATGCGGTGGACGGCGACGCCTGGTGTGGCGCAGCCGCCCCTCGGTGTGTGAGTTATGGGTCACTCGATGAAAAAGCGGTCAACCCAGAATCTAAAGGACTTACACGATTCAACCCCGAATCAACCCATGGGTTATGCGCCTTCAACCCCG
>WNFI01043067.1_pt1 | contig 22833 bp, 18 predicted proteins | sample 5400471 | NCBI WGS metagenome assembly WNFI01 (sample SAMN13153348, study PRJNA577476) | soil metagenome | isolation source: 100 cm saprolite on Douglas fir-dominated hillslope | place: USA:California | collected 2013-09-17
GCTGACGAAGGACGGCGGGGCGGCGTGGCAAAACGTCACTCCGACGGGCGTATCGGAGTGGAGCACGGTCAGCATCCTGGAGGCGTCGCACTTCGATGCAGGGACGGCCTATGCGGCGGTGAATCGAAACAGCCTTGACGATTTGCGCCCACACATTTTTCGGACGCATGACTTTGGAAAGACATGGCAGGAAACGGTGAACGGCATTCGCGACGGCGATTTTGTCCGCGTGGTGCGCGAGGACCCGGTGCGCAAGGGGTTGCTGTACGCGGGGACAGAACAGGGAGTCTACGTTTCGTTTGACAGCGGGGATCATTGGCAATCACTCCGGCTGAACATGCCAGTAGTAGCCATCCATGATCTGGCCATCGAGCAGGATGATCTGGTGGCCGCGACGTATGGCCGTTCGTTCTGGATCCTCGACGATGTCACGCCGCTTCGCCAGGTGGATGCGCGCGCAGCGTCTTCGGGCATGCATCTCTTTGCGCCGCGAGCCGCCATCCGCGTGCGCCGCGACGAGAATCAAGACACGCCATTGCCGCCGGAAGTTCCTGCGGGAAAGAATCCTCCCGATGGCGCCATTCTGAATTATTTCTTGACGGCGAATTCTACCGGAGAGATTCAACTGGAAATTTACGACGCGGAAGAAAAACTGGTGCGGAGTTTTTCCAGCGTGCCTGCGCCACAAGATCCGGAGGAAACCCCATTCGTGGCGGAGTACTGGATCGGACATCCCCAAGCGCTTTCGAAAGCATCGGGAATGCACCGTTTTGTTTGGAATCTGCGCTACCCCGATCCGCGCGCCATGCACCCGCAGTCTCCGTATAACTATCCGATCGCCGCCATTGTCGGATCTACGCCGCTGCCACCGCAGGGACCACTCGTGCTGCCGGGGAAGTATGAGGTGCGGCTGAAAGCGGGGGAGCAAGTTTTTCGACAGGCGCTGGAAGTCAAGATGGATCCGCGGGTGGTGGCGGCGCGCAACGAGTTGCAGGGTTCCCTGGAGCTGCAATTGAAAATCTCCGCGTTGCTCGAGAAAAACTTTGCCGGCTACCAACAGGCGAAGGAGTTGCGTGCACGGCTGGCCGAGTTGATGAAGCGTCCGAAGGAAGACCCCATTGCCGTTGCGGCCAGCGCGCTGGATGCGAAAGCTGCAGCGCTTGCAGGGGAGGCCACACCGATCCTCGAGACTCCCAAGACGGCCAGCTTCATGGCCGTAAACGATAGTTTGACGGCGCTGATGGCGTTGGTCGATGGAGCGGACTTTGCGCCCTCAGAAGAATCATTCGTGGCGTATCGACGAATCTGCAAGGGTTTGAACGAAGCTCTTGCGGCCTGGCAGGAACTGAAAAACAAAGACGCGGCGGCGCTGAACAGCTTGCTGGGCAAGAGCAATCTCACGGTGCTGCCCGATGTTCCCGATCTGGCTGGCGATGCGGCTTGCGGAAACTAATCCGCTCTTTTCACAAGGGTTTTCGGTGTAATCCAGAAGCACAGCAAAACCGCTCTGGTGGGCAGGGTGTTGCCGAGTAGGGGCGCAGCATGCTGCGCCCCTACAAACGAGCGACGATCCTTCGGTTTTGCCCATGCGCCCTGGCCAAGCTCTTTACTTCATTAGTCGCTAATGAGAAAGCCATGCTCAGGGTAATCGCCGCCGGATGATTTCGTTTGTCGAGGGCGGCCGAAAGTGCCGGTTCTACATGGAAGCCGGAGGCTGCTGGAGTAGCGACAGGTCGGCGAGGACTTCGGCGCTGTGTTTTTCGGCGTTCACGTTGAGATAGGTTTTGCGGACGACGCCAGCGGGATCGATGAGAAAGGTATGGCGGGCGGAAAGTTTGGCGACGCCTAGATTCACCAGCGAGTCGTAGGCGGAAGAGGCTTGATAGTTTGTATCCGCGAGCAGCCGGAAGCTGAGGCCTTCTTTGGCGCAGAACTTCTGGTGGGTAGCTTCGTCCTGCACGCTCACTCCGAGGATGATCGCGTTTTTCTGTTCATACTGCGGGAGGTCACGCTGGAAATTGTGCGCTTCCCTGGTGCACCCGCTGGTGAAATCCTTGGGATAGAAATAGAGCACGACCCATTTTCCTCGGAGATCGTGCAAGCTGAGCGGTTTGCCATCCTGCGAATTCAGCGTGAAGTCCGGCGCCAGAGTCCCTGAGGAAGGCGCTTTCTTCCCGGTGCGCATGGCGCGGACGACAACAACTCCAACAAGCAGAACGATTACAGCTACATAGATTCCAATCATTTTCATCTCGCACACTCACCGCTGGTCTTGAATCGGATACGCTGCCGAGCGGGCTATTCTTTTTGGCTGAACACGCCGAAGCCTATACGAAACTGAATGGTGTTGATGCCGGGATTCGGCGTTGCAAGTCCGGCGTTCGAGATGTGCATGTAGCGGACTTCCGTGCTGATGTTGTGCTTGCTGTGCAGGAAGTGCAGGCCCAGGGCGGCGCTGCTCGTGAAATTGATGCGGGATGTTCCTTCGGGCACCTTGGTATTGGTGAAGAGAGTGCCGCCGCCAAGTTCGAAATACGGAACGACACTGCGATGCGTGTCCAGCGCCCATTTGAAGGCGAACGGGTCTACGCCAACGCCGTAAGCGGTGTTCGTTTTCTGAACAACCAGGAAGACCGGGACGGCGTCCACTGCATATTCCAAACGGCCGCGCAGGAAGCCGGGTCCGTGCGGCTTGGTGAGGATCAATCCGTAACGGAAGCCCACGTTCCAGACGCCGTCGCCGGACTGGGTGCCATTGATCCCGTGGCCCCCGCCGGTCCAAACCTGCAGTTCATGGCCTCCCTCGACAGGGCCGGCTTGCGCGCGAACTGCCGGCGAATATAGGAATGCGGCAAAGACGAGGGCTGTGCAAATTCTTCTCACCGCTATGTCTCCTCCGGGTTCTTCGATGCCAGACACCGGGGTCTTGGTGCAGTGAAGATATAGAAAATTCATTCGAAAGGCGACCTTCTTCTGCTTTATTTGAGGTAAGTGCGGACGATGTGGATGACATCGTCGGCGGCTTCTTCCGAGGATTTGGAGTTGCGAGGCATGTGGTTGCGGATGTGGTCTTCCATCAGCTCGGCCATGAGGCTGTTGATGGCGCCGCGCGCGGCGGAGAGGCGCTGGAGAACATCCGCGCAGGGATCATCTTCATTCAGGGCGCGCAGGACGCTTTCAAGCTGCCCGATGACTTTCTTGGTGCGGTTGACGAGGTCCAATTTTTCGCGCGAGGTGTGCGGCATTTTGCTTGCCTACCATATGGGGGTATGGTATCAAGGTTTCAGTGTAGATGGCAATGGCCCCTACAAACAGTAGGGTAAAGGGCAGAGGAGTTCAATAGCGCGGCTTTCTGCCAGGCGTGCGATTCCTCAGGCGATTTTCCCGCGGCAAGCAAGGCTCAAGAAGATCATTGACGGCGGCCTATGTTAAGCATAGTTTACAAATGAAGTTTAGTATGCTTAACTTCTCGCTGCTGGCCGGCAGCGTTGGGAAATCCGGCGTTGTTCATGCGCTTGTAATCGCTCGAGATTTATCTTGGGCGACGGGGCGGAGAGCGGGGCAGCGCCAGCTGGCTAAATCCAGGCAGGGGACAAAGAATGCGCAGAAGTTTTTCGTGCTGCAGTTGGTATTTGCGGGTCGCCGCTGCCTGGCTGACTATCCTGGCGGTTGCTCCGGCCGTGCGTGCACAAGAGGCGCCTGTTCTGCGCCCTTCGATTCCAAGCGATGTTCCCGAAGAGACGCCGGAGGCCGATCCAGTTCCGGCGATGTTTCCGCATCCGGAGACGGATCGCTGGCGGATTTCGGGCCAGGCGAATTTCATATCGCAGTGGCATCCGGCGTTTCGTTCTCCTTATCAGGGCGTGAATAGCCTTACGCCGGAGGCGCAGGACGCGACCTCGCGGGTTCTCACGTTATTCACCGGCTTGCGGGTTACAGGTACAACGGAGTTTCTTTGTGATGTACAGGAGACCGGGGGCCATGGGATCGGGGAAGCGCTAGGGCTAGCAGGCGCTACGAATCTGGATGTGGTGCGCAATCCGCTGCTGAGCAAGGCGCCGTACGTCGCGCGATTGATGTGGCATCAGATTATTCCGCTCCGTCGCGAAAAAGCGGCCTCCTCGCGCACACCGTTTTCGCTTTTCAGGGCGCTGCCGGTGCGCCGGCTGGAATTGCGATTCGGCAAATTCAGTATGGCGGATTTTTTTGATTTGAACACATACGGCAGCGACACCAACTTCCAATTCATGAACTGGGCTGTGGACAATAACGGCACGTACGACTACGCAGCCGACACGCGCGGGTTCACATTTGGCGCCATGCTCGAGTTTCACGACCGGCGGTGGGCGGTGCGCTTTGCGGAAGGACTCATGCCGAAAGTCGCGAATGGAATTCATTTGGATGCGGACATAGGCCGGGCGCACGCCGAAAATATTGAATTCGAATTGCATGGCGCTGTATTGCGGCACCAGGAAGGCATTGTCCGCTTCCTAAGTTTTGTGAATCACGCCAACATGGGAAGTTACCGCGAGGCGGTTGACAATTTCCTTGCCGGGATAACGACCAAGCCGGAAATCACGGCTCATCCAGTACAGACGACGATCAAGTACGGTTTCGGCGCCAATTTCGAGCAGCCGCTCAATGAGTGGATGGGAGTATTCGGCCGGTGGGGATGGAACGAAGGCCGGCATGAATCGTTTGCGTATACGGAAGTGGACCAGACAGCGCAGATCGGGGTTGGCGGCAACGGCAAGCCGTGGCATAGAAAGTTCGACCGCGCCGGTGTGGTTTTTGTGTCGAATGGAATCTCGCGCGATCATCAGCAATACCTCGCGCTTGGTGGCTCGGGTTTTCTTCTGGGCGATGGGCGGCTGCGTTACGGGCGGGAGAACATCGTCGAGAGCTACTACACACTCCACGTGTGGCGAGGGATTTACCCTTCGTTCGGCGTGCAACACATCAACAATCCCGGCTACAACCGGGACCGAGGACCGGTAATCGTGCCGACGCTTCGGCTGCATCTGGAGTTATAGATCCCAGCACGGCGAAATTTGTTGGCAGCAGGGCGAAAGTCTGCTAACTAATTGCTGCTCATCGCGTCTAGGTAATAAAAGTTTCGCCGTTTCGGTCCCTTCCGTTTGGGGTATTGTCACATAGCGCTGGGTTGGGGGGAGTTCATGAAATTAGAATTGCGGCTGACTCCGTTTATGGAGTGCTCCAGGGTTTTCCGTTTTTTCCTTTCTGTATTCGCGGCCATCGCATTCTTTTCCTTCGCCGCCAGCGCGCAGACCGTTGATGAAGTCATCGCCAAGAATATTCAGGCGCATGGCGGAGTTGAAAAGCTGAAATCGGTGCGCAGCATCAGGACCATTGCAAAGTTCAGCCAAGGTTCCTTTCGCGCCGAATTTCGCCAGGAAAACAAACGCGCCGACAAAGTTCGAGAGGAATTCATCATACAAGGTCTGGCACAGGTGCAGGCCTACGACGGCAAGACGGGATGGCAAATTTCTCCGTTCGGTGGGCGCAAAGATCCGGAGCTGCTCTCGCAGGACGACTTGAAAAGCCTGGTCGTGGACGCCGATATCGATGGGCCACTGATGGATTACAAAGAAAAGGGGCATAAAGCCGAACTCGTAGGGCACGACTCGGTCGAAGGAACGGACTGCTTCAAAATCAAGCTGAGCATGAAGAACGGAGACGTGCGCTACTACTATCTCGATGCGGACTCGTTCCTCGAGCTGAAAGTGGAGATTCAAACCACGATTCGCGGCGCGTTGCAGGAGTCCGAGTTGTATTACGGCGATTACGAACAGGTGAACGGCATCTATTATCCCTTTGCTGTCGAGCAGGCGCAAAAAGGGAGCGCTTCACGCTCGCAGATCTCCGTTGAAAAAATTGAACAAAATATACCGCTGGAAGACGCGCATTTCGCTATGCCCGTCTCCAAACCGGAGACGAAGGCGCCGCCGGCCGGAAAGTGATTCTTGAAGAGCGAACAGGCAAGAATGCCTGGCCCACGTGCGAAAGACTTAAGCCCAAGGGCCGTTGCTACTACTTTATTGCTGAGGAATCCGCCGGTATGCGCAAATCAATCCGCTGCTTTGCTGCTGTGATGATGCTGTTTCTGGCTACGATGATTTTTGCCGGGGCCGCGCCCGCGCAAGACGCTAAATTCGACTCGGACACGATCTCGGGTCTCGGTGCGCGGAACATCGGCTCCGCCGCCATGAGCGGGCGCGTGGCGGCGATCGCGGCCGTAAAAGAGGACGGGCGGCTGACCGTCTACGTTGGAGCAGCCAGCGGCGGCGTCTGGAAATCCTCGAACGGCGGCACGACGTTCAAGCCCGTTTTCGACAAAGAAGCCGCGCAATCCATCGGGGCCGTCGCCATTGATCCGCAAGCGCCGAAAACGATCTGGGCCGGCACGGGCGAAGCCTGGACGCGCAACAGTGTGTCGATCGGCAATGGCATATACAGGTCGAGGGACGGCGGCGACAGCTGGACCAACATGGGCCTGCAGAATTCCGAGCGCATCGCGAAAATTATCATCGATCCGAAGAACAGCAACACGGTTTACGTCTGCGTTCCCGGAAAACTGTGGAGCGACAGCGAGGACCGGGGCGTCTACAAGACTACCGACGGGGGCAAGAGCTGGAGCAAGATACTCAAGGGCGCGAATCTCTCGACCGGCTGCTCGATGATTTCCATGAATCCGCAAGACCCGAAGGTTCTTTTCGCGGGCATGTGGGACTTTCGGCGGAAAGGCTGGACATTCCGTTCGGGCGGGGAAAATCCCACCGCGGCGAGCGGCAGCGGTTTTTTCCAGACCACGGATGGTGGAACGACTTGGAAAGAACTGGATGATAAGAGCGCCAGGGGGCTCCCTGCGAAACCCTGGGGGCGCGTGGCCGTCACGATCGCGCCATCAAAACCGAATGTTGTGTACGCCCTGATCGAATCGACGCGCAGCGCTCTTTTCCGCTCCGAGGATGGCGGAAAAACGTGGGAAGAGCGGGACCGCAGCAACTGGATGGTCTGGCGGCCCTTTTATTTCGCCAACCTGATCGTCGATCCGAAAAACGAGAACAAAGTTTACAAGCCGGACCTCACTTTGATCATGAGCGAGGATGGCGGCAAAAGTTTCAGCGGAATCGGGAACGGCGCACACGGAGATTTTCACGATGTGTGGGTGAATCCCGACAATACCGATCATGTCATCGCCGGTGATGACGGCGGCGTTTGGTATTCCTATGATGGCGGCAACACCTGGTGGAAGGGCAATAACCTTCCAGTCTCGCAGTTCTATCACGTGAGCGCGGACAACGCCGATCCTTATCACGTTTTCGGCGGGCTGCAGGACAACAGCGTGTGGATAGGCGACTCGCAGTATCCGGGCGGGATTACCAACGGCCGCTGGGAGAATCTTTTTGGCGGAGATGGATTCTGGGTGTTTCCGGATCCCTCCGATGCGAACTACGTATACGCCGAATCGCAGGGCGGCGAGATCGGCCGCGTGAATCGATTCACGCTGGAGGGCCGGTTGATCAAGCCGGAACCCAACTACCGAGAAGGGAAGCTGCGCTTCAACTGGAACACGCCGATCCACATGAGCCCCAATGAGAGGGGCACGATTTACATCGGCGCGCAATTCCTCTTCCGTTCGCGCGACCATGGTCAATCGTGGGAGCGCATCTCGCCGGATCTCACCACCAATGACCCGGAGAAGCAGAAGCAGGAAGAATCCGGCGGCGTTACGGTCGACAATTCTTACGCGGAAATGCACACGACGATCTACTCCATCAGCGAGTCGCTGCGCGATGGTCAAACCATCTGGGTCGGAACGGATGATGGGAACCTCCAGGTAACGCGCGACGGCGCCAAGTCCTGGACCAACGTCGCCGACAATGTCCCGAATCTGCCGAAAGCCTCGTGGGTTTCGTGGGTGGAAGCCAGCCTGTATGACGCGGGGACTGCTTACGCAACGTTCGATCGCCACACATTTGGAGACATGGATCCTCACGTATTCAAGACCGCGGACTACGGGAAGACCTGGACGCCGATCGTCGCCGCGAACAGCGGCGTGCGCGGATACGCGCACGTCATCAAAGAAGATACGGTGAAGCCCAATCTGTTATTCCTGGGCACCGAATTCGGACTCTGGATTTCACTGGATGGCGGCAAGCACTGGGCGCAATACAAAGGTCACGAATTCCCCATGGTGGCTGTCCGGGACATCGTTGTGCACCCGCGGGAATCGGACCTGGTGATCGCCACGCATGGCCGCGGCATCTGGATCGTGGACGACATCACGCCCCTGCGGAAGCTGACTCCGGAAGTTATGGCGCAACAGGCCGTTTTCCTCCAGGCCAAGCCCGCGCAACAGCGGCTCCCCGCGAACGGCGGCTGGGCGGAAGGCAGCGCCGTGTTCACGGGACCCAATCCCCCGGACGCGGCTTTGATTACCTACTACCAGAGCAAGCGGCACATTTTTGGAAAAATGAGACTGGAAATTTTCGATTCGCAGGGCAAGCTGGTGGACACGCTCCCTCCGAACAGCCGCCGCGGCATCAGCCGCGTGGAATGGCCCATGCGCATTAAGGCGCCGCACGTTCCACCCGCCGCCACGGCTGCGTTTGAAGCGGCCCAGGGCCCCCGAGTTTTGCCGGGCACCTACACGATGAAGATGACGCGGGGCAAAGAGACCTACAGCACACAACTTGTCGTGGGTCTCGATCCGCGCGCTAAATTCACGCTGGAAGACCGCAAACTGGAATTCGACGCGGCGATGCGCCTCCACGGTCTGCTCGGGGAGATGAGCTTCGACGTCGACCGCATCAACGGCGTTCACGGCGCGCTCATGGAGCGCGGCGCAAAGCTGAAGGGCGACGCCGCCTTTAGCAAGCGACTGCAGGAACTTGCCGGCAAAGTGGAAGCCATGCGAAAGAAGATCGTGGCCACAAAGGAAGGAGGCGCCGTCACCGGTGAGGAGCGAATCCGTGAAAAAACGACGCAACTCTACGGAGCCATTTTGAACTATGAAGGCCGCCCGACCAATGATCAGGCCGCGCGCATCGATTCGCTGAAGAAAGAACTGGAAGACGTGGCCGGCGAATTCGAGGCCTTCGTTACCAAGGAGCTCGCAGCAGTGAACAAAATGCTTTCGCAGAAAAGGCTGGAAGCCATCCAGCCCATCGATCGCAAAGCCTGGGACGCTGCCGATGCAGATTCCGGAGCGGGCGCTCCCGGAGCTTTCAGGCAGGTCCACGAACGCGATTGAGGACCTGCGATCAGCGCGGCTTTCCGAGAAGCTGGCGAGCGTAGGCTGGCGCTTTGCCAGCGTCCTCGTGCTTGAAATAGGCGTACGCATCCACGCCCTGGTCAAGCCAGGCGTCGAAGCGCTTACTCCAGGTGGCGATTTGCTTCGGAGTGTAATTTTCGAGGCGCAGGCGGGCGTAGGTGAAACTGGCGGTGAGCACGTCGGGAGGTGTTTGCTTTTCGGTTTCGGACAGACAGAGCGCTGTCTCGTGCTGGCGAAGAACGGCATACGTTTCATCTGTGTACCAAGACGGGTGACGCACTTCAAATGCAAAATTGAACGCCGGCGGGCGAAGAGCAAGGAAATCTTCCAGCAGGGGACGATCGAACTTGAACGTGGGCGGGAGTTGAACGAGGATTGGTCCGAGGTGGTCGCCGTCGTTAAGAACACTGGCGACTTCCAGGAAACGCTTCAGAGTGCTCTCGCAGTTGCGGAGCCTTTGAATGTGAGTGATTTGCTGGTTGGCCTTCAAGGCGAAGCGAAAGCCTTCTGGAACACTTTTGGCCCACTGCAGGAGCAAATTCTCTGTCGGCATGCGATAGAAACTGTGATTGATTTCGACCGTCGAGAACTGCTTGGCGTAGAAACTGAGCATTTCGCGATCCGGAAGCTTCTGGGGATAGAAGTTGCCTTTCCACTCTTTATATGAGTATCCAGAAGTCCCAACACGAAGCCGGCCCGTGAGAGGAATGGTGCACCTCCGTGTCCTGGCATTTAATCACAGCCACCGCGCTCGGAAAAGGCAAAGGCACCCTTTGCGATCAAGGCGCCTTCTTCGTTCTCGGTGGCATACGGTTGCTGAGAAGTTCGATGGCTCGTTCTAGTCGCTGACGCTGCTTCCAGAAATCAGCCCAGAGATCACCCTTCTCCTTCAAACGCGTAGAGACAGTCTTTATGTTCGACATCTCGGGACGCAAGCTGGGACGCAATTCACGGGGTAACAGGGGCGCGGAAACAGGCGCTTCGGGGAATGCTCGCACGGAATAGGGGGCCGCCAGCGGGCGGCCAAGAGCATTTTGCTGGACGTCAATCAGGATGCGACCGGCGGGCCGCCGTGCGACGGACCGTTCGTTGGTCACCAGATTCGGGTGCTCGGCGGTTACGGTGCGTGCGACGATCTCGGCGAAAGTTCGCAACTGTTCGTACGTATAGACAGGCTCAACAGGAATATACAGGTGGATTCCTGTTGCGCCTGAAGTTTTCAGGAAGCTCACCAAGCGCAATTCTCCCAACTTTTCATGAAGGGCTTGAGCGATGGTCACGACCACTGAGAAATCTGTACCCTCGGAAGGGTCGAGGTCGAAAAAGAAATAGTCAGGATGCTCAAGATCGGCATAGCGGCTGGACCATGGGTTGTGGTCGATGCAACCGAGGCCGGTCAAGAACAGTAGGGAAGCGCGGTCGTTGGCGGTCGCGTAGCGTATTTCTTCTCCGCGTTTTTCGGAATCGAGGGGCACGGTTGTGAACCACTCCGGTATGCCGTCGCGCAAATCCTTTTGAAAGAAAGCCTGGCCCTTGATTCCGTCCGGATAACGGCGCAAAACCAAAGGCCGGTCGCGAAGAAAGGGCAAGATGAAGTCGGCCATACGGTAGTAGTAGGCCAGCAGATTTCGTTTTGTGTAGCCGGACTCCGGGAAATAGATTTTGTTCAGGTTGCTTAGCCGGAGCCGTTTGCCGTCGAGTTCGATGGTGACAGTTTCCGAGCGGCCCTTGAACAACTCAGCTTCGATCTGAGCTTTTGTGTTGAGCACGCGGCCGACGACCTCGGGAGCCCGAACGACCGCGGGAGCGGTGATGGCAGGGGCGACCTCGCTCTCCCATTGGCAATCTGTGGGACGCGCGTCCTCGCGAAGCGCGAGGAAAACAGGGTGGCGCAAGGAGTGCTCCTGTGTCCATCCGCTGAACTTGACGCGCGCGACCAGAGCGGGAGAGACCCAGGATGGCTTTTCGTTCGTTTTGGGCACGGCATCAAACGGGCAAGCGGAGGCTGCCAGCTCTTTCAACCTGTTGCTGAGTTCCGCCAGCTTTTTCGCGTCAAATCCGCTGCCAACGTGCCCGATGAAGCGGAGTTTCCTGCCTTGATACAGGCCCAACAGCAGCGAGCCGAAGGGAAGGGCCGAAGTGCGCGCTTCCGACCACCCGCCAATCGCAGCGTCAACCGTTTTCGTGATTTTCAACTTCAGCCAGCTCGAACTTCTTTCGGAAACGTACCGGCTGTCGATCTGTTTCGCGAGCATCCCTTCCAGCCCGTTTTCCTCCGCCAGCTTGAATAGCTCCTTTCCATGCTCCAATTGGTGGTCGGAATACCGAAGCCACTCGGACGTCCGTAGCAGCTTTTGCAGCAGTTGCTTGCGCTCCAAGAGAGGCGCTTCGCGCAGGTCATATCCATCGCAGTATAGAAGGTCAAAGGCGTAGTAAATGACAGGGATCTGCGAAATCAGGTTTTCGCTGGGAACGCGGACATGCATGCGTTCCTGCAAGCGTTCGAAGTCGCTGTGCCCGCGTTCATCCAACGCGGCAATCTCTCCGTCGAGAATCACGTGCCGTGCAGCAAGCTCTGCGGGCAATCCAGCCAGCTCCGGATAGCGTCTGGTGATGTCGATTGCATTGCGCGAGCGCAGCGTCAAAGCTCCGTCATCAATCCACGCCAGCGCCCGCACACCGTCCCATTTGATCTCAAACAGCCAGTTTGGATCGGAGAAGGGACGCTCAGCCAACGTGGCTAACATGGGCTCCAAGCGGGACGGCATTGCGGCCTTGCGCGCGCCACTCACTTCCTGCCCCTGGATAGGAATTCGCCCGTGCCTCGGCGGCAGTTCCACCTTGATCTCTTCCAGCGTTCGCCCAGTCAGCGCAGAGCCGTCGTGGTCATCGATGTTCCAGGCGGAATCCTCGGCGGCGTCCTTGTGTTTAATCATCAGCCATTCGTTGCCTTTTTCGCTTTGCTTCAGTTTGACCAGCACGAAGCTGCCGCGCAGCTTCTCTCCGTTCAACGAAAACTTGATCTCGCCCTTGGCCAGTTGCTTCAGCGCATCGCCGCTTCCTTCGAGATGGAACGTGCCGCGGTCCCACACCATTACCGTTCCTGCGCCGTAATTGCCCTCGGGAATTTTTCCCTCGAAGCCGGCGTAGTCCAGTGGATGATTCTCCGTCTGCACCGCCAGTCGCTTGTCGGCATGGCTCTGCGAAGGCCCCTTGGGCACAGCCCAGGACTTCAACGTCCCATCGATGGCCAGGCGGAAGTCGTAGTGAAGCCGCGTTGCTCTGTGCTTCTGCACCACGAAGGTATCCCCGTGTTCCGCGTCAGCACGGACTTCCAATTGTGGCAGTTTCGGCTTTGGCAAACGTGTGCGCCTACCCGCCGAGGCGGGCTGGTCCGTCGGGGCTGGCTTGCTCAATCGCTCTGGCTTCGCAGGTTCCTCAGGACCACCTGACGGCTCGGGCGTCCGGTCGAAGCGGCGTTTTCGCCTGTATTCTTCGAGTTTGGGCATGAAGGCATTCTATCCCAGACCTTTCCATGGGTCGCAGACCTGCCCGTCCGATCTTAATTAGGCTGGCTGATAAACTACCTGCCCAGGATTCGTCTTGCTTCCTAACGGGGTGGACGGCTAATCTTAAAAGCTCGTGTACAGTCCCAGCCTGTTTTCGAAGGAGTACCCATATGGCCACGACCGTCTGGAAAGGCCACCTCACGTTTGGCCTGATTTCGATGCCGGTTCGCATGTTCGCAGCGGCCCGCGGTGAGCGAATCAGTTTCAACCAACTCCACAAAGAGTGCCATTCGCGTCTCAAGCAGCCCTTGTTTTGTCCCGTTTGCAATCGCAACGTGGAACGGTCCGAGATTGTGAAGGGCTACGAATACGAAAAAGATCAGTATGTACTGTTCAGCGAAGAAGAACTCGACAAGATCGAGCCTTCCTCGGCGCGCGTCATGGAAATCCTGGAGTTCGTGAAGCTGGATGAGATGGATCCGCTATATTTCGACTCCTCCTATTACGTCACGCCGGAGGACGCCGGAGTGAAGGCTTATCAACTGCTTATGAAGGCCATGGAAGAGTCCGGCTACGGAGCCATCGCAAAGCTCACCATGCATCAGCGTGAACACATCGTGATTGTGCGGCCGGGGACCAAGGGGATGGCGCTGCACACGATGTTCTATTCCAATGAGATACGCGCGGCTGAATCCGTTCCGACCGATAAGATCGAAGTGAAAGAGCAGGAAAAGAAGCTAGCGCGACAACTCATTGAAAGTCTTGCGGCTCCTTTCGAGCCACAAAAATATCGGGACGAGTATCAAGAGAATGTGCGGGCGATGATCGCTGCCAAGCTCAAAGGCCAGGAAGTGACCGAAGTGGCGCAGCCGCATATGGCTCCCGTGATTGATTTGATGGAAGCCCTCAAGAAGAGTCTCGCGGAAAAGCAAGCGCCGGCTGCGGCCGCCGCGCCTGCAGCGGCAGCGCCAGTGGGCAAGAAACCTCCGGCTCGAGCCGTGCAACCGATCTCATCTGTGCAGAAAAGGGCAGGAAAGAAGATAGCCGGCTAATTTCTGATGGGTGCGAGGGACAGATTCAGCCCAGACGAGGTTCAGCGCATTCTTGGTCTGACCGGGAAGCAGCTGGATTACTGGGACCGCTTGCGCCTTGTTTCTCCCCGAAAAGAGCAAGGAAACCGCTTCTACGACTTTGGCGACCTGATTGGCCTGCGCACAGTAAAGCAGCTGGTCGAAAAAGGAGTGCCCGCCAACCGTCTGCGGCGAGCACTTGCCGCGCTTCGTGAGAAACTTGCCCAAGTCCACGCACCGCTGTCGGAGTTGCGTGTTCTTTCCGACGGAAAAGATATCGTTGTGGAACGCGGCGGAGCGCGGCTGGAACCGCTGTCTGGTCAGTTCGTATTAAATTTCGAGACTCGCGAGCTTGACGAAAGAGTGCGTGTCATAGCCGGGCGCAATGCCGACGAGTGGCTGGCCACGGCACTCGAGTATGAAGCCGAGGGAAAGACCAGGGCCGAAGCGATCGACGCGTATGATCGTGCTTTGTGCGTCGATCCCCAAAGGTCTGAAGTACTGATCAATTGCGGGACGCTCTACTACGAGGATGGGAATCTCGAAAAGGCGACCGAGTATTTCCGGCGCGCTCTTGCATTGGACGCCGAAAACGCTCTGGCCCATTACAATCTGGGGAGTGTGCTGGAGGAAGCCGGTGAAGTCGAAGCAGCGCGGCAGCACCTCCGGCAAGCAGTCCTTCTGGATCCGAACTATCCTGATGCGCACTACAATCTGGCTTTCGTTTGCGAGAAGCTGGGCGCTTATGCCGAGGCGAGGCAGCACTGGGAAGCGTATGTCCGACTGGACCCCGCGGGCCCGTGGTGCAACTATGCCCGCCAGCGCCTCGCTTCTTCCGCGAAGACGAGGTCGGCCCGCAGTACGTAATAGCGACTGCGCGCGAATGAGCGACACAGAAACCTGGTTTCAGCCGTCAACAGGGCAGTACAAAGGGTTTAGTCAAGTCTCGTTGAGGTCAGAGGAATGTGCAGGAATATCAAAACACTTTTCAATTTTGATCCGCCCGTCACCGCCGAAGAGATTCAAAATGCCTCTCTCCAGTTCGTGAGAAAAATCAGCGGTTTTAACAAACCGTCGAGAGCAAATGAGGCCTCGTTCCTGGCTGCTGTCGATGAAATAGCCGAGGTCTCGACTCGTCTCATTCATTCCCTCGAAACGAACGCACCGCCGAGGAATCGAGAAGAAAAAGCCGCAAAGGCTAAAGCTCGCGCCTTAGGGAGAGTCGTACTCGAGTCCGCCAAGCACGGCCTCTGACTCGCTTGCTAAGTCACTTGTCGGCGTAAGAGTTGGTGGAGGCGGGGGAGTCGGAATGTTCCAGCGCATTGAAAACACGTAACTTATTGATTTTTCGAGACGCCCGAAACGCAGAAAACGGCAAAATTGCGCCTAACTGGAACGTATCTGGAACGCGGGATTTTTACTGTACCGGCCAATTGTAAGGAAGATTTCAGTTCTCCGGTTGGCGGCTTTCTGGCCAAATCATACTCATTCAGCAGTCTTCGCAGACTTCTCAGAACGCCGTTTCTGGATAGTTTCCGGATTGCCGACGATACGCCCGGCATGTGCCGGCGCACGACTGGCCACTTGCTCGTGGACTTTACCTGAACCTAACTCGTCGCAGGCGGCCTTGCCGGTCCAGGCTTTTCGCTAATGGACCAACGGAAAAATCGGTAATCGCATTTCTCGCAGCGAAACGGTCGCACGAAAATCATGGCCAGAAGACCTGATTCAAGGACACCTTTAGGCTTAGATCGATGGATTCTTTGACTCTGACAGTATGGGCAATTAATCGACCTCATGATTCTCTCTATAGCGTCAATTCGCCAGTTCATAGCGAGGAATGTGCCGGCAGCAGAACCAGACGATTACTTGCGTAGCCGTCGATCGTGAGCTTCTTCCGAATGGCCATTCGCGTCCAGCCAGGTCAAGAGATTGCGAATGCTGCCGTACGCCAACGCAATGCTCGAATCGGCGGCGCCGTAGTAGAGGTTGATCGTGTCCCCATCTGATGCCACCGTGTAGCCACAAGGAAATACTACGTCTTGAACATCTCCGTGACGTTCATATTCCGCTTCGGGCGCAAACATCCAGGAATCCCCTCGAATCAGGCATTTTTCTGGTTGTTCAAGATCGAAGAGGGCAAGGCCGAGCCGATATATGGAACTCGATGGCGTCCTTCGGACGCCGTGGTAGATCACCAGCCAGCCCCTCGGCGTTTCAATCGGCGGAGGCGACATTCCAATCTTGTTCGCATCCCACCAAGCGCCCCGGCGGGCTTCCAGCATGAGCTTGTGATTGCCCCAATGCCGCAGATCCGGAGAGTAGGAGATCCAGATGTGCGCTCCTAGTGGCGTCATGGGCCGATGGATCAACGCCCAGAGTCCGTTAATCCTTCTGGGCAGGAGGGCTGCATCTTTGTCGTCCGGCGACATGACGACGCCAAGTCTCTCGTAAGCGCGGAAGTCTCTCGTAAGTGCCAGGGACACTCCAGGACCGCCACGCGAATACGACGTGTAAGCCACAGCAAATTGCTTGAGTTCCGGCACGTAGGTAATGCGCGGATCCTCGATGCCCCATAACTCCTCTGGGTATTGATCCGGATCGGGCATGAGAGTCGGTTCACGATCGATCTGCCATCCGTCAACGCCGTTCGCCGAACGGGCGGCGCACAAGTGAGACAACCCGCGGCGATCTTCTACGCGGCAAAGCAAAAGAGTTGAGCCATCCGGCAGAAGTGTCGCACCAGCGTTGAATACGCTGTTCATGGAATAGGGCCAATCTTTTCCCGTTAAGATTGGATTGGCGGGATGACGGCGAAATAGAGTCTCGTGTTGATTCATCATCACTCTCGTGGATAATTTGAAATCAAAATCGAGGAATTTTCATAGAGCCCCGGTTTGGGGCGAGAAGGAAGCCCCGCGCTCATCAGAGACTGTTCTCTGTCAGATCAGATTCTTCCGATTTGCGCATTTCCAGCAGGGCCATCAGGAAGGAAAGCGTCGACTCCGCTCCCTGATTCTCATTGACTCTGTCGGGATGCAGACCGTCCCGACAACCGCCGGTGGTTGGATCGTAAAGGGCAATTTGCAGATCGTTATCCCCCAAAAACCAATTAAAGGCTGACCACGCCTCTTTACGCCACTTGCTCTGGCCCGTTGCACGATTGGCTTGCAGACAAGCCGACACCGCAGCGCATGCTTCGATTGGCTGTTGGTCGAATCGAGCCTTTGGGGTCTTTTCTGCCGCGATCATTTCTTTGTTCGCGCTACGCAGGCCCGATCGTAGGAGAGCTTGCGGCAATCTGGCATTCGAATAAGCGAGAACCCCCTCAAACCAGTGCCATCCAGCTGACTTGCTTGCGCGGTATGAACTGAACAAACGATTTGCCAGCGCGTCTGCCGCACTTAGAGCCGCTCGATCCCCTGGGAACGAATCAAGATATTCCTCGAGTCCTAACAATGCGAAGGCCCATGCACGCGGACTCTTGAACTCCAGAGCGGCGGGAACGGCAAGCTTGAAGAGGCGTCCTGCGGCACCACGCAACCCCAGGTCTTTGGACCTGCCTACCACAGTCCCGAGGCCCCATAATGCGCGACCGTGACTATCTTCTGAGCCTACTGTTTCCTGCCATTGACGGTCATAACTGAGGAGATTCCTGAACCGCTTGGATGTCGGATCGAAAGCAAGCCAGAGGAAGGCTAGATACCGAGAGGCTAGCTCGGTCGAGCCTGCCGGTGCGCCGGCTCCGTGCTCTTCTAGAAGAATGGCTACGATCAGTGCGCGGGCATTGTCATCCGTGGTGTAACCTTCTGGATAGTTCGGGACCACGAAAACAGCATGCTCCACGATTCCCGTCTGATCTGTCATCCGATTCAGGTGATCAAGTTTTATCGCGGGAAGCCTGTCGACAGCCTTTTCAGTGTCTTGAGCTGAAAACGTGGCGCGTGGATTCCGCAAGCGCTCATTGTACACGCGTTCAAAGCTCCTCATATACTTCTGCGCCACGCGGTTCCAAACCATACCTCTCGCATACAGATAGGCGCGTTTGCGCATGGCATGACGTGTGGTCTCATCGTCCAGGAGTTCGATCGTCTTTGTAGCAACAGCATCCGGATCATCGAAGGGAACAAGCACGCCGCGCTCGTCGTCTAAGAGCTCGAGAGCGTGCAAATAGGGCGTGGAGATGACCGCTTTGCCAGCGCTTAGTGCATAAGCAAGTGTTCCGGAGACAACTTGTGCCTTGTGCTTGTACGGAGTGATGTAAATGTCCGCCGCGCTGACCAATTCAACCATTTCCTGAGGGCTGACAAACCGGTTGTGGAAGATCACATTGGCTTGCACTCCCAGATCAATCGCCAGTTTCTGCAAGTAGAGCCGATATTGATCACCTTCACGCCGCTTGAGATGCGGATGCGTTGCTCCGGCAACCATGTAGACCACATTGCTGTGTCGCGACAGGATCTTTGGCAGAGCTCGAATGACATTTTCGATGCCTTTGTTCGGCGACAGAAGGCCAAACGTGAGCAGCACCACTTTTCCTTCTGTGCCGAAGCAATCCTTGTAGAAATTTGGATCGATGAAAGGTAGATCCGGGACGCCGTGTGGAATTAGGTCGATCTTATTGTCAGGCACTCGGAACACTTCCTGAAGGATCTCGGCAGAGTGCTCGCTCATGACAATGAGACGGTCCGAGAGTGTTGCAATTTCTTCCATTACGATGCGTTGGTCAGTATCTGGCTCGCGAAGGACTGTATGCAGGGTAGTAACAAACGGCATCTGGAGGCGGCGCAGCAATTCCAGAATATGGCTACCGGCCCGGCCACCAAAGATTCCATATTCGTGCTGGAGGCACACGATATCGACATTGCCGAAATTCAGAAAGTCCGCAGCCCGCCGGTAAGAAGCCAAGTTATCTTCGGACAACTCGAATCGTACCCGCGCGGGGTAGCTATATCCTGCTTCTGTATCGTTGACCGGTAGCGCCAACAAATCCATCGCACCGTATTCCGCACTGAGAGCTCCACACAAGTCGGTTGTGAACGTAGCGATTCCACACTGTCGTGGAAGATAGTTCCCAACGATGGCGACTCGACTTGGAAGCGCCGGACGCAGTTGCACGGGCGTGAGTGTTGGTGTCTCCTCCTCAACGGTGAGGGAACTAAGATTGATTCGGGCCACGGTTTCTACTGGGGACATCGTCTTTGGCAACGACATTCGATTTGCTATCTCCTTGCCACGCCGACCAACTCCAGAAAAGCGAGAAGGCAATACGCGGTTCTTTCGCAATCTGACAGTCCTGTGAAGTCGCCGATTCCTCGGTTGCGCTTCACGACAGACCTCTTTCCCCAAAGACACGCATACGGCTTAGCCTCCAATTAGATTTCTCGTTTAGCGGCATCTGAGCCCACAACCAAGAACCGCAAACGGTCCAACCGCGCCAAGAGAGCGGGACCAAGGAAACTGATGGCATCAGTAAGCGCCGCCATGTCCTGCACCAGCCGCGGCCATCTTTTCCTCTTCCTTAAGGTCGGCTATCAGGACTTCGGTTGTTAGCATCAGTGAGACGATGGACGCAGCGTTCTGGAGTGCGAGACGGGTGACCTTAGCTGGATCAATCACACCGGCCTTGACCATCTTCGAGCGCGCGCTTTACGATGTTCACCCCGACGGCTTCATCGTCGTGGAGCTTGAGCTTCTCCAGGGCCGGCAAGCAGCGCAGAAGAGCAGTGCCGCCCCCGGAGACAATGCCCTCCTCAACTGCCGCACGGGTGGCGTGCATGGCGTCCTCGACGCGAGCCTTTTTCTCTTTCAATTCGGTCTCGGTTGCCGCGCCCACCTTGATGACCGCGACGCCGCCGACGAGCTTGGCCAGGCGTTCCTGGAGCTTTTCCTTGTCGTAGTCCGAGGTGCTCTCTTCAACCTGAACACGGAGCTGCTTGATTCGGCCTTCGATCTCGCTGGCCTTGCCGGCGCCTGCGACGATCGTAGTGTTGTCCTTGTCGATGGTCACTTTCTTGGCCTTGCCCAGCTCCTCGACCTCGACCTTCTCGAGCTTGATGCCCAGGTCCTCGGTGATGGCCTTGCTACCGGTGAGAATGGCAATGTCCTCGAGCATAGCCTTGCGGCGGTCGCCAAAGCCCGGGGCTTTCACCGCCGCGCACTGCAGTGTGCCGCGGAGTTTATTCACCACCAGGGTCGCCAGCGCTTCGCCCTCAACATCCTCAGCGATGATCAGCAGCGGCTTGCTCATTTTGGCCGTCTGTTCGAGCAAAGGCAGCAGATCCTTCATCGAGCTGATCTTCTTCTCGTGGATCAGGATGTGCACGTCCTCGAGTACGCATTCCATGCGCTCCGGGTCGGTCACAAAGTAGGGCGAGAGGTAGCCGCGGTCAAATTGCATGCCTTCGACTACTTCGAGGGTCGTCTCCATCGTCTTGGATTCCTCAACGGTGATGACGCCATCCTTACCGACCTTCTTCATCGCTTCGGCGATGATGCTGCCCACCTGCTTGTCGGTGTTCGCACTGATTGTGCCCACCTGCGCGATCATGTCGCCCTTCACCTCGCGGGAGAACCTCTTGATCTCTCCCACGGCGACTTCAACGGCCTTATCGATGCCGCGTTTGAGCGCCATCGGGCTCGCGCCTGCGGCAACCGTTCGTGCACCCTCACGGAAGATTGCTTGTGCTAGCACGGTCGCGGTGGTGGTGCCGTCGCCAGCCACATCCGAGGTCTTGGACGCAACCTCGCGCACCATCTGTGCACCCATGTTCTCGAGCGGGTCCTGCAGCTCGATCTCCTTTGCCACGGTCACGCCGTCTTTTGTGATGATGGGTGCACCGAACCTTTTCTCGATCACCGCATTACGCCCCTTCGGGCCAAGCGTGATCTTTACAGCGTCAGCCAGAATGTTGACGCCGCGCAAAATCGCCTGACGAGAATTCTCGCCGGTTACAATTTGTTTTGCCATTAGACCTCACTCTCCTGGGTGATTGAGCACTTCTTCCCCAGCCGAATCTTCGGTTCGGGTGAAACCTACTTCTTGCCGGATGCCGCCTTGGCCATTCCGCTCAGTTTCACCAGAATTTCCTCCTCGCGGAGGATCAGGTACTCCTGGTCGTCGATGTTGATGTCGTTGCCGGTGTATTTGCCGAACAAGATCCGGTCACCCACCTTCACATCGAGTGGGATCCGATGGCCTTTTTCAATCTTGCCGGCTCCGATGGCCATGACTTCGCCCTCATGAGGTTTTTCTTTCGCCGTATCGGGAATAATGATCCCGCCCTTCGCGGCTTCTTTCTCTTCCAGCCTGCGTACGAGGACGCGGTCATGCAGGGGAGTGATATTCACCCTCATTTCTCTGACCTCCGTTCAATCCATTCCAAAACTCGAACAATCAACTTTTTGTGGTTGTAGGCCAACACTACGGGCGAAAAATCTTCTGATTCTTCTGCCGCGCCACTTCCAGGTCGTCCATTTGCTTTTTCTGACGTACAGCTTCTTGTTGCGGGACCTCCTGCTCCTCCAGTTTCACAGCTTCCACAATGGCAAGCTCAGCTTCTGCATTGACTCGCTTGGAGTAAATGATGAGCCCAAGATGATCGGTGAAGGAAGAACGGACAAGATTGAAGGAATATTGTGCATCCTCCCAAGACGCGACAGGCTTTTGCCTCACGTCATACCGGTCGTTCTTCGCGGAGTCGATCTGCAGCACAACATTTGTCGCCGGGCCGTATTTCGCCGAAATGGACTTCACCATGTCCTCCGCGGTGAGCCCTTCCGTGGCGGTTTGATCGTAAGTCACAGAAATCTTGTACAGCTCCCCGTTGTAGAAGGAGAAAAGAATCTGTTCGACGGTATCCGATTGGAACGAAGTCCCGGGAAGGTTCGGCGGCCACCAATTCAGTTCCTGAACCAGCGCTGGACGGCCATGAATCACCTTTACATCGGCCATCTTTTGGTCAGTACGCTCCAGCACTCTGGTCACGCTCATTCCAAGGGTAAAGTGCCGATACTTGGAAAGATCCTGTGCACGAAGCAATGGGGTCGAAAGGAGCAGGACAACAAAACAAAGAATCGAACTGCGTATCGTTTTCATTTTCATGTCTCCCACGAATTCCTAGGAACTTGAAATCAGAGCCGTATATTGCTTTGTGGCCACTTCTGCGTGATCTTCTTCCCGGCCGCTAGCCAGCCCGGATTCTGGCACTTCGGCAACAGGCATTCTCAAGACAAAATCCCTTGCAGGGACCAGGCCAATCCCTTGTTGCATATGTCGGGAATGGGCAGTAACACTCATGAATGGAATGCCGAGGAACCGTTTCGAAACGATTTTCGTAATCTCCAGAGAATTAAACTTCTGCCCCTGCTGTTTCGCCAGAACACACTTCACTGCCCTGCGCAGGGTTCCTGGCCGGTCGCGGCCCAGGACAATAGCTCTGATCTCACCAGCCAGGTAGAAAAAGTTCCAATTCGCGTCTTCGATTTTTCGGGTCAGCGCAGAGCGATCGAGATTCTTGACGACTCTCCAGCCAGGCAAGAAGGCTTCACTTTCGATCGACAGGTTCGCCGGCAAAGGTGTGTCTTCCCTAATCAAAATGGTCCTTGCTCTATTAGTGTCTGGCATTTGAGTTTTCCATAGCTACGTGACGTCTAGAGTTGCCGCGCGTAAAGCCTTCTGCCGTTCGCGAAACCTACGACCAGCGTCAGAAGTACGGCACCAATTATTGCGACTAGCGTTGTGTAAATCGTTCCCCGATAGCCGGAAAAGCCTGCGGAGCGCATGAGGAATCCGCCCGCCACAGCTCCACCAATGCCTATCGCAATGTCCATCAATGGACCGTATCCATTACCCTTGAGAATCTTTCCGGCTGACCAGCCGGCAACCAACCCAACGATGATCCACGACAGAAAGTACATACATTTCTCCTCTTAATGAATCCACGACTCACCTTCC
>WNFI01038084.1_pt1 | contig 22793 bp, 22 predicted proteins | sample 5400471 | NCBI WGS metagenome assembly WNFI01 (sample SAMN13153348, study PRJNA577476) | soil metagenome | isolation source: 100 cm saprolite on Douglas fir-dominated hillslope | place: USA:California | collected 2013-09-17
CACTCGCGTTCCGCAAATTCGCCGCGGGAGAATTGCAAGTCGAAAAAAACTTCCTGCCCGCCGGCACTCGGAAATTGCGTCCGCGAGTCTCGCCCTTCGCGGGGACGCTCGCGCGCAGATCGGATCGGACGGCGAGGTGCCGCCGCGAGCGGGTCGCGCAGCGGCGCCGAGCCCGCGACCCGAAGGCGCGCCGTCGACCGATCCGGACCACCGAGAGCGTTCGACGTCAGCGCGCGCGGCGCGCGGCCACGAGGTCGGCGGCGAGGCTCATGGCGGCCAGCAGGCTGCCCTCGTCGGCGACACCGCGGTCCACGATGTCGAAGCCGGTGCCGTGGTCGACGGACGTGCGCACGAACGGCAACCCGAGGGTCACGTTGACGGCGTGGCCGAACGCGGCCAGCTTCACGGGGATGAGGCCCTGGTCGTGGTACTGCGCGAGCACGGCGTCGAACTCGCCGCGCGCGGCCCGCGCGAACAGGCTGTCCGCGGGGAAGGGGCCGCTGACGTCGAGACCCTCCTGGCGCAGGCGCGCGACAGCGGGCGCGATGACGTCGATCTCTTCGCGGCCGAACATCCCGCCCTCTCCCGCGTGGGGGTTGAGGCCGCACACCGCGATGCGGCGAGAGGCCGCGCCCAGTCCGGGCAGCTCGCGATGGAGCAGGCGCGCCACCCGTTCCACCTCGGCCGACGTGATCGCGTCCGGCACGCTGCGCAGCGACCGGTGGATGGTGACGAGGGCGACGCGCAGCGCGCCCCCGACGAACAGCATCGCGACGTCGGACACTCCGGCTACTTCCGCGAGCATCTCGGTATGGCCGGGCCAGTGGTGACCGGCCGCGGCCAGCGATTCCTTGTTGAGGGGGGCGGTGACGAGGGCATCGACCTCGCCGGCCAGGGCGTCCCGGGCGGCCCTCAGCACCGCATCCGCCGCGGCGTGGCCGGCGGCGGCCGAAGTCACGCCCGGCGGCACCGGACCCCTCGCCGGCACATCCACGACCCGTGTACCCAGGCTCTCGATCGGGCGCAATCCGAAGCGCGTGGCCCGCTCGCGTAGGACGGCGGCCGGTCCGTACACGATCATCTCGGCCGCGGGGCGGTCCGTCCGCGCGAGGGCCCTGAGCACGACTTCCGGACCGATGCCGGCCGGATCCCCCACCGTCAGCGCCAGCCGCGTCGCCATCGACGTAGGCTACCAGACCGCCCTTGCATTCCGGCGTGGCCGCGGGCAGGCCCCACGCGAAACGTGCTAGCTTGATGGCCTGGGATCCTTTTTGAGCGATCACGGCCGCAAGGTTGCGGCCGGCGCCAGCGCGATTACGGGTGAACGATGGGCACGAGCATGATCAACACCCTGCGCGGGATCAACGTCCTCCTCGTCGAAGACGACGAGGACTCGCAGGACGAGCTGCCCATGGAGCTCGGCGGGGCCACGGGCGCCGTCGCGGTCACGGCCTACGCCGCGGAGATGCCGACCAAGGTCCTGCACGCCGGCTCCCAGGCCCATCTCCCCAAGCCGGTCGAGCCGGCCCAGCTCGTGCACGCCGTCGCCGCGCTCGCGTTCAAGGAGCGCCAGTAGTGCTCAGGGCGCCGTCCCTTCCGCGCTGAACCGCACCCACGCGCCCGGCGCTCGGACGCGCACGGGCACGACGCTCGCGCGGCCCAGGTCCTCTCCTTCCGCCATCGGAAGCACGAGCACCGAAGTCGCTTCCCCTCCCAGGGGCACGACCCGTCCGCCCCAGCGCACCTCGTCGCCGGCCCGCGCGGAGACCCGTCGCACCTCGAGGCGCACCGACGCCGCGGGCGGGCCGTCCACGAGGAATTCTTCCTCCGCGCCCTCGAGGCGGAATCCGCCGTCCTCGGGCTCGCTGCGATCCACGGCGGTGGCGTACACCAACGGGCCGCCCACGCGGTAGAGCTCGGCGATCGCGCGCAGCGGATACGGATAGTCATCGCGGAGGTGTCGCGGCACGACGGCGTCCGGCACGACCCGGACGTCGTCCAGCCGCGCCCGGCCCGCTTCCCCCATCGCGGTGAGGCCGAGCTGACGCACGCCCCCCGGAAGCAGCAAGGGAAAGACGGCGCTCGGTTGCGCGTCGCTGAGGACGGCTTCGCCCAGTGACAGCTCACCCGCGTACAGGTCGATGACGATGCGGAACGGTCCCGACTCGACCGCAGACGCGCGCAGCTCGACGCGATACGCCCCGGGAGGGAGCCCGGTGCGGCGCGAGTTCCTTTGCGCCCCCGCCTCGAGCACCCAGGGCCCGCGCGGCAGCTCGAGAGGCATGGCCAGCGTACGCAGGCTCGCGCAGCGCCCCCGCCACCATCACGTAGGCGGCCAGGCCGGCGGCGAATCCGAGGAGCCCAAAGCGCCATGCGAGCGCGAATACGGCCAGCAGGGTCAGGGTCAGGACGAGCGTCGCGGAGTCTCGATCGAAGAACGACGGCAGGAACGCGCCCAGATCGACGGCGGGGGCGCGGTTGTGAAGCAGCAGGCTCTCGCCGTCGCCACGGTTGTGGAGGATCCGCGGCGCGTCCGCGGCCAGGCCCACCAGGACCAGGCCGCAGGCGCCCAGGACCACGGCCATGTCCTTGCGGGCGCGGATGGCGGGCGCGGCCGCGAGCGCGATCGCGGGCAGGGCGGGTATCACGTAGCGAGCGGGCGGCGCCGATCCTCCCCACCACCCGACGTAGGCGGCTCCGGCCGCGATCGGTATCGCGGCCAGGGCCAGGGCCCGCATCGCATCGCCGGTGCGGACGCGCCACAGCATCACCGCGCCCGGCAGCGCCATCAGCCACACGGGCGCGAAGGCGAAGAGGCCGAACTGACGGTCGAAGAAGAGCGCGGCCAGGTTGCGGGGCAGTCGCTGCAGGTCGAGGTCGGCGGGTCCGATGGCCGCATAGAGCGAGGGCACCCCATAGAACGCGCGGAAGTACCAGAGGAGTCCCGCGACCATGGCCGCAAACACGGCCAGGGCCGTCGCGCGCACGCGCCAGGCGCAGGGCCTCAGCAGCGTGAAGGCCAGCCCCAGTGCCCCCAGGGGCACGAACTTCGAATGCAGCCACCCCAGGGCTCCGGCGGTGGCGGCGGCCCCGAGGGCTTCGCGCCAACCCGTGCGTCCCCGTCCGGTCCAGAGGAAGTACGCGGTGGCGGCCAGGGCCGGCGTCTCCGGGTAGACGGTCACCGCATAGATCGGAACGGGTGGGGTGAACGCGAAGAGCGCCCAGGTGATCGCGGCGGCGCGATCGTCGAGCGCGGTGCGGACGACGCGATGCACGAGCACGCCGGCCAGGGCGGCCAGCGCGCAGAGCATGAGTTGCGCACCCCGATGGCCCAAGGCGGCGTAGGCGGGAAGGATCAGGAAGGCCAGGCCCGGCGAATGGATGGAGTAGAGACGTCCGGGCGGGCTGTTCGCCGAGACGTGCCCCGAGAGCCGGCCCGCGTAGAAACCCGAATACTCGCCGTCCGCGAATTCGTCGGTGAGATCGAGATCACGATCGCTCCAGAGGCTCTGTGCCATCGTCAGGTAGTGCGGCTCGTCGCCTTGCGGACCCGCCGCCCCGGGGATGCGCGCCGCGAGCGCCGCGTAGAACGCGAACGGAGCGAAGAAGAGGAGGAGGCCCGGCACGCGTCCCGGCTCGCCCACGGCGATCCGCCGCGCCAGGGCCAACCCGATGGCGCCGCCCGCCACGAAGGACAGCACGGGCCCCTGCAGCGCGAGCAGCGGAAGCCCGTGGCCGGTGTAGACGGGAATGAGCGGGGCGCCGGCGAGGGCCAGGGCGAGGAGGGGCGTGCGCCAGCGGCGGGGAGACTTCCGCGTCGCGAGGGCGGCGAGGAGGCCACCCGCGATCGACAGGACGATGCGCAGGAGGGTGGGAGGCTGCGAGAGTCCCCGCCACACGCCACCCTCGTAGGGCGCGACATGGAAGCGCGTGTCCCACAGGGCGAGGGCCAGAGCGATGGCGGCGGCCACGCCGGCGGTCAGCGCGCGGTCCGGCCCGGCTTCGGGTTGGGGTGGATGGGCCATGCGTGTCCGTCCGCGCAAGTATCGCAAAAGCGCCCGCTCGGGCCGCTATGATCGAGGAGGGGGACAAACCATGGCCAGCATCCTCAAGCTGCCCGACATCTGGCGCGTCATCCGGGAGCTGGACCTCGAGTCCATCCGCCGCGACGCGGAGGGGCGGTTCCGGCTCGTCATCCTCTCGGAAAACGGCGCGGACGCGGAGGCGGTGGTTTCCCTCCTGAGCGGCGGTCCCGCCCACCCGTGGCTCGAAGTCCGCGCGCCTTCCGAGGTCGCGACCGGCCGGGAGGACGGCATGACGATCACGGCCGTCCTCGCCCTCACCGATCAGCCCGCCCTGACGCCGGCGGGCGACACCGCCATCCAGCGCTTGGCGCGCGCGGGGGTGCCGGTCGTGACCGTCGTCCACGGCTCGGGGCGGCCCGTGGATGCAGTGGCCCGCGCGGGCGAGACGATGCGCACTCTCGTCCCCGCGCTCGACGACGCCGCGCTGCCCCCGATCGCCGCCGCGCTCGTCGGCGCCGTGCCCCTCAGCCTGCGCCTGGCCCTGGCCCGCCAACTGCCTCCGCTGCGCGACGCCGTGTTCGGCCTGCTCATCGACGAGACGGCGAAGGCCAACGCGACCTACGCGTTCACGACCGCGATCGCGGAAGCGGTTCCCATCCTGGACGTGCCGCTCAACCTCGCGGACATCCTCGTCCTCACGAAGAACCAGCTCCTGATGGGCTACAAGATCGCGCTCGGCGCCGGGAAGAGCGGACGGGCGCGCGACGTGATCGGCGAGGTGGTCGGCGTCGTCGGCGGCGGCTTCATCTTCCGCCAGGCCGCGCGCCAGCTCGTGGGGCTGATCCCGATGGCCGGGCTCATCCCCAAGGTGGCGATCGCCTACACGGGCACCTGGGCCATCGGGCGCGCCGTCGTCGTGTGGGCGACCCAGGGCCGCCGCGTCTCCCCGGCCACGCTGCGCCGCCTCTCCCGCGACGCGGCCGGACGCGGCCGCGCCTTCGCGCGCGGCCTGCTCAGCGCGCGCAGCTCCCGTTCAGCGTCCGCGAAGTAGGCGGGCCGCTCCCGGATCGAGCAGGAAGGTCGTGCGGCGCGCCTGCCGCGCGACCAGGGCCACGGGAAGGGCGGACTCCGCATCCTCGATCGCGGCGCGGACGACCTCGGCCTTGCCGCGGCCGAGCGCCACCACCACGACGTCCTCGGCGGCGATGAGCACGGGGAGGGTCAGCGTGAGGCGGCGCGGCGGAGGCTTGGGCGAGTCCTCGACCACTGCCACCGCGCGATCGCGCACGGCCAGGACGGGATGGCCGGCGAAGAGCGAGCACACGTGTCCGTCGGGCCCGACGCCGAGCAGCACCAGGTCGAGGCGCGGGGGGGATCCCGCCGCGCGCTCGAGAAGGGTCGCATAGTCCGCGGCCGCCCGGGCGAGATCCGGCTCCTCCGCTTTCATCCGATGCACGCGGCCTGTGGGCACGCCCGCCGGCTCGAGCCAGGCCGTCCGGGCGGCGGCGTAGTTCGAATCCGGGTGGGAGGGGCGCGGCCGTCTCGAACCGGCCGGCCAGGGTCTCGGCCAGAGAATCCGCCTTGTCAACGAGCGTTTCCACGGGCATAGTACCGGCTCCGCCGCTAGACGGTACTACACCTCACGGAGCAATCATGCCCACGCCCGACATCGATACCCTTTCCGTCAACACGATTCGCACGCTGTCCATGGACGCCGTGCAGCAGGCGAACTCGGGGCACCCGGGAACACCGATGGCGATGGCACCCGTCGCGTATGCGCTGTGGCAGCGGCATCTGCGCTTCGATCCCGCGGACCCGATCTGGCCCAATCGCGACCGGTTCGTGCTGTCGATGGGGCACGCCTCCATGCTGCTCTACTCGATGCTGCACCTCTCGGGCGTGAAGGCCGTGAACCCCAAGTACGAGACGCTCGGAGAGCTCGCGGTGCCGCTCGAGGACATCAAGCGGTTCCGGCAGCTCGACAGCCGGTGCGCGGGTCATCCCGAGTACCGCTGGACGTCCGGCGTCGAGACCACCACCGGGCCCCTCGGGCAGGGCGTGGCCACCAGCGTCGGCATGGCCATGGCGGGCAAGTGGATGGCCGCGCAGTTCAACCGTCCCGACTTCAAGATGTTCGACTACGACGTCTACGCGCTGGGCGGCGACGGCTGCATGATGGAAGGCGTCTCCGGTGAGGCGGCCTCGCTGGCCGGCCACCTCAAGCTCGACAACCTCGTCTGGATCTACGACAACAACCGGATCACGATCGAGGGCGACACCAAGCTGGCCTTCAGCGAGGACGTGGCCACGCGCTTCATCGCGTACGGCTGGAACGTGACCCGCGTGGGAGACGCGAACGACCTCTCCATGCTCGACCGCGCCTTCGAGACGGCCAAGAAGCAGACGGACCGTCCGACCCTGATCATCGTGGACAGCCACATCGGCTACGGCTCCCCCGCCAAGCAGGACAGCCACTCCGCGCACGGGGAGCCCCTGGGTGTGGAGGAATGCAAGGCCACCAAGAGGTTCTACGGCTGGCCGGAGAACGAGACGTTCCTGGTGCCGGACGAGGTGCGGAAGAACTTCGCCGCCGGCATCGGGGCCCGTGGAGCCAAGCTGCGCGGGGAGTGGATGCAGAAGTTCGAGGCCTACAAGGCGAAGTATCCGAAGGAAGCGGACACGCTCTTCCGCATGCAGCACCGGCAGCTTCCCGACGGATGGGACAAGGACATCCCGACCTTCCCCCCCGACGAAAAGGGCGTGGCCGGACGCGAGTCGTCCTCGAAGGTCCAAAACGCCGTGGCCAAGAACGTGCCCTGGCTCGTGGGGGGCTCCGCCGACCTGACGCCTTCCACCAAGACGCGCATCAGCGCCGAGGGCGCGGGCGACTTCGAGGCCGACAACTACGCGGGCCGCAACGTGCATTTCGGCATCCGCGAGCACGCCATGGGCTCGATCCTGAACGGTCTGTCCCTCTCCAAGGTGCGGCCCTACGGATCGGGGTTCCTGATCTTCAGCGACTACGGCCGCGCCCCCATCCGCCTGGCCGCGATCATGGAGATCCCGGTCATCTACATCTTCACCCATGACTCCATCGGCGTGGGCGAGGACGGGCCCACCCATCAGCCCATCGAGCAGATCCTGTCCTTGCGCGCCATCCCGGGCCTGATCGTGCTGCGGCCGGGCGACGCCAACGAGGTGGCGGAGTCCTGGCGCGTGATCATGCAGCTCAAGCACGAGCCCGTCTGCCTCATCCTGAGCCGCCAGAACTGCCCCACCCTGGACCGGTCGAAGTATGCTTCGGCGGCCGGAACGGCCAAGGGGGCCTACGTCCTGGCCGAGGCGCCGGGCGGTCGCCCGGAGGTCCTCCTCATGGCCACCGGCAGCGAGATCTCCATGGCCGTGGCCGCCCACGAGCAGCTGGTGAAGGAGGGGATCAAGAGCCGCGTGGTGAGCATGCCTTCGTGGGAATTGTTTGAGCACCAACCACAGGAGTATAAGGATTCCGTCCTGCCCCCCTCCGTGACGGCGCGCGTGTCCGTCGAGCAGGCCTCGACCCTGGGCTGGGAGCGCTATACGGGCCTCACCGGGAAGAAGATCGGCATGCGGACGTTCGGCGCCTCCGCGCCCCTCAAGGAGCTGCAGAAGAAGTTCGGCTTCCACCCCGAGAACGTGGTGGCGGCGGCGCGCGAGCAGCTCGGGAAGAGAGAGCGATGAAGGTTGCCGTCGGGTCCGACCACGCCGGCTTCGAGCTGAAGCAGGAGGTGGCGGAGTCCCTTCGCAAGGAGGGCTACGACGTGATCGACGTGGGCACGAACTCGACGGCGGCCGTCGATTATCCCGACTACGCGGAGAAGGTGGCCCTGGCCGTGAAGGACGGGCGCGCGGAGCGGGCCGTCCTCATCTGCGGCAGCGGAGTGGGCGCGTGCGTGGCCGCCAACAAGGTCCCCGGCATCCGCGCCGCCATCTGCCACGACGTCTACTCGGCGCACCAGGGCGTCGAGCACGACGACATGAACGTCCTCGTCCTGGGCGGACGGATCATCGGTCCCGCCCTCGCCCACGAGCTGGTGGAGGCCTTCGTGAAGGCCCGCTACACGGCCGACGAACGGCACGCCCGGCGCCTGGCGAAGGTCAAGGCCATAGAGGCGCGCTACAGCAAATAGCAGGCGCGGGCCCCTGGGCCCGCCGGAAGGAGACGTGATGGGTACCTCGAGCGTACGTTCGTCGGCGGCGGCGAACCCGCTGGCTTCCCTGCAGACATACGGCCAGTCCGTGTGGCTGGACTTCATCCGTGCCAGCCTCATCACCGGTGGCGAGCTCCAGCGCATCGTCGACGCCGACGGCCTGGGCGGCGTCACGTCCAACCCCGCCATCTTCGCCAAGGCCATCGACGGCAGCGACGACTACAAGACCTCCATCGAGGAGATCTCCAAGGACCCCTCCATCGGGGCCAAGCGGGTCTACGAGCTGCTCGCGATCAAGGACATCCAGGGGGCGGCGGACATCCTGCGTCCGATCTACGACCGCACGAAGGCCCAGGACGGCTACGTGAGCCTGGAGGTGGCCCCGGACCTCGCGAACAACACGCAGGGCACGCTCGACGAGGCGCGCCGTCTCTGGAAGGAAGTGAACCGTCCCAACGTGATGATCAAGGTGCCGGCCACACCCGAGGGCGTGCCCGCCATCCGCACTCTCCTCACGGAAGGCATCAACGTCAACGTCACCCTCCTCTTCTCGAAGGAAGCGTACGAGGGCGTGGCCCACGCGTTCGTGGACGCCATCGAGGCCCGCGTCAACAAGGGCCTGCCCGTGGACCGCGTGGCCAGCGTGGCCAGCTTCTTCGTCAGCCGCATCGACAGCGCGGTGGACGCGCTGCTCGAGGAGAAGATGAAGACGGCCACCGGCCCGGACAAGGCGCGCATGCTCCGCCTCCTGGGCAAGGTGGCCATCGCCAACGCGAAGGTCGCCTACCAGTCCTACAAGAAGACGTTCTCGGGCCCGCGCTGGGAGCCCCTGGCCAAGAAGAATGCCCAGACCCAGCGCGTCCTCTGGGCCAGCACCGGCACCAAGAACCCGAGCTACCGCGACACCGTCTACGTCGAGGAGCTGATCGGGCCGCTCACCGTCAACACCGTGCCCCCGGACACCTTCAACGCCTTCCGCGACCACGGCAAGCTGCGCCCGAGCCTCGAGGAGGACGTGACGAGCGCGATGGACGTGCTCGACGACCTCGAGAAGTCCGGCATCTCGCTCAAGAAGGTGACGGACGACCTGCTCGCGGACGGGCTCGCGAAGTTCGTGGACCCGTTCACCAAGCTGCTCAAGGCGGTGGAGCGCCGCTGCCGCGACGCCAACAAGGCGCGCATCAACGAGCAGACCTATTCGCTGCCGGCGGCGCTGGAGTCGGAAGTGAAGGCGCGGCTCAAGGAATGGGACGGGCACGGCGGCACGCGCCGCCTCTGGGCGGGCGACGCGTCGCTGTGGACGGGAACGGACGAGGCGAGCTGGATCGGCTGGATCGGCATCGTCGAGCAGCAGCTCGACGACCTGTCCCCGCTCAAGAACCTGCAGGCCGAGGTCAAGAAGGAGGGCTTCACGCACGTCCTCCTGCTCGGCATGGGCGGCTCCAGCCTCTGCCCCGAAGTGTGGAAAGAGACGTTCGGTCGCATCGCCGGCTCGCCCGAGCTGCACGTGCTCGACTCCACCGATCCCGCGCAGGTGAAGGCGATCGAAGACAAGATCGACATCGACAAGACGCTGTTCATCGTGTCGAGCAAGTCCGGCTCGACCCTCGAGCCCAACATCTTCAAGGCCTACTTCTTCGAGAAGGTGAAGCAGAAGCTGGGGGCCAAGGCGGGCAGCCGTTTCGTCGCCGTGACCGATCCCGGCTCCAACCTGGAGAAGGAAGCGCGCGGCGACCAGTTCCGCCACATCTTCCCCGGCGTGAAGTCGATCGGGGGCCGCTATTCCGCGCTCTCCAACTTCGGCATGGTGCCGGCGGCGGCCATGGGCCTCGACGTGGAGCGGCTGCTCGACGAGGCCGAACGCATGGTCCACGCCTGCGCGCCCGGCGTGCCGGCGGAGGAGAACCCCGGCCTCGTGCTGGGCGCGATCCTGGGCCTGGCCCACAACAAGAAGATCGACAAGGTGACGATCGCCGCCTCCCCCGGCATCTACGACCTGGGCGCCTGGCTCGAGCAGCTCCTGGCCGAGTCCACGGGCAAGGAAGGCAAGGGCATCGTCCCCGTCGATCGGGAGCGGCTGGGGCCGCCCGATGCCTACGGCGACGACCGCGTCTTCGCCTATCTCCGCCTCGAGGACGGGGCCGACTCCGTCCAGGACGCGGCCATCGCCGCGCTGGAGAAGGCGGGCAAGCCCGTCGTGCGCATCCGCGTGGCCAGCAAGTACGACCTGGCCGAGGAGTTCGTGCGCTGGGAGATCGCGACCGCCATCGCGGGCGCGGTCATGGGCATCAACCCCTTCAACCAGCCCGACGTCGAGGCCAGCAAGCTGGCCACGCGCGCCCTGACCTCCGAATACGAGAAGACGGGCAAGCTCCCGGCGGAGTCGCCCTTCTTCGAAGGCGAGGGCGTGAAGCTCTTCGCGGACGCGAAGAACACGGAAGCGCTGAAGGGCGCGGTCAAAGCCCCGTCCCTCGGCGCCTACGTGAAGGCCCATCTCGATCGCCTGGGCAAGGGGGACTACCTCGGGCTCCTGGCCTACGTGCAGATGAACGCCGGCAACGAGGAGACGCTCCAGGCGCCGCGCCACCGCGTGCGCGACGGCAAGAAGGTCGCAACCTGCCTCGGCTTCGGCCCCCGCTTCCTCCACTCGACCGGCCAGGCCTACAAGGGCGGGCCCAACAGCGGCGTGTTCCTGCAGGTCACCTGCGACGACGCCAAGGACCTTCCCGTGCCCGGGTCGAAGTACACCTTCGGCATCGTCAAGGCCGCCCAGGCCCGCGGCGACTTCCAGGTGCTGGCCGAGCGCAACCGGCGGGCGCTGCGCATCCACATCGGAGCCGACGTTCCGGCTGGGCTCCGCTCGATCGCGTCCGCCATCGAAAAGGCGCTGAGCTAGGAGCGTGTCAGCGCAAGAGGGGACACGCTCCTAATAAAACATTAGGAGTCCGTACCACCGTGAAGGTGGCGGACTCCTCGGAGGACACATGCAATTCGGAATGATCGGTCTCGGGCGCATGGGCGCCAACATGGTGCGGCGCCTCACCAAGGGCGGGCACAAGTGCGTCGTGTACGACCGCTCCGCCCCCACCGTGGACGGGCTGGCCAAGGAAGGCATGACGGGCGCGTCGTCGCTGGCCGACCTCGTCAAGAAGATGGACAAGCCGCGCACGATCTGCCTGATGGTTCCGGCGGCGTTCGTCGACAGCAGCATCGACGAGCTCGCGCCCCTGCTCGACTCCGGGGACACCATCATCGACGGCGGCAACTCCCACTATCACGACGACATCGCGCGCGGGAAGCGCCTGAAGCAGAAGGGCCTGCACTACATCGACATGGGCACCAGCGGCGGCATCTGGGGCCTCGAGCGCGGCTACTGCCTCATGATCGGGGGCGAGACGGACGTCGTGAAGCGCCTCGATCCCATCTTCGCCTGCCTCGCTCCCGGCAAGGGCGAGATCCCCCGCACCGAAGGCCGCGAGAAGCTGGGCGGCACCGCCGAGAACGGCTACCTGCACTGCGGCCCGGTGGGTGCCGGGCACTTCACGAAGATGGTCCACAACGGCATCGAGTACGGCCTCATGGCCGCCTACGCCGAGGGCCTGAACATCCTGAAGAAGGCCAACATCGGCAAGGCCCACGAGAGCCACGAGAAGGACGCGGAGACGACCCCGCTGCGCAACCCCGAGCACTACCAGTACGAGTTCAACCTGGCCGACATCACCGAGGTCTGGCGGCGCGGCAGCGTCGTCGCCTCCTGGCTGCTCGACCTCACCGCGCAGGCCTTCGTGGGCAGCCCCAACCTCGACAAGTTCGGGGGCAAGGTCTCGGATTCCGGCGAGGGCCGCTGGACGGTGGCCGCGGCCAACGACGAGGGTGTCCCGGCCTTCGTCTTGACCGCATCCCTGTTCGAGCGCTTCGCCAGCCGCGGCGAGGACGAGTTCCAGAACAAGGTGCTCTCCGCCATGCGCTTCGGCTTCGGCGGACACGTGGAAAAGAAATGAGCGACGGCAAGCCGGCCTCGGACGCGCTGGTCTTCTTCGGCGCGACGGGAGACCTCGCCTACAAGAAGATCTTCCCCGCGCTGCAACAGCTCGTGAAGCGCGGGAAGCTGGATTCGCCCGTGATCGGAGTGGCGAAGTCGGGCTGGAACCACGACCAGCTCGTCGACCGCGCCAAGAAGAGCATCACCGAGTACGGCGGGATCGACGAGGAGGCCTTCCCGAAGCTGGTCAAGCTGCTGCGATACGTCGACGGCGACTACGGCGACCCCGCCACCTTCGCGAAGCTCCGCGGGGAGCTGGAAGGGTCGAAGCGGCCGACGCACTACCTGGCCATCCCCCCCAGCCTGTTCCCGATCGTGGTCGAGAACCTGGCCAAGGCCGGCTGCGCCGAGAACGCGCGCGTCATCGTCGAGAAGCCGTTCGGGCGGGACCTCGAGTCCGCACGCGACCTCAACGTGACCCTGCACAAGGTCTTCCCCGAGGATTCGATCTTCCGCATCGACCACTACCTCGGCAAGGAGGCGGTGCAGAACATCCTGTACTTCCGCTTCGCCAACGCGTTCCTGGAGCCGATCTGGAACCGCAACTTCGTCGAGAACGTCCAGGTCACGATGGCGGAGAACTTCGGGGTGGCCGGCCGCGGCAAGTTCTACGACGAGACCGGCGTCATCCGCGACGTGATCCAGAACCACATGTTCCAGGTCATCTCCTACCTGGCCATGGAGGCGCCCTCGAGCACGTACGACGAGGCCATCCGCGACGAGCAGGCCAAGGTGCTGCGCAACGTGCGGCCCCTCAACGTGGACAACATGGTGCGCGGACAGTTCCGCGGCTACCGCGACGAGCCCGGCGTGTCGAAGCAGTCGTACATGGCCACCTACGCCGCCCTGCGCCTCTACATCGACTCCTGGCGCTGGGAGGGCGTGCCCTTCTACGTGCGCGCGGGCAAGAGCCTCAAGATGACGGTCACCGAGATCACGGTCGAGCTGAAGAACCCGCCCCAGGTCGTGTTCAGCGAGGCCACGCCCTCCGTCGGCAACTACGTGCGCTTCCGGGTGAGCCCCCAGGTGCAGATCGCGATCGGGGCCCGGGCCAAGCGGCCCGGGGAAGGCATGGCGGGTGAGCCCCTGGAGCTGTCCGTCGTCGACCAGCCGCAGACCCAGGGCAAGCCGGGCGGCCGGCTGGGCGATTACGCGCGCCTGATCGGCGACGCCATGGCCGGGGACGCCACGCTGTTCGCCCGCCAGGACGTCGTGGAGGCCGCCTGGGCCATCATCGACCCCGTGATCCACGGGCCGAGCCCGATGTACGAGTACGATCCCGGCTCCTGGGGCCCGCCGCAAGCCGATCGGCTGGTGGCCGACATTGGAGGTTGGAACACACCGAAATGAAGGTCCTCGTCATCGACGTCGGCGGCACGAACATCAAGGTCAGCATGGGCGGGCCGGACGATCCGATCAAGATCCCCTCCGGTCCGGACATGAACGCCACGCGCATGGCCGAGGAAGTGAAGAAGGCCACCGCGGGCTGGCCGTACGAGGCGGTCTCCATCGGCTACCCGGGTCCGGTCTCGAACGGCCGCCCGGCCATCGAGCCCAAGAACCTGGGCGCGGGCTGGGTGCGCTTCGATTACGACAAGGCGTTCAACAAGCCGGTGCGCGTGGTCAACGACGCCGCCATGCAGGCGCTCGGCAGCTACCAGGGCGGGCGCATGCTGTTCCTCGGCCTGGGCACGGGGCTCGGCTCCGCGTTCGTCGCGGACGGTCAGCTCGAGCCCCTGGAGCTCGCCCATCTGCCCTACCGCAACGGCCGCACCTACGAGGACTACGTCGGGCTGCGTGGGTTCGAGCGTCTCGGGCGCAAGAAGTGGCAGCGCCACGTGGAGACGGTCATCGAGCTGCTCAAGCACGGCCTGCAGGCGGACTACGTGATGCTCGGCGGCGGCAATACGAAGAAGCTCAAGAGCCTTCCCCCGGGCGTGCGCGTCGGGGACAACTCGCACGCCATCCTCGGCGGCATCCGCCTCTGGGAGACGACGGTCTCCGAGGCCAGCAACCCGGCGACGGTCCGGCCGCCCACATCTGCCGGGGGCAAGGCCGCCCCGCCGCCGGCCTGAGGTCCGTGTCCACCCGCCTCTACCTCGTCCGGCACGGCTCGACCCAGCTCACCGCGGAGGACCGCTTCGCGGGCGCGGTGGGGGTGGACCTCTCCGACGAGGGGCGCTGGCAGGTGGGCCGCCTGGCCGAGCGCCTCGCCCCCGAAAGCATCCGCGCGATCTACTGCAGCCCCCTGGGGCGGACGGTCGAGACGGCGGAGATCCTGGCCAAGCCCCACCGGCTCGAGGTGAAGCGGCGCGACGGGCTGCGCGAGATCAGCCACGGGCGCTGGGAGGGCCTCACCCGGAAGGAGGTGGAGGCGCGCTTCCCCGAGGAATACGCGGCCTGGGAGTCGGACCCGTTCACCTTCGCGCCCCGCGACGGGGAGTCCGGCGTGGCCGTGCTCGCGCGCGCCCTGCCCGTCATCCGCGAGATCGTCGTGGCCCACACCGGCGAATGCGTGATCGTCGCCTCCCACAAGGCGACCCTGCGCCTCCTCGTCAGCAGCCTGCTCGGCTTCGATGCGCGCGGCTACCGCGACCGCCTGGACCAGTCGCCGGCCTGCCTGAACGTGCTGGACTTCAAGGACCCCGTGCGCTCCCGCCTGATGCTGTTCAACGACACGTCCCACTACGCGGACAAGCCGCGGGAAGCCAGCCGCAGCCTCTCGAAGTGGTGGGACGCTCCCGACACGCCGCGCGGCTGAGGCGCCCAGGCCGGCGGCCTACTTTTCCCGCAGTCTCTCGCCGGCGGTGACGACGCGAAAGGGCACCCCGACGGTGGGCGGTAGGACCATCCGTCGCATCGACCGACACTGCGGGCATACGACGAGCTCGATCGCCGGAGTCTCTTTGCGGTCGCGATGGCGCCCCGCCACCGCGAATCTTGCCTTGCACTCCCGGCACCAGAGGTAGGCCACGGTGCCCGGGAGGCGTCGCCTTTCGGGGATCAGGTCGACCTCCGCAGGATCGGTTCGGCCTGGCGCGGCTCTCCCGAGGTTGGAAGCCCGCCCATCCCCACCTTACTTCAGGGTGGGCCGCCCCGTCCAACGCCTCCCGCGGTTTAGGGATTCAGGCGCCGGGCCGCGAGCTGCTTCGCCACCATCGTGACGAGGTCGGAGGGAGCGCAGGGCAGCCGGCAAAAGGCCGCCCCCGCCGCCGCCGCGCCATCCGCCTGGGCCGAACCGCCGGCGCGGGTGAGGACCACGACGGCCAGGGTACGAACGGGCCCCGCCCCGATGCGGTCCGCAAGGTCGGCGCCGCTCATGTCCGGCATCGACAGGGGGACGATGAGCGCATCCGGCCGCACGAAGGACGCGCGCTCCAGGGCCATGAGGGCGGTCGCGGCGACCTCGACCCGATAGCCGGCGATCCGTAAAGCCTCGACGTAGTCGCCATGATCCCCGTCGACAAAGAGTACCTGTGCAAGGGCACCGATCTGCCCATAATCAACCACGTCGACACGCTTTCCGAGAGACGGACGCACGACACGATCCGGCGTGAATGCCGGAAGCGCGCTCCTAGAGGGCGAGAGCTGGTGGCAGGAGACGGACCACGGTGGGCACGATGAGGAGGACGTCGCCCGGCTTGCGCAGGAAGACCTGGAATCCGACGTCGCTGGCCCGGTGCTCCGCGTCCCCGGGCGACAAGGCGGAGAAGGCCACGGCGGGGGTGTCACCCCCCTGGTCCGGCGCGAGCTTCCGCACCGATGCCATCAGGGAGAAGCCGTCTTCGCCCGGCATCGACACGTCGGAGATGAGGACGTGTGGGTGCAGCTCCGGAAGGACGGCCCGTGCGTCCGCGGCGGACGCGACGCCCTCCACCTCCGCCCCGTTGAACTCCAGCAGCACGCGCAGGGCGTTGAGGCAATCCGTGTTGTCCTCGACGAGCAGGATGCGGACCCCGGCGAGCCTCTTGGAACGCGAATAGGGTGTTTGGTCGAGCACCAGAGCCTCCGACGCCGCGGGACGAGCGCGGCAAGTCCACGAGGCCTTGGGCTGGAGAGGCTTGTCAGGAGAGAGCGGTCGAAGACGGTCGCCAGTGCAAAGCTGTAGACAGTGTGCGCCGGTCCCGGGCCCCCGTCAAATCACGTGGGTCTCGATCCTTTTGGCCAATCCCGTTCCGCAATTCGCACGGCGACGGCCCCGCCGCTCCGCGCGGGGTGCTACCCTGCCGCGTGATGCCCGAGCCGTCGACATCGGCCCCGCTGGTGCTCGTCATCGACGATGTCGAGGACAACCGCGATGTCTACGAGCAGTTCCTCAAGCACGAGGGCTGGCGGGTGGCGACGGCGGTGGACGGCGAAGACGGACTGGTCAAGGCGGCCGCGCTCGGCCCCAATGTCGTCATCCTCGACATGGGCTTGCCCAGGATGGACGGATGGGAGGTGGCCAAGCGTCTCAAGAACGCCCCCGTCACCAGCGGCATCCCGGTCATCGCGCTCACCGGTCACGTCTCCAAGGAAGCGCGCCAGCGCGCGGTCACGGCGGGCGTCGACGACTTCATCGCCAAGCCCTGCCTGCCCGGCGACCTCGTGTCCGCGATCCGGCGGCACCTCAAGTGATCGCAGGGTTGGGATCGGATCGACCTCTCCAAGGCCTGCGCGTCCTCGTGGTCGACGACGATCCCGACCAGCTCGTGATCCTGAGCGGCCTGCTCGGCCATGCCGGCGCCCGCGTCGAGGTGGCGCGCACGCCCCAGGAGGCCTTCGACGCCTTCCAGTCCGACGCCGCCGACGTCGTCGTCAGCGACATCGCGATGCCGCAGACGACCGGCTACAACCTCGTCCGCCGCATCCGCGCGTCGCCTCGTGGACGCACGGTCCCCGTCGTCGCCATCACCGCCTTCTTCGACGACGAGCACTTCGACAAGGCGATGGCGGCGGGCTTCAATGCCTGGCTCGCGAAGCCGGCGTCCGATACCGTCGTCGGCGTCATCGCGCGCCTGACCGGCCGGCGCTGAAGAGACGGCCTCAGCGCGTCCGTACCACGCCTTTGCCCGCGATGACTTCGAAGGTGAACTCGAAGTCCAGGTAGATCGCGACCGGCTCCTGCTTCCAGTGCAGAACGGGCGGGCGGGCATCCGTCGCGGGGTCGACGATCGGTGTCTGACGGAAGGCCGGCGCGAACTTCCACGCGTTGACTGCGCTCTGGACGGCCGCGCGGAAAGCCATGTGGCATTCGTCCGCGGGCAGCGGATGGCCGGGCACGTCCCGCTGAGCCGAGACATTCCCTTCCGGGTTGACGTGCACCCTGACCGCCACGATCCCTTGCGTACATCCGGCCTTGAGCGCGTACGGAGGGTACTCGGGCAGTCGGTTGTCCGGACTCGCGTAGGCGGGCGTGATCCGTTCGCCCGGCGGTGCCGGCAGACCGCTCCCGCCACCGATTTCCGGCGCGTTCAGGACGCGGACGCTCGTCCTGCCTTCCGGGTCGGGCGCCATGACCTTGTGATGGTGGGCGCAACAGACGGAAGCGAGGGCGAGAACAACGGACAAGGGCCGTCGGCAGAACCTCATCGGGACAGCCATCGCTTCCCCACCAGGCCCGCGGCCAGCAGGCCGACCGCGATGAGCGCCGTCCGCGTGTCTCCCAGCAAAACGCCGATCAGAAAGGCCGCGGCGCCGAAGAGGACGACCCCGACCGACCAGGGATAGCCCCACGCTCGGAAGGGCCGCTCCATCAGGGGCTCCCGCTGGCGCAGCGTGATCAGAGCCAGGCAGGACACGCAGTAGTTGACGGCGAGGAAGAACGAAGCGACGGCCACCAGCGTCTGGAACGTCCCGCTCCCGATGAGGACGGCGGCCACGGCCGTCGTGACCACCGTCGCCACGACGGGCGCGCCCCGTTCGTTGACGCCGGCGGCGGCCGGCCACAGGAGCCGATCGCGCCCCATGGCAAACAGGATCCGCGTGCCGATCATCATGATGGCGTTGACGAGGGGCGGCAGGGAGACGAGCGAGAGCAGGGTGATGATCTGGGCGCCGCGCCCGCCGAAGATGACCTTCGCGGCGTCGGCTGCGGGCAGGGTCGAGCGCGCGAGATCGGCCACCGGCAAGACGGACAGCAGGGCCAGGTTCACGAGCAGGTAGATCACGAGGACCGACAACACGCCGCCGATCATCGACCGCGGAAGGTTGCGGCGCGGGTCGCGGTCCTCTTCCGTGAAGTAGAGCGCGCTCTGCCAGCCGCCGTAGGTGATGACGACGGACTGCAGCGCGACCACCAGGCCCGCCATGGTGGGCGCGCGAGGGAGGCCCGTGGCCGGTTCGGCCGCGGACGCCGGCGACGGCGACGAGCCGGCGTGAGCGAAGCAGGCGGCGACGAGGGCCAGGAAGGCCAGGAACTTGATCGCGGTGGTCGCCTCCTGGAATCGGCTGCTCAGGCGCAGGCCGGCCCATTGCAAGGCGGCGAAGAAGACCAGCACCGCGACTGCGACCAGCTTGACCGCCGGGCTCAGCGACGGGATGAGGACGGCCGTGAACTCCCCCATCGCGATGGTGACGTAGCCGAGGACGGCGCAATAGGTGATCCAGTCCGACCAACCCACCGCGAAGCCGACGGTGTCGCCGAAGGCGCGTCGCGCGTACACGTAGTAGCCGCCGGCCTGCGGCAGCATGGTGCCGAGCTCGGTCAGGCACACCGCGCCGAGCAGGGTGTACAGGCCGCCGATCAGCCACACCGCGAGGATGCGCGAAGGCGACGCGAGCTGGCCGGCCACCAGGCCGGGCGTGCGCAGGATGCCGATCCCAAGCGTGCTGCCGACGATCACGGCGAGGCCAAAGGCGACGCCGAGGATGCGCAGCAAGCCGCCCGGCTTGGCGGCCATGCTTACGGCTTCAGGGTGACGAGGACGACGTCCACGGCCGGCCCCAGGTTACGAGCGGAGTGGCTGGACCCGCGCCCCTCGAACTCGACGTCGCCGTGCTTCCAGTGGTTCACCTTCGTCTTGCCGCTCGCGGTGTCCTCGATGGTGCCGCCGGACAGGTGGATGACCACGATGTCGGACGCATGCGTGTGGAAGCTTTCCTGGGCACCCACGTCCATCCGCGCGCGGAGGACTCTCACCCGCTCGTTCTCGAAGAGCGGCTTGAAGCTCATGCCGGTGAACACGGGCTTGTCCGGCGTCGGGCCGGCCGCGGACGGACTCGGCGCCGGCGGTGGAGGCGGCTCTTTGGGTTCGACGATCACGAACGAACCCACCTCGTCTGGGCCCGCGCCCGGGGGCACCTGCGACCAGTAGGCGTCGCCCGCTTTCCGAGTGGCGTCGTCCTCCAGCACCACGAACACGGCCGCCGGATGGCCGAAAACGGCGGGCGCCGTGTTCACTTTCCACACGCGGACGCGCGCGTTCTCGAGGACGATCGCGCTCGGCGGTCCGGCCAGGCTCGTCGAGGCCGCCAGACACGCCGCTCCCGCCAGCAGCTTTCGCACCGGATCCTCCGCGCCCTGTTTCTTTCGAGGGCGCCATGTTATACCCGCGGGCGCGGCCTGGGCGTCGAGCCGTAGGGCCGGGGAGCGGCATGGAGTATCGACGACTGGGAACGACCGGCCTCCGGATCTCCCGCCTCGGGCTGGGCTGCGGGAACTTCGGCGGAGTCGGGTCGGCGCCGGAGTTCTACGGCAAGGGCGAGAACGAGCAGGACGCGTTCGCGCTGATGGACCGGGCCTTCGAGGCCGGCATCAACTTCTTCGACACCGCGGACGCCTACGGCGGCGGCCGCAGCGAGACCTTCATCGGCTCCTGGCTGAAGCAGAAGGGATCCCGCGCGCGGGATCAGATCCTTCTCAGCTCCAAGGTGTTCAACCCGGTGGGCGACGGTCCCAACGACCGTGGCCTCTCGCGCCGGCACATCCTGCGCCAGATCGACGCCAGCCTGGCCCGGCTGCAGAGCGACCGGCTGGACATGTATCTGATCCACGAGCCCGATCCGGAGACCCCGCTCGAGGAGACGCTGCACGCTTTCGACGATCTCGTCCGCATGGGCAAGGTGCTGTACGTCGGTGCCAGCAACATCGAGGCCTGGCGGCTGGCGCGCGCCCTGTGGATCAGCGACAAGAACGGCCTCTCGCGATTCGAGTGGGTCCAGAACTCCTACAGCCTCCTCGACCGCACGCCCGAGCGCGAGGCCTTCCCTTTGTGCGCCGACCAGGGGCTGGGATTCACCGCCTTCAGCCCACTCGCGGGCGGCTGGCTGACCGGGAAGTACCGATCCGGCGATCCGTATCCTCCCGGCTCGCGGATGACGCTTCGGCCGGAACCGTACCAGCATCTCGTGAGCGAGCGGACCTTCAGCGGGCTGGCCACCCTGTCGGACGAGGCGCGCGCGCGCGGCGTCGAGATGAGCACGCTCGCCCTGGCCTGGGTCCTTCATCATCCCCGGATGAGCGCCGCCATCATCGGGCCGAGGCGTCCCGCGCATCTGGACTCGGCGCTGGCCGCGCTCGACGTGACACTGTCCACGGAAGACGCGGCTCGGCTCGCGGGGCTTCTCGTGCCGGAAGGTCAGGCCTGAACGAAGGTCGTCACCTTCCGCCGGGATCGCTCCCGGAGCGAACACTCGCGAAGCGTATCGGCGAGGCTCTCGAGATTGGGAATGCCGTAGAGGATCACGGTCTGAAAGCCGGAGTCCGACGATCGAAGGTGAAGCAGACACTGGCCGACCAACCTCATACCCAGGGGCTTGAGAAGGTCGAAGTGGTCGATCCGGAAGAGCTCGACGTTGTCCTTGGTCTTCGAAAGAAGGCCGCGCTCGACGCGAACCCTCTGCGTCGTGATCTCGTAGGTGGTCGAGGCGCTCTTGAACCAATACACCAGGTAGGCGATACCCAGCGTCAGCACCACGATGAACCACTGCCCCAGGCTGTAGATGATCGCCGGATGACCGACAAACAGCGGCTTCTCGATCTCGGCGTCGCGCGCCGCGGCCAGGGCGGCCAGATCGGTTCCACAGAAGCGGCACTTGATGGCGGCCGCCTTGATCGTTTCAGCACATACGGGACACGGCTTGGTGTCTTCGCTCATCGGTTGCCTTTGTCCGTGGAACCACTCTACAACACGGCGTAGCCCCGTCGAGCACCGAACCACACCGAGACAGACCGTGATAGTGTCTGCCATCCCTCCATGCCAACGAAGACGGTTCCACCGTCGGCACCCCTCGTGCTGGTGATCGACGACGCCGAGGACAACCGCGAAGTCTACGTCCAGTTCTTCCAGTTCCAGGGTTGGCGCACGGCCACCGCCTCCGACGGCCAGGACGGACTCGACAAAGCACAAGCGCTCAAGCCCGACGTCATCGTCCTCGACCTCAGCCTCCCGGTCATGGACGGATGGGAAGTGGCGCGGCGACTCAAGGCGAACCGAGTCACCAAGGGCATTCCCGTGCTCGCGCTGACCGGCCACGCGCTCGACGGCTCGCGCAACAAGGCGCTTGCCGCGGGCGTCGACGAGTACCTGACCAAGCCGTGCCTCCCCGCCGACCTTGCCGCGACCATTCGGCGATACCTGAAGTAGCGCCCGGCCGTCATTTCCTGCCTTGCCGGGCGCGGATCCAAATCGAGGCGCAGGGCGCCGGCCGACGGCCAAGCGGTGGCACGCTGAAAGAGAGGTGATTGGCAATGGCTCTCATTCGCGTACTCACGGCCGCGCTCCTGCTGCTGGGCGCACTGGCCACGGCGGCGCCCGAGCGGACGGACTCCAGCCCGCTGCCCGGAATGCCGCCTGTGCTCGATCCGCACGACATCTATGCCGCGGCCCGGCCGGGCGCGCTCAGCGCCACCGTCCGCGGAGACGTCTACCGCATCTACGTTCCCAACAGCCACAGCGCGAGCGTCGACGTCATCGACCCCGCGACCTTCAAGATCGTCGAGCATTTCAAGGTCGGCAAGGAGCCGCAGCACGTGACTCCCTCGTACGATCTCAGGTCCCTCTGGGTGCTGGCGGACAAGGGGGATTCGCTGACCCGCATCGATCCCGTCAGCGGTCGCAAGGAACAAGCGGTCAAGGTCGAGGATCCGTACAACATGTACTACACGCCCGACGGCAAGCACGCGATCGTGGTCGCTGAGGGCAAGCGGCACCTGGACTTCCGCGACGCGCAGACGATGGCCCTCACCCATTCGCTCCACGTGCCCTGCCGCGGCGTCGACCACATGGACTTCGCGGCCAACGGCCGCTACCTGATCGCGAGCTGCGAGTTCTCGAGCGAGATGATCAAGGTGGACGTGGCGGACGAGAGCTTGATCGGGACACTCAAGTTGCCCGGGCATGCCATGCCCCAGGACGTGAGGACCGCGCCCGACGGGAGCGTGTTCTTCGTGGCCGACATGGAGACGAACGGCGTCTTCGTCATCGATGGCGAGACCTTCCGCATCCTCGGCTTCATCCCCACCGGCAAGGGCACGCACGGCCTCTACTTCAGCCGCGACTCCAGGTATCTCTACGCTTCGAACCGCGGCGAGGGCACCATCTCCGTGATCGACGTCCA
>WNFI01685430.1_pt1 | contig 22787 bp, 17 predicted proteins | sample 5400471 | NCBI WGS metagenome assembly WNFI01 (sample SAMN13153348, study PRJNA577476) | soil metagenome | isolation source: 100 cm saprolite on Douglas fir-dominated hillslope | place: USA:California | collected 2013-09-17
GAAGTTGACGAAGATGGTCGAGTCAAGGCGATAAATAATGTATTGGCCTACGCGGGTTGGGGTAAAATCGGAAGGCTGCATGGTCGAATAGGAGCTCGTCTTTTTACAGCTGTAAATACCCAGGGTTGTGCAGGCAGTTACCAGGAGGAACAGGAATGTTGATTTCATAAGTATAAGAAACCGGGAAGAGGTCATCCACGGTTGAGATAAAGATAAAACAAGCGATCTGTTATTGCAATGGCTATATAACTTGTAGTGTTAGGGATTCAGGATCAAACAGATAGCTTTCAGGCTAAATTAAGTTCGTTTCTTTTTGTCTTATAATTAACATTATGTTAAATAAGAAACGCTGCAAGAGATGTTCATGAACATCGTGCTCCGTGTCCTGCTTCTTGCTGCTGCTCCCCACCTTTTCTTTCAAAAGAGAATTGGGCAAAGATATGATCATCAGCATATTACGGTGGAAAAATATTTCGCTAAATTTTGCTAAAACTGCTTATTTCCCCTACTTTCACACCGCCGGAATGAAGCGGAAGCGGGCTCTGCTGAGGAGCAACCCGCCAGGAATAGTCCAGGCCATTGGGGCATTATTTATTTGATTTTCAGCATTTTCCGATTTTTTAAACCAAAACGATTGCTTTGCTCAAGATCTACGTATTTTCAAACGGATATAGGATTCCTGTAGCCTATCGTGCGAAAGATACCGCTATTCCCATTTTGCTCCCATTCACGTACAGTATTCTTAAAATTAAAGACAGAGCTTTTAAGACCCGGAGACGCCATCAGGCGGCTATAGACACGCTCTATCAATTCTTTGAAGGGAAAGGAATAGAACTGGATGAGGTGCTGATCCAAGGAGAATTTTACCACCTATTTGACCATCTGCACGAATTTTTTATGGTTCATTTATACCGGCACGGTGACCCTTCTCCTGGAACCCTTATGAAAAATGTGCAGGCAATCAGAGAGTATCTGCACTGGGCCTTTGGCCGATATACTCAGCGCCAGGTAGCAGACGAAAAGCGAGCCAAGATCGAAGCAAACCTTGAATTGAAGTTGACCACCTTCTTTCAATCCTACGCCCCTCTCTCGAACTTCAACCGAAAGAACTATAAAAGCCTGTCGGAGCAGGAAGTAATACATCTATCGGTAAGAAACTGCTGCTTGCGCAATTTCTTATAGGTACAGACAGATTCAATTCTATCCAACTCCTCGTCGGTTAGTTTTACATACCGCTTAGTGTATTGTTTGAATATCTCGAATATTGCGCTGTCCATATTTTATTATTAAAGAAGCTTGGATGATCAACGCCACCCAAGCTTCTTTTACTCATTCTTCCATTGGATGGAATACAAATTGCCAGCCTGACAATATAGCCTGTCTATTTCTTTTTCTGTGCTTCGTTCATTAACTGAAATTCCCATGAGACGTTGGTACCAATATTACCCAATTGATCTAGCGCACAATTTGTATTCTGCAAGCAGGCGCCAAATATTTTTCTTATTGATAGTCATATGCCGGGAATTTTTATTTTCCTTTTAATTCAGGCCATTGTTTGTCCGCCTTTTCGATCAGGGCCTGTTGATCTTTTGTCCAGTCCTTCTTTACTTTCATATTATAATTGAAATAAAGCTTGTCATTGACGATCGACCAGGTTTCGACCTCGGTAGGAAACTTGCGCCCTGCGGAAGTACCGAAAGCGCAGAAACCACCGTATTGGGGAGCAAAATGCTCCGGGTTTTCTTTAAATGCGTCCATATCCTCCCGTGTCGAGAACAGCCATTGAACATCTTTGTACGTATAGGACAAACTATCTGCGCCCATTACCGGTTTGGATTGCTTAAAAAAAGCGACAGGATCATATCCCTTGATGGCTTTTCCTCCGGGTGCGAACACTTCGGCCTTTTGGGCGCTTGCGCCAAATGCTGCAAACAGAACGAGAGTTAAGGCAAAGAATGAATTTTTCATTTTTTCATTTTTTTGTTTTTTTGTTTGGTGAAAAGAATTAACGATCTATTTATTGGGCGAATTTCATCCAGTTTTTATCGGCATTGGTTTTCAGATGAGCTTCATCCTTGTTCCAGCTCTTGAGGGTATTGTTGAAGAACTTATCCATGGCATAAGCGCACCATCCGCCATATAGAGGTTCATATTTCCCGGGGTTAGCCTTAAAAGCATCCCTGTTTGCGGTAGTGGCGAAACGATAAGTAATACCCTGGTACCCGAGGGTGATGTCTTTTTTTCCCTCGATAGCCTTGTTGCTGGTGAAATACGCTACCGGGTCATATCCCTTGATGGCCAGTCCGGATTCGTCGACGTTAAATTGTTTCTTTCGGACTTCTGTCAACTGGGCGGAAACTACCGCTGTAAAAACTGTTGAAAACAGGAGAACACTAAGTAATCTTTTCATAAAAAATAATTGACTTTTGTGAAAGAATAATTGACTGTTGTTATATCTCTTAAAATAAGAAGCTGCAGGCTTTTAAAATTTTTTACTAAGCGCCTGTTTTCCAAACGCAAGCAGATCTTCCGGTTTTACATAGCCTATCGACTGGAGCACGGGTTGACCCGCTGCGTCAAAGCGGCCAACAGGACGGCCAAAAGAAGGAATCTGTAGTAGATAGGTATTTTTTCATGGTTAACTTTTTTCTGATTAAGATAATGTAATGCAAACTTACCCTTTCGAAGCAGCCGTTGCAATGACCACTTTTCCCGATGGAATACCTGAACTGCCCAGGGTCAGGATTTAACAAAAGGTAGGGAAATATCATCCGGCGGCACTTGCATGACCTGGCAAAGTAAATTGGAGATGGTATTGTTGCCTATCGAGACGATCAGGTCTACCAGGTGACCGATGGTATATCCGGCTGAAAAAAAGGCTTCCAGCAGCGCCTCATCAGGCCTGCCACGGGAAATAACGATATCATGGGTTATTCGCGCCAAAGCATCTATGCGGGGATCAAAACCGGCTGTTCCCCCTTTGATCTCCGTCACCTGTTCTTCCGTCAATCCGTTGAGGTATGCGATCATAGTATGGCTTTCCAGGCAGTAGGCAGACCCATTCACTGCCGCCACTACCAGGCCTACGACCTCCCACTCCTGTAAATTCAGTTTCTGTTTCCTGTTCTGCAACTGTATATAACTTTCCAGTGCCTGATCGGCATAGGCCATCATTGCATATATATTTGGCATCATCCCCAATCGATCATTGAAAAAATCGAAGTATTTTTTGTTTCCGGAGGATACCTGATTCCTGTTGGGTAAGATAAAAGTATTCATACAAACTGTATTTGAGAGCAACCCGCTACTGCTCTGTTTTTTTGTAATCCGAGATATTCCCGCCCGTATACTGTTTAAAGTACCGGCTAAAATGGGCCGGGCTGGCAAAGCCTAATAAGTAGGCAATCTCCTTGGCCGCCTTGTCTGTATAAAACAAATACCGCTTGGCCTCCTGGATTATCCGCTGCTGTATTACTTTTGAAGGGGACGGATAGTTAAAAAGAGCGAAATGGTTGGAAAGCGTCTTAGGAGATTTGTTCAATAAATTGGCATAAAACTGCACTTCATGCTGAGTACGGAAATTAACTTCCAACAGCAGGTTGAACTTTCTTACCAGGTCCAATCTCTCGTCCACTAGCCCGGGACCTGTCTCCATCTGTTTTTTTGCAATCCTGGTTACGTTGATGATCAACCGTTTTAGTAAAGTCCTAAGCATCTCTCCCTGCATCCGATCTCTTATTTCAAAATCCTCGATACATAGCGTCTCTATCAGGCCAATATTGTCAATTTCCCCCTGAGACAGTCTAATGAAAAGGGGGTGCCGGATACCATAGAAAAGGAAACCGACACACCCCACTTCTGCATCGTGATCTACAATACAATAAAAATCCCTGTTAAACTGCCAGGCAACCAGTTCATGTGGCCGTTCAAAGATAAAATGCTGGTTCGCTACCAATGAGAGTATGCAATCTTTGGGGAAAATGTAGGAGATCTCGTCGATAATAACCGTCTGTTCATCGCTGCGGTTAAATACGATCGTGCAAAGCGTTCCTGCTTTCAGAATTCCATCGCCTTTGAGCGAAGCATCTTCTTTCCTCAACCGGAATGTTCCGCTGCTATTGCCGTCTTCAAAGATTAATTTCATACCGTAGGTTATTTTACTGCCAGGAGCGTAACCGGCTCTATCTGGAGCGGTGTCGCCAGCAACTCATCGGCTTTGGCCATTAATGTCTGGGCAATGGGTCCCTGCAGATGTGCCTGCCTACCTTCTTCCCCACCAAACGTATCAAATACGCCGAAGGTGGAAGGCCCCAGTTGCAGAGCATACTGTTCTTTTCCGGGCTTGGCTTCTAATCTTGCCAGTAATGCTAATTTTTCCATATTTTTTTTGAGTTGCTTTTTTGAGAGATTCTTATTAAATCGGGCTACTGTCTGAACCGAGTACCCTTATAAAAGCCGGATGGTGGCGCCTCCGTCAACGCTTAAATTATGACCAGTTATATAGGACGATTTATCCATTGCCAGAAAAGCAACGGCAGCAGCCATTTCTTCGCTTTGTGCTATCCGGCGAAGGGGTGTCTTCGAGGTGATAGCCTGCAGCCGATCTGGGTTCGAGAGCAGCCCGCCGGTCCCGGAAATTTATCAAGCGGTCCCCTTTGCAAATCCTACTGTGTCCCGATAGACCTGGGGAGAAACCGCCGCATTGTTCTTGAAGAATCGGCTAAAGTAAAACTCATCATTGAATCCCAATTCGTACGCGATGGCTTTCACTGATTTGGAGGTCAGGTATAATTCACGCTTGGCTTCTATGATGACACGTTCCGCGATAAGGCTGGTGAGTGTTTTGTTAAAGTGAGTCTTACTTATTCGGTTCAGGGCTTTTGTTGAGATATTCAGCAGGTCTGCATATTCACTCGGGCTATGTTTGGTCTTAAAATGCTCTTCGATGGCGTCTTTCAGCGTTTTTAGAATAAACGGCTCCTTCTCATTCCCGTATTCCCTGACGGAGTGCTGGTTTATCTTGAATCGGGAGGCGTTAATCAGGAATATCTTTAAATAGGCTATCAACAACTCGAACTGGGCCAGTGCGGGATTTTGCATTTCTGTCTTCAGCGAATCGGCGAAAGCCATCAGTGTGCTCATTTCGGCGTCCTCCAGCCTGATGGCTGGAGTTTCATATATATTGTTAAAGAGCACTCCATTGCAGGCAACTTCTTCCTGATGCTTGTGGATACAGAAGAAATCGGGGTGAAAATTGATCAGTATTCCTTTGAATTCTCCTTCGGCCCTGATCATAAAGGGCTGGTAAATGGAAAAGCACAGCAGGCTGTTATGCTCAAAGGAGTAGTCTGCCAGATCAGCCTGGAATTTCCCTCTGCCCGCTGATACGAGGATCATGGAATAATAATTGAAATTTTTAAGCTTTTCAAAGTAGGAGTCGTCCTCAAAATCATATATGTGAAAGGCTAGTGCTTTTGTCTGCGGATTAATTAGCGTAAATGCGGTTTGAGCGATCAAGGCGATAAATTTTATTTTATAGTTCTGTCCTTTTCTTCAATTGTCAAGTCTGGCGGATCTTTTCATATTTAAAGTGAACGGCTATAGCGTCATTAACAACACAAAACTACCTCGAAAGAAAGACTAAGTACATGGACAAAAGTGGTCAGGGCATGGATAATTAAGACTTGATCGGTTCGAAGTAGTTAAAAATATAAGTTCGGTGGCCGCCGTACGTCTTCGCCAGTTGGGCAATATTTGTACCTGATAGCGATATCTCGTGAAGTTTAGCCGCTTCGCACTGCCCAAAGACGTATATACCGGAGCTCACCAGGATCAGCACTAGTACCGCCAACCTAATAAGACCGGTAAAGGAACAATGTCTCATATGCAAAAGTTGATTAGCCGCAAGGATGGATGGATCATAGTGATATCTACGGGACCGACCGTGATCACTACTTTTTTTCTTGTCAAAATGCTTTTGTGAAACATGATCTCTGTTTTGCCTTTTAATTCTAATCCGATAAAATATCCCTCTCGTCCTTAAAACTGACAGGTCGTTGTCTTTCCCGGGATACGAATAGCTTTAATACATCCGGTCTGGCATAGTGACCGGAGGGGTCGAAATTCTGGCGCTCTTCCAGGATCTTCCGATGCTGCAAAACGTATACAAAAAGCCCTTCTTTAAAGGGAACCGGCTCCATTATCCAGGCGCCATCCGGCCCTGCAATACAGGAGCCGCCGTCTGCCAGCCAGTCATCCTGGCTGTTCTGTCTGATCTTCGTGGAATACGGTAAAGAATCGCCAATATCGTTTCGGGATAAAAGCCCGGAAACCGAAACGACAAAGGACCTGGATTCAAGGGCCATGAAACGGGTAATATCAATGGTATTTCGCACGCCACCCGGCCAGAGGGCAATATGCAGGTCCTCCCCTTGTGCGTATAAGGCGGATCGGGTCAGCGGCATCCAGTTTTCCCAGCAGTTAAGAGCTCCTACGGTAAAGTCGTTCAATTTCCGCACCTGCAAGCCATGCCCGTCCCCCGTCCCCCATACCAGCCGTTCTTCGTAAGTAGGCATCAGCTTGCGGTGAACATACTGAAGCTGCCCGTCTTTCCCGATACTGGCCAGGGAACAAAACAGACTATGTCCTCCCCTGTCCTCTGCCCGTTCGATAAATCCAAAGATGACAGAGATGGACTTCTCGCCGGCCAGTTTCCTTATCGGCTCCAGGTCACCAGCACTAATCGTAACCGCCTGTGAAACATAATAGGCGAATATTTCCTTCTGTACCGGCGAATTGAATACTGCTCCGCCGGTAAGTTCCAGCCAGAAGGGGTATCCGGGAAGCAAGGCTTCACCGAAGACGACAAGGTCGCACCTCTTTTCGGCAGCTTCCGCAATACAGGATAGCATTTTCTCTGTAGTTGACTTGCGATCCAGCCACACTGGAGCTATCTGGGCCACTCCTACCGTTAGTGTTGATTCCATAAATGAACGTGTTTTAAGTTTAACTAATTTACACTCTTGAGAGGAATAGTATTCAATTTCTTAAAAAACGTCTTGAACAGTTGAGCCAGTGCGGTAATCATCAATGCTATGCCAACCATCCAGTTCAACAATACCTCCCGGCTACCCAAAAGATTTATCAGGAACCGGCCTGCTGTCCCATAGATTAAAAAGGCGAGGGAAGTACCGGTACCTATGGTTTAGCCCCTTTTTCAAGGGCCTGTCTTCCAAAGGCGAGCAGATCTTCAGGTTTTAAATAACCTATTGACTGGAGAACAGGCTGACCTGAGGCATCAAAAATGATAAGAGTAGGCAATCCTGTAATTTTCCAGTTGGAAGCGAGCTCTGGCCCTTGCCCTTTTTCCACATCCTGGGAAACATTAATGAAATGTTCGTTGAAGAATGCAGCCACCCCCTTGTCTTTAAAGGTCGTTTTTTTGAGAAGTTTGCAAGGGCCGCACCACGTTGCGTATGCGTCCACAAAGATGTATTTGTGTTCCGCGGTGGCCTTTTCCAAAGCTACCGTCCATTGATTTTCCAAAAAACTGATGCCATCCTTTTCATCGCCTCCCTTTGGGTGAATAGCCGGACCACCGGCCTGACCAAGCGTATAAAAAATCGGAATGGCTAATAATGCTATTAAGAGAAGTGCACAGCAGATATAGAGGTGTTTCTGTCTCATAGTTCGTTTTCTTTATATTTAATGTGTAAAATTACCGGACCAAAGGATGTATTACAATATCCAATATTCCCGCCCCCTTATCCAGATTTCCCGCGAAGAAACGCTGCACGGTGGAGATACTGTCAACTCTATTTTCGTTTTCTGGTGCCAAACATCGCCATGAACGCTTGTAGTATCTCAGAGGGTGGAGCGTCCGCCCGATATACAAGCATGGTTCGCAGGGTGGCCAGGTCTTTATTCAGAGAGAAGGTGTTGAGAGCTCTTCCTTTATAATATCGGGTGATAATATCCTCCGGAAGAATACTGCAACCGAGTCCCCCTTCGACAAAGTTGATGATCCCTTCGATGGAGTTTACCACTATGCTGCGGTACCGAACGATGCCCTGGGCGCTTAGCCAGGATTCTAGTCGTTCCCTGAACACACATCCCTGTTCAAAGACGACGATTTTTAACGGATCCTTTTTCACGAGTTCCCCGACCGACAGGATACCCACAGGCACCACTATCACCAGATGCTCCTGGCTCACCGAAACATGCCGCAACTCCATACTGTTAACAGGCGCCGAAACAAAAGCTGCGTCGAGCCGGTGCCCGAGGACGTCCGCGATGAGATTTCCCCGCATGGCCGAGAAAAATTCCAACTCCACATCCGGATAGGCATCCGCAAATTTACCAAGAATGCCCGGCACCTTTAAAGCCATGGTTGTTTCGATACAGCCGATCTTCAGCCGGCCGGTAAGCCTGCCCGCGCCATCCATTTCACGTTTCGCCTCCTCCAGCAACTGTCCGATCTGCTTGCCGTACCGCATTAACTTCCGGCCGCCGTCCGTCAGCTCGACCTTCCTGGAAGTGCGAATAAACAGTGTGACTCCAAATTCCTCCTCTAGGACGCGAATACGCGCAGTCACATTCGATTGAACGGTAAACATGGCCTCTGCTGCCTTCGTAAAACTACCATTGGAGGCCACTGCCTCAAAAATTTTCAGGTCGTTTGTGTTCATGTATCATTATTTATGATTCTACTTATCTTTTATAATCATCATACATGATCAAATATCTATATAATTTTGGTTCTCCAAAGAAAAAATATGACACCCATTTCAAAATCCGGCTGGATTCTGCTCGCTGTTCTTGGCCTGACGGTTTTTAAGTCCGACGCGCAGCCGGCCGCTTCGTTAAAAAAACAATCTATCATGCAAACCATTCCCATCCACTACAACAAGACAAAAATTAACGGCCTGAACATCTTTTACCGCGAGGCGGGCCTTAAGAACGGCCCTACGATATTGCTGTTACATGGCTATCCTACGTCTTCTCATATGTTCCGCAACCTAATCCCCCTTCTTGGCCGGTCCTACCACGTCATCGCGCCGGACCTTCCGGGATTTGGCTATTCTGACGCTCCGGATCACAGCCAGTTCGAGTATAGTTTTGCCCACCTGACGACGATCATGCAAGGATTCATCGACCAATTGGGTCTAAAGCGGTTCGCGATTTATGTATTCGATTATGGCGCCCCGATCGGATACCGGTTGGCAATGGCCAATCCAGAGAAGATCGTGGGTATCGTTTCCCAAAATGGAAATGCCTATGAAGAAGGATTGAGTGGCGGCTGGAATCCTATCCAGAAATACTGGCAAGACCCTTCCTCTGCGAACAGGGATGCCCTCCGGGAATTTGTGACCCTGAAAATAACGAAGTGGCAGTACGAGGAAGGCGTCAGCGACACCTCCCTGATCGCACCCGAGTCCTATACCCTGGACCAGCATTTCCTGGACCGGCCCGGCAATGCGGAGATCCAGCTCGACCTGTTAAGAGACTATCGAACTAATGTGGCGCTGTACCCACAATTCCATGAATATTTCCGTAAGTACGCGCCGCCACTGCTTGCTGCCTGGGGAGATCGTGACCCCTATTTCTTACCGGCAGGAGCAGAGGCCTATAAAAAGGATGATCCCAATGCCGTGGTGAAGTTCTATCCGACTGGTCACTTCGCGCTGGAAACACACCTGACAGAGATCAGTACAGACATTTTATCATTTTTGACAGGGTTAAAATGGTAAGAGACTGGCCGTTCATATTAGCTGCAGGGGAAATCAGCTGCCGGGTTAAAGGCAGTTCCCGAACGGTTTCTCCTCCGGTACTTTTTCAACTGTCAGACCTGCGTAACTCCCTACCCCCTTCAAACATGCGCAGCTCTGTTCTAAGGGAATTTGAATACCCCCGGGCCAATCGATATTATCGTTGCATCCATGATGGCAGCAGTTACTCCGCCATGCAGGGTGCCCAAAGGCCTTCTCAATCTCTTCCACCGTATAGCGGGGCGTGATATGTTGCGGACAGTTCCAACTGAATGCCTGTATGGAGAAGAGCAACATCCGTTCTGCCTTATACATATAGTTTATCGGGGCCAATCGCTCGAAAAGGACTGGGTCATCTGCTATTTCTACAATGCGTATCTATTTTAAAGACAAGATGGATAACCTTTGGCTATCCATCTTGTAGAATTAAATTGATTAAATGACAGCTGTTTCGACCAAATCAACCTGGGGGAAATCGACCACCACCTGTGTCGCGGTATTGAAGTAGTTGGTAAAGATGTTCAGTGCCACATGCGCGATGATCTCCGCTATCTGGGCGTCGGTATAACCTGCACTCCTGACGGCATTTACATCCGAATCAGCGATATGTCCTTTCTTTTGCACCAGGGTTCTGGCGAAATCGAGAGCAACCTGGATCTTAGCGTCTGCCGACTTGCCTTCCCGGGCCCCGGCGATCGATCCGGCGTCGATACGTACCATCTTTTCTCCGACAAAGCTATGAGCGGCATTGCAATACTCACAACCATTGGCATTGGCGATAGTAAGCGCGATCAGCTCGCCCAATTTTGCCCCCAGTGATCCGCCGCCCAAGGCCGCGTTAAAAGACAAGTAACCTTCCAGGACAGCCGCGGAATTACCCATTGTCCGGAACATATTGGGCACGGATCCTAGTTTACCGTGAACGGCTGTAAAGAGTTCTTTCACTTTATCAGTGGCGGTTTCTGTTTCGATAGCTTTTAAACGTTGCATTTTGCTAATTTTTGATTTTTTATAATTGTTAAAGCAAAGCTACAATCAACAGCATCTCAGGTCCATGGACAGAAGACGTCAAGGCATGGATAATTGGGAAACCGGCTAATTTCTTTAGGTTCAGAATCCTATCTGGAAACTGCCAAAAATCCCGAACCTTTCTGGAGCAATATCCGGCAATGGCCTAAGTAGCACCCGCCAGATAAAATCAAGCCGAAAAACTTTAAAGATATTGTCTACGCCTGTCCCCTCTACATCCTTTATCAGCGCATGCCTGTTCTCTTCTGTAGCGTAATTAGGAATAATACTGGCCTTTTATGGGGAATATGGTCAGGGGCTCCTGGTAGATAGAAAGGCGCTGGAGGGATTTCTGGATCGTGACGGCTTGGCCCTGTTCTGGCATATCGAGGGTGAAAAGATGGTGAGAGGGAGCTGGGCGAAGGACGATTATCAGGGGCGACTGGATACAAGAGGGCTTTATGTGCTTTCGGTTAGCGGCATTGGATTACAAAAGGCAGCTTTGGCGATTAATAACTAGGCAGAACAACTGTTCATGAACAAGACTGATGAACACCTTCCCTAAAATTTAACCTTCAATTGAAAGTCGCAACTAAAAGAAAATCAAAACATTACCCTGTGCCCACCCAATTCTATGAACGTTTGACACCGTATACTTGTTAAATAACCACACAGGGCTGAGCTACAGGAAAATACAGCTAGGCTCCTATTGAGTGCATTTTCTCCGTAAGAGCCTTCAAAAATGGGTTAAAACACTTTTTTCGTACACAACCCTGCTAACCGAAATTACATTTATGCCTGCAAGGTTTTGTACTCTCAACCTGGCAAAAGTGTCAACAGTTCAAAGCCCCCCAAAAACAACATCAGGCAGGTCGCCTTTGAGCTTTTCGATACTTTTTCCGTGCTCGCCCGGTCGGCCAATTTGATGCTATTCACGACGGTATCGGGTACGACCGATGGTTCCTGCCCGATGGCTGGGAAAGCTACTGTTCTCATGTCACTCCACATCCGCCTCACGCCGGTAGGCCTCTATCTTCTTCAGGCTCGCAGCATCGAAATGGGTAGTCCTTACATACCGTACGGTATCGAACAGTAAAGACCCGGTAGCCTCGGCCTGCACCGTATCCAACACCATGGCTTCATTTGTCTTCTTCTCATAACCGGAATAAACGAAGCGGTAATTGACAATCACTTTCTTTCCATTTTCCTTCCACGTCCCGTAATAGATATCCACCCCGGGTTCAAATTCAAAGATCAATGAATCGAACCGCTTTGGATAATTCATCGTCGTGACAAAAACCGAGAACCGGTCCGGTGGGTCGAAGCGCAAGACTTTAAAGTATGCCGTCCTCACGACCGTGTCTATCTCCGGATTGCCCGAATTCGGACTTTGCCAGTTTATCTTTTCCGGTATCCAGTAGCCCAATAACGAAGGATCGGTCTTTGCATTCCCGTGCGTTTCCCCTTCCCCGCTTCTACAGGAGAGGAACGCGCTGATAATAAAAATGAACAAACAGATATTTCTCATATTAACGCTTCTTAATTAGGTTTCGCCACCGGAACGTTGATGGCAAAGGGCGTGTTGGCCCTTATCTCTTTGCCGGCTCCGCTCCAGAAATAGTTGAACACATTCTCGCTCTTGTCGCATACACAACCATGGGTCCGGCCATACCAGGCATGCTTGCCATGGAGGTAATACCCCCGATCCCTCGACACGTCATAGTTCATGTTCGCATCTACGGGGTTCAGCCGGATACGCCCCGTACCATAGTCGCTCACGACATCTATCTTCTTACCCTTTGCACCGACCGCCACCGTACCTTCCGGGATTTGCTGGATCCCATACACGGCCTGGGGATTGTGCCCGTCGGCCCCTCCGGGCTGATTGTTCTTCATCACGCTTCTCTCATTGAGATGCATCATATAATTCCCATCCCCCGCAGCATCAAAACCACCCTTGAAAGGATTCTCTGCTGTCGACCACCAGCCGGATCCCGAAAACACATGATCCTGCGTGAGCACCAGCTTATCCTGGTTGTACACCGAGATGGTCCCGGAATGCGCCCCGTACGCGTTATGTGCGTCGGAACTATACACTACGAGGTTTTCATAACCCCTGGTGGTCGTTATTTTTTTGCCGTTCGTGTTGATATATGATGCCTTAGTTCCCTTATTCCAATGCCAGGAGGCCGCTTTTTCCCCTTTGGCCTGGTAATAGAACCAGTTCTTGCCGTCCGGGTCGACCATGACCACCGGGTTATCCCCCGAGAATGCATAGGGACTCCAGCTGTTATTCTTCTCGGCCATCGGGTCTACGCTTGCCCAGATACTGGTCCGCGGGTCGTAATACCTCGCGCCATAATAATACAACCCGGTCTCCCCGTCCAGCTCCTTGCCGTTGAACAGGTACGGTATCGCATCCGTATTGCTATGCTCCTCGACGAAGGTCTCACCGAAGGCAAAATACTCGAGGTGCTGATACACCTCCCCGCTGCCGTCCGTCACATAGCTGGTGCTGCCCAAGTGATCCGAATGATAAAAATACAGAAAATCCGCTCCGTTCGAACCACTGGAACCACCCGAGCCACCGGATTTCTTGTAATGCCCATAGGCGTAATGGTTACCATTGTTGTTCGGGTTGGCATTGGCCCACGGGGTACCGCTGCCGTTCGAAGAGCCCGCGCCCCTCGCATCTGTGCCCGTAACACCGGTCGCCGAGCTGTCACCACCCTGAAGAACCTGCTGGTCACGGGTGATCCCCAGCAACAGCCCCTGCTCTTTCTTCGTATAGGCGATGCTGTCGCCGGCATCTGCTGCCGACACCTGCTGATCCCAGCCGTGCTCCAGGCGGGTAGCGATCCGCTGGCTTTCGATAAAGTAATGGTTGGAGTATTCTCCACTCTTCACCACCAAATAAGGACTGACATAGACTGTGAAGTTCCCCACCCCGCCGGAGCTGCTGCTCACATCGCCGTTCACATACACGGCCTGGCCGGAACCGAGCCCCTTCAACACCCTTTCTCCGGCGCCGTCATAGACATAACTGTTGAGCTGCCCATTCACCGAAACGCTCCGCAGGCGGTTCTCTTCATCCCAGACCATTTTCTGCCGCTGGCCCGTCTTGTCGTCGGTCCATCCGGTCTGGTTGCCGTCGGCATCATAGGCGTAGGTCTGTCGGCCAATATGCGTGGCGGCATGTGGCTGCGCCGCACTGTACGTATAGGAATAATCATAGGTGGTCTTCTTCTGCGGGATCCATTTGTTCCCATTGGGATTCTTGTCATTGGACTGCGTTTTGCGCGTAATGCCGCCCACCGTATTGTACTGCAGGGTCATATCATAACGGTCCTGCTCATGGGGTCCCTTGTACGAGCCGGCAGCCGAGGTCAATCGATAAAGATCATCATATCCATAGGTGTATGCCCCAGACCCGCCCATCAGATTGCTGGAAGGCACCGGAGCATTATTCGTAAGACTCAGGATATTGTCCATCCGGTCATAAGTATAGGTGTTATCCATGATCTTGCGTCCGTTACCCGCCGTCGTCAGCTGATTTTGGAGTCGCCGGCGATCGGGTTCGTACGTGTAATTGCTTTGGGTGCCGTTGCCATACCCCATGAAAACACGGGACTCGAATTTGTCATAGCCTAGTTGCTGTACATAGTTGGTCACCTGGCCTTCGCGGTTGCCGCTCATGGAGAGCAGCTGGCCGCCCAGGTTATACGTATAGCTTACCACCTCGCTGTCCGGGTAGATCATGGACGTGAGCCGGTTCCAGGTATCGTATGTCCATTGGGTTACAAAGGTCTGGGCGCCAAAACGCGGGATGACGATAGTTCGGACGTTCTTCAGCGTCTCGCCCAGCGGCCCGTAGAAGAATTCTTGTGCACCGGAAGCATCTTCCTGGACCACCAGCCGGCCCGCCCGGTTGAAGGCCGCTCCTGCCGCACCGTAGGTATAATGCACATTGTTCTCTGGGTTGTGCGGATATTGGATATCCGTCATCCGAAGAAAATCATAGCCATAGCTGATGGCCATATTGTCTTTCTTCAGATTGGCAGTGACGGATTTGATGAGATTGCCCGCCAGGTCATACGTGTATTGGGTTGACCCTTCATCCGGATGGGTAACGTTCACCCGCCGCCCCAGCATATCGTACTGCGAGGAGGTGGCGGCGCCGATATCATCCGTAACGGTCAGCCGCTGGTTGATGGCATCGTAGGTAAAGCTCGTCCAGACATCCCCACCGCCGGTATAGCTCTTATGCGCCATGGTCAATCCCCGCACATTGGTGAACTGCTCCGTGATCTTGCCGTTCGCATCTGCTGTCTTTGTACTGAACTGGTTTTGTTGCTGTCGATCGCTTCCGAAACCAAAGGTATGCCGGGTTTCCGACCCGTCCGGCAGTGTGGAGGTCAGCACGCGATTCACCACGTCGTAACTGGTAACGGTCGGGTTGATGTTATCAAAACTTTGGTTGAATACACTGTCATGCCCCTTATCTTCCGTCACGGGAAAATAAGCAGCCGCTGGCCGGCCGACACCGTCGAAAAGGATACGGCCAGACACGGTCATCTGTTCTTTGTCATTCTTAGCCTTACTCTGGAAGATGGCGGCGTCTTTCTTGGTCTGCAACTGACGGCCGAGACCATCCATAAATGTCGTCGTCTCCAGGTCATTACCCGGATGTGCGGGATCATAGTGTGTGGTATGCGCCCAGGGTACGGCCGAAGCAGGATGATAGTCGAAGCGAATGGTATAAGATACGCCGGCCGCCAGTTCGTATGGACCGGTTACCTGCGTCACCCGGCCCAGGTCATCCAACTGGTACTGAATGGTATTATTATTGAGGTCCACCGTACTCAGCGGGTGGCCGAAGCGGAGATCGTAAGTAGTCTGCGAGCTGTAGCCATAGCTGTTTGTGACCTTCACGATAAATTGATGCACCTGATCGTCGAAGACATAATCCTGCCGGAAACGCTGGTTCAATGCATTGGCGGGACCGGTGACATTGATCAGGTTGCCATAGCCGTCATAGCCCATATCATCCACCGCCGCCGTACCATCCCGGAGATACGCGCGGATTTCCGTAATATCGCCGGTCTGCGTATTCATCATGCTTTCCCGCCTGCGATAAGTGGCGCCCGACCCTGTGATGACGATCGACTTCGGCGTACCGACAATATATTTATCGGGTACGTTGAAATAGGCAACGGTGGAGCTGATATCATCGCCGGGGTCTGCTTCTCCAAAGTCGGTATACTGGGTAATATTGCCCTTCGCATCATACCCATAGGTGACATAGGTGGACTTGCCCGGATTCGGCTGCCCTTCATAAAAGAGATGATCCGTCCGGCTCAATGCTACAAAGGCAGCGCCGGCATCATCGGTCTTAAAGGATTCGGGGAGCACCGTTCCCGAAGCGATATCATGCAGCTCATACGTATTGTGCGTCTCCGTGTACTTCTTCCCGTCGCCGCTTTGTACCAGTTCGGACAACTCCACTCCCTTCATATAATAGCTGTTGTTACTATATGTGTTGGTGGCGATGCTATAAACGGTATTATTATTCCCCGCGTCATGGCTATAGGCCTTCACCGTCGCAAATCCGAAAAATTCCCGCTCATTCCGGTCAAAATAGCCTCCGGCATAGTCGAACGTCGTCAGCAGTGTGTCCGGACCATCCCCTTTGAACCCGTCAAAAGTCTTGACAGACGCCAGCGTCCAGACGCTATTGGGCATATCATAGGTATTTCCCACGCGTTGATAGTCCAGCGTGAAAACGGCCCCCATCGGGCGGGTCACTGTCCGCAGCAGATTCGTGCGGCCGACCATAGACAACGCCACCGTCAGGTTATCGTCTTTCGTCGAACTGATATAATCCGGGTAGCCGTCCCCATTGACGTCCTGTATCTTCACCAGCTCGCGGGACATACCGTCGCCGATATTGACGCTCGGATTCACCGTGAACTTGATACCGAAGATCATAAAGCCCACCGTGAAAGCCCCGTTTGCCGATTCCGAGGTACTGCTGTTGGCGCCGATGGCGGTGGCACCGGTCCAGGTCAGCACATCCGTGCTGAACCCATTGCCCGTATTGAGCCGCACCTGCAAAACAGATGAACCGCCGGCTCCCGCACCCACGGTCACCAGGTCGGGCAGCCCGTCCCCGTTCATGTCCTGCAGCGACTCGCTAGTAGCATTGTCGCTGCGCGAGAGGCTGACGCCCACAGAAATACTGTTCTGGGCCCAGTTGAACCCCAACCCGACGCCTCCGCTGAAGGAGTTGCTGTTGCCCTGCTGGATCTGGTCGAAGCCCCAGTCCTCCCCAGCGGCAAAAGCATAACCGAGATTGAGCGCCACCTGGTGGTTGGACTGGTTTACCCGGTCCGGCAACCCATCGCCGTTCATGTCTATATAAAGGAAATTCGATTGGTTGGATCCATTGTTCACCCCCGCATTGCCCGTAACGCTGATCTTGGCCGAGCCCGCGTTGGTCTGGGCATTGCCCGCATCCGTCTGCTGCTCGCCGGTGGGTGTATGGCGGAAGATCGTTGTCGGGATAGACGCCGAGCCCGTGAGCGATACCCCGTCGACACTGCTGGCCGTCTCCTGGATCGATCCGTTGGACAAGATCCGGTTCGACAGGCCACCTCGGGCATTGGTATACTGGATCACCTGTTCGCTTACGACATCGGGATACCTATCGCCGTTCATATCCATAAAGTCGGTAAGGGTCTTCGACGTACTGCTTGAATGGCTGCCGCTGGCCCCCGCCACGCCGATATTGGCGCTGAGCGTATAGGAGGTGCTGGTCACCTTGCTTACCTTATCGATGCCCGGGGAACCGGTGCCGCTGCCCGTATTCACCGTCAGCGGGTTCATGTCCTTTTGCCCCTGCCGGCTGCTGTTCATATTGGCGCCCTTCACGAACACCTCCTGATCATAGCCGCTCCATCGTTGCTGGCTGCCATTGGCCACCAGGATGATGAATTGATCCTTCGTGGGATCGTAGGTCTGCGAGGTCGTCAGCTGGCTGCCATCCTGTTGCGAAAGCGCGCCAGGGTCCAGGTTAGTCGTCTTCTGAGCGATCTGGTCACTCGGCTTCAGCAGCCCCTCATTGATGGGCTGCGTCTCGGCGCCGTTGTTGCCGTTCCAGGCAAACTGCCCCCAGCCTCGATAGAAGCTGCCGAAAATAATGTCTTCTTCCTTGCCATTCTTCGGCACCGAAGACCAAAGTCCCGCTGTGACGGTCCCATTCAGATCGCCACTCAGCATCGCCGAGGCCGGCGTGATAGCCGCCGCCAGGCCGGCGTCAGCAACATGATATTCTACAAACAGCTGGTCTCCGTTATGCACACCAACATTCAATGCATAGTTCCCCGCCTGCACCACCCCGTTCTGCACCGGCATGCTCACCTCACCCAGCAACACACCCGGCTCCTTCACCGAGAACACGATCGTTCCATTTCCGCTCCCGCCCGTAAGCAGCAGCGAATTGATCGCCACCTGCGGCGTAACCGTCACATTGTGCAGGGCCGCATCCCCCAACACGACCTTGTATGGCAGGCTGGGCTGCACTCCAGCCGCCAGGATCGTATACTGCGGCACCCCAGTTGACTGGATGGTCGTCTGCGTCAGATCGACACTGGGATCGGCGGAGCTGGTAAAGGTCATCACCGGTTGCCAGGTGATGTTCGCCCAGTCGATATTGGTGGGCGACACGACCAAAAAGCTATATTGATTGCCGTTAGTAACGGAAATATTATCCAGAGAGATCGTCGTATTCACCGCCTGGTCCTTCGCATAGTTCTGCTGCCAGATCGTCGTCGTGCCGCCCGACCCCGTCTGCTGGATCATCAGCGTCACATCATCCGTGGTCACCGGTTTGACGAAGGGGCCGCCAATATGCACGGTCCCATTGATGGGCGGCGTCAGCATCTGCGCGCTGCTGAGAACAAAGTCCTTCGCCGCATCAAAATGATACAGGGTCTTCCCATTGGCATCGGCGGCGCTCCCGTCCTGACCCACGTAATCGATCACGGGCGCCCAGTTCACCGAGTCATAGGACCCATTTTCAATTGACCCTACCCGGAAATAGATCCGGTCCCCTTTCTGCACCGGGAGACCCGTCAACCCCGTTGGCTGATGAACGGAATAGTCGTCCGGCCCGATGGTCTGGCTCCACAACTCGCTGCCCCGTAATTGCACCGCCACCCGTACCCCGTCGGCCGGTGTACTCGCGCGGTCGGGATCGTTCGAAGGCAGCAGCTGCACCGGCGCCGTCACATTGATGGTCCCGCTATAGGGCGCCTGCCACATCCGCACTACGTCCTGCAACGGATTCTGGTCGAGTGCCTGCTGCCGGTCGTTAGCCAGCTCAGTCGGATCGATCAGGTTCTGACTGATCGTTACCCCTGCAAACACCGGGCTGGGAGTGCCTACGCTGGTCGGTGTAAAAGTGATCTGACCCGTGGTCGTATCGATATGATTGAAATACACCTGTCCATCCTTGACGATATCGGGGAGCTGGTCGCCATTGGCCTCGGTAAAATAAATGGTCGTGGTGGTAGTGGTCTTGCCAATATTGGCGCCGGCTATCAGGGCCGTCAGCGCCACGGCTTCCAACCCCGCCGTATAGCCGGTGCTCTTATCCTTCTGAAAAACGTTCAGGCCGGAGATCGCGATCTTATTTCCAAAACGCGTCCCGCCCGAGGGTCCCGACTGGTTCGGCCGGTAATACAGCGCATCGGTGCCCGGATCGTAGAACAATTTATCCGGTAGCCCGTCGCCATTGATGTCCACCATCGCCAGCAACCCCTTGCTCGTGGATTGCGAGTAGCTGAACGATCCGCCCACGGAATTCAGCTTGTCGCCCGGACTGCCGAGCCCCACGGACACCGTGACACCCCCGCTGAGATCGGTGTTCGATGTTCCACTCAAAGAGGACGCCTCATCGGTGAACCCGTTGATATGCGTCACCATACCGCCGTTTACGTTATCGGAACCTACCGCCCAGGGCTGCGCTGTAGCCAGCGGCACCAGGGTTCCGCCCGAAGCAATATCATTGTAATAATCAAAAGTATGCTGGTTGAAGAAATTCCCTGCCGCATCATACTGACTGATACCGGCCAACAAAGTCTTATAGAACGCGCCTTGTGTATAATTCAATTCGTAATGCCGGATATCCACCCCATTCAGCTGCACGTCGATCCGCCGCAGCAGATCGGCCGTCACTTGCTTGAACCCATTGGTCGCAGTGATCCCCACGTCCTTTCGCGTCGTATGTCCATCGACATCCCTGTCCCGGCCGAAGAGAACGCTGTAACGCCCTTCGGTTCCATTATAGCCCGTATATGTGATCTTGCTCAGGTAAAGCTGCACCCCCATCACCGAACTACCGCTCACGCCCGGGTCGTTCACCTTCGTATAGAAATAATGTACAAAATTGCCATGCAGGTCCAGGGTCATCCGCAATGACCAATACGCGATATTGCCCGCTGCATCACTCAGCGTACTACCTGCATCCCCCCCCGTGGACGGGTCGCCGCCATAAAAATATCTTGTTCCCTCTTTGTCGGTCACCTCCCACCAATAGGACTGCGGGCTGGTGCCATGCCGGATGATCCTGTCGAACGCGCTTTCGACCCGCGGATAGAACTGCTTTTCGGCCGTCCGTACCGCCAGGTCGCCGCGATGCGCCACCGGGCTCAGCTGCGAGCCGCTGAGGGTATAGGTCTCCGTTTCATTCTGAGCATCGAAATGGGGTACGCCCCAACGCGTGTCAATGCCCACCGCCGGCACGGAAAGATCCCAACCCATCCCCAGCCAGCCATCACCGCCCCCGCTGCTATAGCCGATGGTCAGCTGCGGCTGCATCCCGTGTCGGCCCACCGGGATCTCGATGGGATAGCCCAGGGAGGCAGTCCCCATTGCACCCGCCTTCGGCGGTGCGATCAGGTTCACGGCTGAACTTGGGTCGGCGGCCTTGATCCCCTTCATCGAATTGGAATTATACGCCTCCGCCTGCGGCGACTCCGGCACCTTGATGATGCCGTTGATCATATCGGTAAAATGACCCGTACGCGAATGGGTTACCCCCGCAGCTGCACTGTCCAGTGGCAAGGCCACCCAATGCCCCTTCTTCTCGTCAAAAAAATAGGTTCGGATATCCTTCACCGTATACCCCTCAGGTATCAGTGCCGGATCATAGCCAAGACCCAGCTTCGCCTCCCTGGCAAACTTCGTCCCATGCGGCAGGAAACGATATCCGCCCCCACCAATCGTCACATTCACCATTCCCTGATCCATCGCCGGCAGGTCCACCGTCCGTAAGGCCGTCACACTCACCGTGGCAGCGGCCCGCAAAGCGCCGCGCGGGATCGCGATCGTCGCACCACCTGCCACCAGCACCGCTGCCTGGCCGGCACTCACCGCCCGCCGCGTATGAACCACCGTCCCCTCCAGGCCAAACCTGTAATCGGCGGGCTGATCCCCGCTGAACCGCACCACTCGCTGCTCTTTCCTCCCGCCCGGATAGGCTACTTCAATATTCGACTCCCAGTCGCCTGCCGAATCCGCAGGCCGCTGTACGATCGCCTCGAAAGCGCCCTTCCATACCCGCACTGCCTTCCCGTCGACGGTCACGGTCGCCTTCCCCCTGACAAACCCCTCCACATAACCTTTGTCGCCAAACCGCGGCACCGATCCACGCGTCACTACCGACTCTTCCCCGCCCGGCGCCACCTCAATCGCCAGGTTCTTCACCCGGTAACCATATGCCGCGCCGGCAGGCAAGCTAAACCGGATCACATTATCTCCCTGTCGCAGCCACCCCACACTCAGGCGCTCCTGCTGGTGCTCCCAGCCGGACCGCTTTCGCACAAAGTAGCCACCCACCGCCAATTGATCATTAATACTCCGGCTCACAGCCGTGTAGTCTTGCACGCCGTCCAGGTCGTAGCTCAGCCACACCCGCTCATCGCTTCTCAACGGCGCCGACAAATACACATGGAAAAGATTATCGGCCGGGTTATCCGCCGCACCGGTCACGCTCACACCAATGGAGCCTTCGGATTGAACGGCCGCATAAATACGCCGCTTAACCTTATCGCCGGGCGCCTTGGCAGAAACAGTGGAACAAACAAGCAGAAAAAACAGAAGAGTCAGGGTAAAATTCGTTCTCATGGGATATGGATGGAGGGGTTAAGAATCAGGTTAAAGGATCATCAGTTTACGGCTCTCGACTCCATGCAGAGTCTTTACCGTAATCATATATACACCAGGCGTGGATAAATGCCCGGGGAGACGGTATTCACTATTCCTGTTGCCCGCCATCTCCTGCACCTTGTCGCCGCTGAGGTCATATATCCCCACTGACACCGGTCCAGCCTCGGGCAACGACACACTCACCGTAAAATTGCCATCCACCGACGGCGAAGGGTATACGCCTACCCGTTGTCCCGCCTCGCCGCTGACCGTCACCGAGTCGCGAAATACGCAACCGGCAACACTGGTCACGGCAACATTGTAGGTGCCCGGCTCTCTCACCGAGATGGACGGCGTCGTCGCATTAAAACCATTGCTGCCCATCCACTGGTAGCTCTGCGCCGCTCCCGCCGGAATATCTGTCGATGCATCCAGCAGCAGCGATCCCGCCGCCGGCAAGGTCTGACTTGCTGCCAGCGCGATGGTCAGCGTCTCCGCCTGCGGCACGGCTATTTTCAGGCTCCTTAGGGACTGGTGGCCCTTGCTGTCATTGAGCAGGATCGAATAGCTTCCCATCGCCAGGCCGCCAACAGAAACCGCCGAATCCATCACCCCCGAAGCCAAAACCGCGCCGCTGCCGTTCATCACGCGATAATTATACGGTCCTGTGCCCCCGATAGCCAGTAGCATCGCCTTACCCAATGCCTGGTTCTCGCAGGTCGGGCTGTCCAGCACGTGCAGCTTCAGCAGCAGATCCTTCCCCTGCGCAAATCCAAACAGGTCCTTACCCGAATGATCCGGGTC
>WNFI01369033.1_pt1 | contig 22779 bp, 17 predicted proteins | sample 5400471 | NCBI WGS metagenome assembly WNFI01 (sample SAMN13153348, study PRJNA577476) | soil metagenome | isolation source: 100 cm saprolite on Douglas fir-dominated hillslope | place: USA:California | collected 2013-09-17
GACGATCTCCGACGGAGCGCGGCCGTGCGAGAGCAGGTCGCACATGATCTGCATCGCCTCCTCGACGTGGTGGAAGAAGGCCAGATAGCCGTCGCACAGGTAGTTCAGGCCCGGGTCGCCGTCGGCGGTCTCGATGAAGCGGTCCTTCGGGCATCCCCCATGGCATGCGAAGCGCACGTCGCAGTCAAGGCACTGCTGCGGAAGTGTGTCGAGCTTTGCCTGCCCGAAGTCGCGCTGTCGCCCGGAGGCCACGAGCTCGATCATCGGCGTCTCGCCGATGTTGCCCAGTCTGTAGTCGGGCTCGACGAAATGGTCGCACGAGTAGAGGTCGCCGGTGTGCTCGAGTGCGAGCGCGCGTCCGCAGGTCTCCGAATGGACGCACAGACCCGGGGGCTCGCCGTACCAGTTGGCGAGCGCCACGTCGAACATCTGCACGTACACCTCGCCGACGTCGCGGCGAACCCACTCCTCGAAAACGTCGATCAAGAAGCGGCCATACTGCTCGCCGCTGATCGAGCGGCCCGTCACGAATTTGCCGCTCTGACGGTACGGCGGACGGTCACGCCACGAGGACCACGGGACGGTGCCGTCGAGGCCGGCCTCGGGCACACGCTCGATGATTGGGATGAACTGGATGTAATGAGCGCCACACGCATCGCGGAGGAAGCGGTACACATCTGTCCCGCGATCGGCGTTGGCCGCGTGCAGCGTCGTCAGCGCGTTGAACTCGACGCCGGCCTCGCGCAGGTGGGCGAGACCCTGCATCACCTTCTCGAAGCTTCCGTTACCTCCCTTGGTCACGCGGTAGGCGTCGTGGATCTCCTGCGGGCCGTCGATCGAGATCCCCACGAGGTAGTCGTTCTGCTTGAAGAACGCAGCCCATTCGGCGTCGATCAGCGTGCCGTTGGTCTGGATCGTGTGCACCGCACGCTGCCCCGGCTTGAGATACCGCTGGGCGACCTCCACCGAGCGCCGGAAGAAGTCCAGCCCCATCAGCGTCGGCTCGCCGCCCTGCCACGCAATCGTCACCTCCGGTGCCTGTGAGTGCGCGTCGATCAGCTGGCGCAGGTACACGTCGAGCTGCTCATCGGACATCCGGAAGCGGCTGTCCGGGTAGAGCATCTCCTTCGACAGGAAGAAGCAGTAGTCACAGTCCAGGTTGCACTGCGCGCCTGTCGGCTTCGCCAGCAGGTGGAATGACGGCGGGGACGTAGCAGTGAGAGCCGGCTCGGGGGTCACTCGCGCGACATCATCGCCACGGCCTCACGCTCCAGGTCCACATAAGGCTCACCGCTCACGTCGACGGCGACGCGGTTGATCGTGCCGCCGATCAACCCGTGGTGATCGTGGGAGGGCGGATAGTCGTCGGTCACCGCCTCGCCGCTGTCGCGGCCGACGCACAGCCCCTCACCGGCGAGCGTGAACTTCCCCGGCTGCGTTTTGATGCGGCCTTCGCCGACCTTCTCCTCGCCGTGATAGAGCGAGAGGACCCCTGTGGCGACGCCGGGCGCGTCTTCGCCGTCCTTCTCGAAGCTGGCCGACAGAATCAGCTTCTCGCCGACCGGGACATCCTCGCCCCCGACGATCTTCTGCGCGTTGCTCCCGACAAAGTCATAGACATAGTGCAGCCGGTTGTCCTTGATGAAGAGCGTGTGGCCCCCGAAGCGCGAGCCGTGAGCGAACAGCACGCCCTCGGCGCCGGGAGCGGGGATGTCGACGACGGCGCCGATCGCGTAGGAGCGGTTGCGGATGTTGACGGCCTGGGACTCGGGCACTTCGGCAGTGCCTGGGTAGTAGACGTAACGGTCACGCGGTGGGCTCATCACGGGGCGCGGCGTGAGGACGATTTCGATCGCCTGGCGGTCATCGATCGGGAAGCCCTCGTTGCGCCCGGCCTCCGCGTACCACAGGTTGATCAGCTCGGTCAGTCGCTCTGGCTCCTGCGCGGCGAGATCGTGCAGCTCCGAGCGGTCCGTTTCGGTGTGGTAGAGCTCCCATTTGTCGGTCGCGAAGTGGCCCCAGCCAGCAAGCGTCGGATGGTCGGTCACCGCCTTCCAGCCTTCGTGCCAGATCGCCCGGGAGCCGAGCATCGAGTAGAACTGGGTGGCCCGCGCGCTCGGCAACGTCGCGCCATCGAAGCTGTAACGCATGCTGATCCCGTCGAACTCGCTCTGCTCGTGCCCGCCGAGCCTGTCCGGTGGCTCTACGCCGAGCAGATCGAGAATCGTCGGCACGAGGTCGATCGCGTGGTGGTACTGCTCGCGCAGCTCGCCGTGTGACTTGATCTCCTTCGGCCAGGAGATTATGCACGGGTCGGATGTGCCGCCGTTGAACTCGTAGCGCTTCCACATCTTGAACGGCGTGTTGAACGCCATCGCCCACCCGGTCGGATAGTGGTTGTACGTCTTCGGTCCGCCGAGCTCGTCGATCTTGGCGAGGTTCTCCTCGATCGAGTCGGCGATGCCGTTCGCGAACTTGTTCTCGTTCACCGAGCCGTTGGGTCCGCCCTCGCCGCTGGCGCCGTTGTCGGAGATCAGGACGATCAACGTGTTCTCGCGCTGCCCCGTCTCCTCGAGATAGTCGAGAAGTCGACCGATCTGGTGGTCGGCGTGCGCCATGAAGCCGGCATAGACCTCCGCCATGTGGCTGAACAGCTTCTGCTCATCCGCCGACAGCGAGGCCCACGGCCGGGTCAGGTCCAGAGGGGGGAAAGGCTGTCCGTCTGGCCCCTTTCGCGTCTCCGCCGTCCCGATCGGGTTGATCGGCGGGAGCTGCGTGTTTTCAGGGACGATGCCCATCTTCTTCTGGCGCGTAAGCGTTTCCTCGCGGATCGCCTCGTAGCCCATGTCGAACTGGCCCTTGAACTTCTCGATCCACTCCTTCGGCGCATGGTGTGGCGCGTGGCAGGCGCCGGGCGTGTAGTACAGGAAGAACGGCTTCTCCGGCGCGATCACCTTCGCGTCCTTGATGAACTCGAGCGCCTTGTCGGTGAGGTCCTCGGTGAGGTGGTAGCCCTCGCTGGGCGAGCGCGGCGGCTCGACCGGGTGGCTGTCGTAGACGAGGTCCGGGTACCACTGGTTGGTCTCCGCGCCAAGGAAGCCGTAGAAGCGCTCGAAGCCCCGGCCGGTCGGCCAGTTGCGTCGCGTGGAGGCGAGGTTCATCTCTGCCTCGGGGCAGAGGTGCCACTTGCCCGTCATGTACGTATTCCAACCGCGCGCCCCGAGGATCTGCTGGATCTGGCCATTCTCGGGTGGGATCACGCCGCTGCCGTTCGGGAAGCCGATCGCGCCCTCGGTGATGCAGGCCATGCTGTTGCGGGTGTGGTTGCGCCCAGTCAGCAGGCAGGAGCGAGTCGGCGAGCACAGCGCCGTCGTGTGCATCTGGGTGTAGCGCACACCGCTGTCGACGATCCGCCCGATGTTCGGCACGGGAATTGGGCCGCCGTAGCAGTCGAGCGCCGAGTAACCGACGTCGTCGAGCACCATGTAGATGACGTTCGGCGAGCCCTCCGGTGCAGTGGGTGGTTCGAACGGGCTCCAGTCGGGGACCGAGTCGCGGATGTCGACGTTCACGACGCCTTTGAATCGCGGAGTCATCCAGGCACCTCGCTGTGCAGTTCGGAGACATTGCCCACCCGGCGATCGGCGAGCCCGAGAAGCATCGCGTGGTACCGCGTGGTCGCATCGCCCAGATCGGTTGATATGTGCTCCGCGCCGCGGATGCGCGTACTGCCCAGTCGCCGATTTCAACCTATCCGGTCGATGCGGGGACCAGCGCGGCAGGCTGGAATCCACGCTGGGCGATCGTGCCCACTCCTAGGGCTAGCCGAAACGGCGCGCGATGCCCGCCAAATGCCAAGGGGGTAGTAGATGTCTTCGCCAACGACACATGCAGCCGGGCAACGCACCAACGCGGCGGATGATCCGAGGGCCGACCCACCGGACGCTGCCGTCGAGGCCGCTGCCAACGGAGCCGTCCCGTACCTCAGCGTCGCCGAGCGCATCGCACGCGGCAAGGCCGCGCGGTCGGAGGTGCCCCGATCGAGTCACGCCGCCTACGAGCCGCATGCGCGACGAGGCGATCCCGTCAAGCTGCTCGAGCGCCAGGCCAAGACCCGCGTGCCGGAGCTGGTGCCGATCCGCTACGGCCGGATGCTGGTGTCGCCGTTCACCTTCTACCGCGGCGCTGCGGGGATCATGGCCAGCGACCTCGCGGCCACGCCGAGGTCGGGCGTGACGGTGCAGTGCTGTGGGGATGCGCACCTGTCGAACTTCGGAGTGTTCGCGTCGCCCGAGCGACGGCTGGTGTTCGATCTGAACGACTTCGACGAGACGTTGCCCGGGCCATGGGAGTGGGACGTCAAGCGCCTGGCAGCGAGCATGCTGATCGCCGCACAGTCCAACGGCTACAACGCCAAGGACCAGGGGCGCATCGTGCTCGGGACCGTCGCCGGCTATCGCGAGGCGATGAGGAACTTCGCCTCGATGGGCAATCTCGCAATCTGGTACGCCCGCTTCGAGATGGAGAGCGTCCTCGCGGAACTCGGGCCGCAGCTGAAGCCAAAAATGGCCAAGCGCACCGGAAAGGAGCTCGCGAAGGCGCGCACGAAGGACAGCATGTCGGCGTTCTCGAAGCTCGTGCGCGTGGTGGACGGCGAGGCGCGCTTCGCCGCCGAACCGCCGCTTATCGTTCCGATCGAGGATCTCGTCCAGGGCAGTGAGCGCGAGCGGCTGTTCGACAGCCTGCGTGACCTGCTCCGCGCGTATCGCGGGACCCTCGAGCTGGACCGCGGCGGCCTCCTGGAACAGTTTCGGCTGGCCGACTTCGCACGCAAGGTCGTGGGCGTCGGCAGCGTCGGCACCCGCGCCTGGATCGCGTTGATGCTCGGCCGCGACGAGGATGATCCGCTGATGCTGCAGATGAAGGAGGCGGAGGCATCGGTGATGGAGGCGCCGCTTGGGGCGAGCAGGTTCAAGAATCACGGCCAGCGGGTCGTCGCCGGTCAGCGGCTGATGCAGGCCACGAGCGACATATTCCTCGGCTGGGTTCACAACGAGGCGGGGCTCGACGGCAAGGCGCGGGACTTCTATTGCCGCCAGCTGAAGGACTGGAAGGGCTCGGCGGAAATCGAGCAGATGGTCCCCCAGGGCATGACGTTGTACGGGCAGCTGTGCGGATGGACACTCGCCCGTGCCCATGCCCGCAGCGGCGACCCGATCGCAATCGCCTCCTACCTCGGTCGGGGACCGAGCTTCGATCGCGCGATCTTGTCGTTCTCGCAGGCATACGCGGAGCAGAACGAGCGCGATTACCGGGCCCTGGTGAACGCGGTCGAGTCCGGGCGTATCGAAGCAACGACAGGCCTTTAGCAAAGCGGCGGTACGCGAGGCCGCTCCCAGCCGATCACCCGGTTGAGGCGATGTGATCGGCGAGGGAGCCCTCTAGCGTCGGTCCGACCTCGCATCAAACCGACAGGAGACACGATGAGCGACAGACCCGTCTTTATCTACGCCGCGACCTATGCCGACCTTGCGGCAGCCGAAGCCGACTACGACGGCCTGCTCGAACTGCATGAGGCGAAGCTCGTGGGAACCTATGACGTCGCACTCGTCAACAAGGACGCTGACGGCGAGATCCACGTCAAAAAGCACGAGAAGCCAACACAGCACGGCGCCTGGGGAGGCGTCGCCGTCGGAGCGGCCGTCGGAGTTCTGGCTGCGCCGGCCGTGATACCCGCAGCGTTGGTCGGTGGCCTCGTCGGTGGCATCGGCGCGCACCTGAAAAAAGGCATCTCGCGCGGCGACGCCAAGGAGCTCGGCGACCTGATCGAAACAGGGCAGGCGACGCTGCTGGTGATCGGAGAGTCGCGCCTTGAAGAGCAGCTCGACAAGGCCCTCACCCGCGCGGAAAAGTCAGTCGAGAAGGAAATCGACGTCGACCGCGATGCGTTCAAGCGGGAACTCAAGGAGGCCGAGAAGGAGACCGCGGTCACAACCTAGGCGAGACGAACACGCCGCACAGGGCCGATCGGTCGGCAGGGGCCGGGTGTGATGCGCCCAACGAAACCGCGCGCCGGCGGAGGTGCGCCGTGACGTCTTCCCAATCGCTCGATGTGACGTGGGGCGGGCATTCCACGGCGCTGCTCGAGCTCGACGGCGTGCGGATCCTCACCGACCCCGTGTTGCGAAATCGAGTGGGCCCGCTGCGACGCATCGCCGCCCCTGTCAGTTCCCGGATCAGTGAGCGGATCGACGCCGTGCTGCTCTCTCACCTTCATCTCGACCACGCCGACCTCTCGTCCCTGCGTAGGCTCGGCGCGTCGACTGTCGTCGTCGCTCCATGCGGCGCGGCGCGATGGCTGTCGAGACGCGGGGTCCGAGGCGTGGAGGAGCTGCGCGTCGGACAGCAGGCGAACGTGGGCAACCTGCGAATAGTCGCCACCCCGGCCCGGCACGACGGTCGCAGGCGACCCTTCGGCGTGCAGGCCGACCCGGTCGGCTTCATCGTGCACGGTACGCAAGCGTTGTACTTCGCGGGCGACACCGACGTGTTCGATGAGATGTCCGCGTTTTCGGGATCGGTTGACCTCGCACTGTTGCCGATCGCGGGATGGGGCCCGCGGGTCGGGCCTGGGCACCTCGACGCCGTGCGGGCAACACACGCCGCCGCGCGCATCGCACCGCGAGTGGTGGTGCCGATCCACTGGGGCACGCTGGCACTCGGTTGGCCGGCACGGCGAGCGGGCGATCCGCAGCAGCCCGCGCGGCGGTTTGCCGCTCTGATGGCCCGCGACGTGCCGTACGTCGAGGTCCGGGTGTTGGCCGTCGGCGAGCGTACCTGCCTGCGCCCGCGCGGCCCGGACGTCCATTGCCGACCCGCGATCCCCGCATGACGGCGGCGCGCGAGAACGGTCGCAGCAGCCAGCTTCACCGGCAGCGTCCGGTGCTGCGGATCGTGGTCATCTGGTTGCTCACGACGGCGGTGATCGTGGCCCTGGGCGCCGTGCTCAGCGGGATCAACGTCAAGAGCCTCGCCGCCGCGCTTACGGCAGCGGCCTTGATCGGTCTCCTCAACGCGCTCGTGTGGCCCCTCGTGCTGTGGTTCGCGCTGCCGCTCACGGTGATGACGCTCGGCCTCGGAGTCGTGGTCCTCAACGGTGGCATCGTCCTGCTGGCGTCGGCGATCGCGCCGGGCTTCGAAGTCGCGTCGCTGTCCGCGGGGATCGCGCTCGCCCTGACCGTGACGGTCGTCAGCACCGTCGTCTCGGCCGTACTCGCGGTCGACGACGACGGATTCTGGTACCGCAACGTCGTCGCGCGCTACGGCAAGCGCGCGGCACCTGTCGCGGCGACTGACACACCCGGACTGCTTTTCCTCGAGATCGACGGCCTCGCACACGACGTTCTCATGCGAGCCGTGCGCGACGGAAGCGCACCGACGCTGGCGGGCTGGCTGCGAGAGGGCTCGCACCGCCTCGTGCGCTGGCAAACCGACTGGTCCTCGCAGACCGGAGCGTGCCAGGCCGGGCTGCTGCACGGAAACAACGAGGACATGCCGGCGTTCCGCTGGTGGGAGAAGGATCGTGACGCTGCGATCGTCACGAACCACCCGCGCGACGCTGCGGAGCTCGAGCGCCGGCACTCGAATGGCCGTGGGCTGCTGTTCTCCGACGGCGCAAGCCGCGCGAACATCGTCTCCGGCGATGCCCCCCACAGCCTGCTGACGATGAGCACGGCGCTGCGGCGCGACCGTGACGGTCGCATCGGGCAGGACTACTTCGCGTATTTCGCCAACCCCTACAACGTACTGCGAACGATCGTGCTCGTGGTGCGCGAGATCGCCAGCGAGCTGTGGAGCGCCTCGCGCCAGCGCCGGCTGGACATCCAGCCGCGCGTTCACCGCAGCGCCAGCTACGCCCTGATGAGGGCCTGGGCGACCGTCGTCCAGCGCGACCTGCAGGTGAACTCGCTGATCGGGGACATGTATGCAGGTCGCCCTGTCGCGTACACGACATTTCTCGCCTACGACGAGGTTGCGCACCACTCCGGAATCGAGCGTCCCGAGACGCTCGCGACGCTCCGGCAGGTCGACCGACAGCTGCGGCGAATCGCCGCAGCGAGCGTGCAGGCGCCGCGCGAATACCGCCTCGTCGTCCTGTCCGACCACGGGCAGTCGCAGGGCGCGACGTTCCTCGATCGCTACGGCTCATCGCTCGAGCAGGTCGTGCGCGAGAAGCTGTCGGTGCCTGATGCGCAGATGCCTGCGGCCAGCGGAAACGGGTCCGGCGAGCAGCCGAGCGAGGCGAAGGCCTTTCTGGGGGTCTCGCTTGCCGAGATCGCAGGCGGTGCGTCCTGGATGTCGAAGTCGGTGCGCCGGGTGGGCCGGGGCCATATCGAGCGTGAGGATCTGCCGGCCGGAGATCCTGATGGTGGGCGGGCGGGTGCCCGCCCACCCGAGCTCGTCGTCATGGCTTCCGGCTGCCTGGGACTGATCTCGTTCCCGCTCGAGACCGGCCGCGTGAGCCTGGAGCGCATCGATCGGCTTCACCCGGAGCTGATCGGCGCGCTGCGCGTACACCCTGGGATCGGGTTTCTGCTCGTTCGCTCGGAGGAGCACGGCGCCGTCGTGATGGGGGCGGGCGGCGTCAACTACCTGGATGAGGGGCGGATCGACGGGGACGATCCGCTCGCACCCTTCGGGCCGCACGCAGCTCGGCACGTGAAACGCACCGACGGCTTCACGCACTGTCCCGACATCGTCGTCAACAGCACCTACTGGCAGGAGAGCGACGAGGTGGCCGCCTTCGAGGAGCTCGTCGGCTCCCACGGGGGGCTCGGCGGCACTCAGTCACACCCGTTCCTGTTGCATCCGCTCGAGCTCGCACTGCCGCCCGAGGAACTAATCGGAGCCGAGCTCGTGCACCGTCATCTGCGCCGCTGGCTCGTCGAGCTCGGGCACGAGGAGTACGCCGGCCAGGAGCCGAGTCGTGTGGCGCGCGAGGTCGCGCACGACGCGGCGTAGGGCGGCCATGAAGCCAGGACCCGACAGAACCCTCGACGCCGAGGTGCCCAACGGCGACCGGGATGACGTGACACGCCGGACGTGGCTCGCCGCCGAGCGGACATGGCTTGCATGGTGGCGCACCGGTTTGGCCGTCTCGGCCGTCGCGCTCGCTGTCGGACGGCTCCTGCCGGGGCTCACGAGCGGAGCGCGCTGGCCCTCGCGCATCCTCGGACTGGGCTACGCGCTGCTCGCGGTGGGCGCGTTCGTGATCGGCGCTGCGCGCCAGCGCGGCACCGCCGGCGCGTTGCGCCGCGGATCACTTGAGGAGCTCCCGTGGCGCGTCGTAAGCATCTTCACCGCTGCCAGTATCTTGCTCGCGGCCGGCACCTTCGTGCTGATCGCGGTCAAGCTCTAGCACGGCGTGCCGTGCTCCCGGCGTCAGGCAGGCACCGCCTCGAGCTGGCCGCGACGGGCCGCCTCCGCCTGCTCGCGACTGTCGCGCGAGGAGATCAGGATGACCGTGAGGATCGCACCCACGATCGCAAATCCCGCTCCCACCAGGAACGCGCGGTCGAACCCTTTGGTGAGCGCCACCGAGGGGTGCGCGCCGCCACTCAAGAGGCTTTGCGTGCGGCTGTTGGCGACCGTCGCGAGAATCGCCAGGCCGAGGGCGCCACCGACCTGCTGTGACGTGTTGATCAGGCCCGAGGCGAGGCCGGCCTCATGCGGCCTGGTCCCCGTGACGGCACCGATCGTCACCGAGACGAACGAGAAGCCGAGGCCGAAGGCGGCGAGCAGCGACGGCCCGAGCACGTCGGAGCTGAAGGAGCCACCCGGCGCCGGTACCCGCGAGAACCACAGCAGACCGGCCGCGATCAGCGACAGGCCCGCGATCAGCACAGGCTTGAAGCCGAAGCGCGTGACGAGCTGCGAGCCGACCCCGGCGGAGATGATGATCCCGATCGCCAGCGGCAGGTAGGAAAGCCCCGTCTTGATCGCCGAGAAGCCGAGGACGTCCTGCAGATAGAGCGAGATGAAGAAGAACATCGAGAAGAGGGACATGCCGATCAGCAGGCCCACGATGTCCGAGCCTCGCAGCGTGCGCTGACGGAAGATCGAGAACGGCAGCAGCGGGTGGCGCTGGCGGCGCTCGATCACCACGAACGCAGCGAGCAGGAGGGCCGATCCGGCGAGCCTCAGGATCGTGCCGGTCGAGCCCCAGCCGATGTTGACGGCGTCGACGACCGTGTAGACGAGCAGTGCGAGCCCCGCCGTGACCGTCACGGCTCCGGGGATGTCGAAGCCTTCGGTGCCGTCCTCGGACTTGCTCTCGAGCAGCAACCGCGGCGCGAGCGTGGCCGCAGCGATTCCGATCGGGACGTTCACGAACAGCACCCAACGCCAGCTCAGGCCGCTGGTGAGAATGCCGCCGAGCAGCACTCCGGCAGCGCCGCCGGCGCCGGCCACCGCACCCCAGATGCCGAGCGCGCGGTTGCGCTCCGCACCTTCGGCGAAGGTGGTCGTGATGATCGACAGCGCCGCCGGTGAGACGATCGCAGCGCCGAGGCCCTGGACCGCCCGCGCGCCGAGCAACCATGCCTCCGACTGCGCGAGGCCGCCGGCCAGCGAGGCGAGCGAGAAGACGACCAGGCCGATCATGAACATCCGCCTGCGCCCCAGCAGGTCGGCGAGCCGCCCGCCCAGCAGTAGGAATCCACCGAACGTGAGCGTGTAGGCGTTGACGACCCACGAGAGATCCGCTCGGGAGAAGTGGAGGTGGGCACCTATCGAGGGAAGCGCGACGTTCACGATCGACGCGTCGATCACGACCACGAACTGCGTCATCGCGAGCAGCAGCAGGGCGAGGTTCTTGCCACGCTGCGAGCTCAGGTCGGCGGTTGCCCTCGGCGCTCTCGAGCCGATCCTCGCTGCACCGCGGAGTTGCCTGATGGTGGTAGCCATGTCGTTCCTCTCGGAAGTCGAACGCCGGGGGAATCCGGAAGCGGAGTTCCGGTTACCCTTGTTTATAGCACGATACGGAGCTAAGATTCCGTTTGTGAAGACGATGTCCAGCGAAGAGCGAACACTGCGGGCCGACGCCCGACGCAACCGCGAGCGGATCATGGCCTCGGGCCGGGAGCTCTTCGCCCGCGACGGGCCCGACGCGCAGATGGACGAGATCGCCGCACGAGCGGGCGTGGGGATCGGCACCGTCTACCGGCACTTCCCCACCAAGGAGGCGCTGCTGACGGCAATGGTTCGCGACCGCTTCCAGGAGTTCGGCGAGATCGCGGCGCACGCCGAGGAGACCCTCGACGCGCGCGAGGCGCTCGAGACGGTGATGCTTCGCTCGGCCGAAGCGGTCGAGGGCGATGTCGGCTTTCAGCTCGCGATGATGGGCTCCAACGAGCTCGAGTGGGAGGGGATCGAGGAGCAGAAGGCGGTGCTCGCAGCGATCCTCACGCGGATCATCCGGCGCGCGGTCGACGCCGGCGTCGTCCGTGACGATTTCACCTTCGAGGACTTCGGAATGGTGATGTGTGGCATCACCTCGACGATGTACTACCAGCCGGGTGGCGCCGACTGGCGTCGCCATCTGGCGCTCGTCGTTCAGGGCGTACGCCCTCCGGCCCGGGATCTCGGGCCGGAGAGCACGTAACCCAAAGGCTTGGAGGCAGCAGGGCGCTTTCTCGTCGCTCCCTGCGGCGGGTGAATCGAGGTGCGCCTCCCAAGGCCGGCGAGCCGTAGGCCGGTCAGTCGGCGCGTTCGTTGATCGCGAGTGCCTCGTCTTCGCCGCTGTCACTCGCGTCCGGGTCGATCGTACGTGCCTGCGCGTGCCGATCGCGGGCAGTCTTGGAGAGATGCTCAGCCTCAAGCGCCCGTCGCTCTGCCGCCGCACGTCCCTGGCGGCGCGAGCGATGAGAGCGATGAGCAGCAGCACCACAACGGCGCCGGCGGCAATTGCGATGATCGTTCCGGTGTTCACGGTGTCCTCCTGTAGTTGGCTTGGTTCGGGTTCCGCGCGCGCCCTCCGGCTGACGTCGGGCGTCCAGCCGGAGGAGGCGCGCGGGTGTGTCGCCGCGCCGCTGAAGCCAAAGGCCGCAGGGGCGCGGCATCTCGAGCTACCCGCGCAGCCGTCGAGCAGCCGGGCGAGCGGCCCTGGCCCTGGCGGGCCGACCCTGCCTTGCCGGCAGGGGCACTCGCGCTAGAGGCGCGGGTCTTCGTACGGTCCGCCGACGACGCGGCTGCGAGCCGTGGCCATGTAGATCAGCGACAGCACGATGCCGACGATGCCGGCGATGATGAGGATCAAGCCGATCACCGGGCGCGACACCCCCGACACCTGAAATGTGAGGGCGTAGCGGATGATCGCGCCGACGGCGATCAGGAAGATCGATGTGCCGATCTGCATACCTAGATCCCTCCGCCTCTGCGATAGCCGAACTCCAAGAGTCCCATGGCACCTCCTTTGCGTTGAACGACGGATGCTCCTCAGCAGATCCTTCGAGCGAGGAGAAAGAACGCTCTTTCTGTCAAAAGAGAACGTTCTCTCTGGTGCTACCCTCCTGGGGCATGCTCGAAACCCACCCCCAATCGGCCGACGCGGGGGTCAGCGCCCGGGAGCGGATTCTGGACGCGTCATACGAACTGTTCTCGAAGCGCGGAATCCGCGCCGTGGGTGTGAACGAGGTGATCGAGCGCGCGGGCGTCGCGACCGCGACGCTCTACCGTCACTTCCCCTCGAAGGACGCCCTCGTGCTCGCGTTCCTCGACCTCCGCGAACAGCGCTGGACCAAAGACCTGATTGAAGCCGGGGCGATACGTCGCGGCTCGAATCCCGAGGAGCGACTACTCGCGATCTTCGATGTACTCGACGAGTGGTTCCATCGCGACGACTTCGAGGCGGGCTCGTTCATCAAGGTACTGCTCGAACTCGGACCCGATCATCCCGCGGGCGGCGCCAGCGTTCGGCATCTCGAGCAGATCCGCGCGATCGTGCGCCGCTTGGCCGAGGAAGCGGGCCTGCGCGACACCGATTCGTTCGCGCGCTCGTGGCACATCCTCATGGAGGGCGCGATCGTCGTAGCAGCCGAGGGCGACGCGCAGGCCGCCCTGCGAGGCAAGTCGATGGCGCGTCAGCTCATCGATCGGTACCGATAGCGCTTCCGCGCTCAAGTGGAATGAGTTCCCCGAGTGGATGATCGACGCAAGCACCGTATGGCGCAGAACGAGGCCCTGGCGCGGCAAATAAACGACAGGATCGAGTTTCAGCGTCCACGCAATGGAGAGTCCGCCGACACTTTCATATGCGAGTGCGTCCGCGTCGACTGCGGCGGGGCCCTGGACCTCTCGATCGGGGAATACGCACGCGTGCGATCCCATCCTCGCCGCTTCGTCGTGCTCCCAGGGCACGTGGAACCGGCGGTCGAGTCGACCGTCGAGGTCTATCCCGGTTACGTCGTGGTCGAAAAGCGTGGCGAGGCGGGACGGATCGCGGAAGCCGAGGCGGGCGGCTAGCCGCAGCGCACACTGCATCCAGCGCGGTTGACGCGCCCCGGCCAGGCTGGACGGATGCACTACTCAAGTTGCCGCTCGCGGGACCCGATGGGGGATCAGATCGTGCGCCCCTCGGTGCGCTCGGCACCCCCACACCGGCGATGTCAGACAAGCAAGACTCCTCCGAGTCCAACAAGGCACCTGAGCACCCGCTGCCCACGGCGATCGCGCCGCAGGGCAACGGCGCCGCTCCGGCAGCGCCCGCCGAGGATTCGTCGGGGGCCCAGAAAGCCAAGCGGCGGGATGTCCCTTCGCTGCGATGGCTACTCGCATTCGTCGTGGTCGTCGCGGGCATCGCCGCCGGCGTCCTCGGCGCTCGCGCGATCGCCCGCTCCGACGCGCAGGGTGCGCGACGTTCGTTCAGCCGCAGCGCGGCGGGCGCCGCCGCGGCGGTGAAGCTCGCCGTCGCCCACCAGGAAGGCCTCGCGACTGCAGCCGGCACCTACCTGTCGCGCAACCCCGAAGGGAGCACCGCCGAATTCAACGGTTGGGCCCACTGGGCGCACGTGCTCGCCAAGCACCCGGAGCTCGAAGTGCTCGGGCTCGTGGCGCTGGTGCGGGCGCCCGAACTGAATGCGTTCCACGATCAGCTCGCGGGGAAGCCCAGCAAGGTCACGAGCTCCGCGAAGGCCAAAGCCGTCGCCTCGACGGCGTACACGTGCCTGACGATCGGCCAAATCGGCCGCAGCCCCGTCGCTGAAACAGCGATCGGCGCCAACCTCTGTGGCTCGCGACATGCGCTGCTGGCGACCCGGGACAACACCCACACGCTGTACTTCTCCGCGTCGCTCGACGGCAAGCCCGCGCTCGAAGAGCTGGCGCCGGCCTACCGGGGCAGCACGGTGCCGAAGACCTCAGCGGGCAGGCGCGCCGCCTTCATCGGCTGGGTGCGCGAGGTGATCAACCCGCAGGTGATGCTGAATGAGGCCCTGAAGGGCCTGCCGTCCGGCGGCGCGGGCCGCCTGCGCCACCGCAGTGCCGGATCGAACACGCTGTTCACCGTCGGCGCTGAGCCGGCCCGCCCGCAGACCAGGTCCGCGGCGTTGCAGGCCGGCTGGTCGCTGACGACCTTCGCCCCGGAGCCCTCCGAATCCGTCTCTGCCGACGGCGACGCCCTCGCGTTTCTGATCGTCGCGATCGTCGCCTCCCTGCTCGGCGGCGCTCTCGCGGCGCTGCGAGGCGCCCGGCGGCCCGCCGAGCCCGTGGCGGCCGCGACGGTCGTCGAGCAGCGACCCCCGGAGGATCTCTATGACGCTCTCACGGGCCTGCCCAACCGTGCTCTGAGCCTCGACCGCGCTGAGCGGATGCTCGCCCGCGCGGGGCGAAACTCGGCGATCATGGTCGGGGCCCTGTTCGTTGACATCGATTGGTTCAAGGATGTCAACGACAAGCTCGGCGAGTCGGCGGGCGACCAGCTCCTGAAGACGGTCTCCGAGCGCCTCCAGGACGTCGTTCGCACCCATGACACGGTCGGGCGCTACAGCGGCGACGAGTTCGTCGTGATCGTCGAATCGCAGGTGCGGGGCATGCGCCTGGACGCGCTCGCCCGGCGCATCATCGAGTCGCTGCACAAACCCGTCGACATCGAGGGGTTCGGACCCAGCTTCGTCCTGACCGCCAGCATCGGCGTCGCCTTCGGCCGCTACGCCGGCGCCGAGGACCTGCTGCGCGACGCCCGCATGGCGCTGTTCGCGGCGAAGGCCGCCGGCAAGGACCGCTACACGCTCTTCAACGCCAACATGCGCTCGATCATCGAGGGTCGAGGTGTGCTCGAAGTCGACCTCAACACCGCGCTGCAGGACGAGCAGTTCTCGCTCCTCTATCAGCCCGTCTATGACCTGGTGGCCCATCGCGTCGTCGCGCTCGAGGCGCTGCTGCGCTGGGAGCACCCGACCAAGGGCGAGGTTCCTCCCGCCGACTTCGTGCCGCTCGCCGAAGAGAGCGGTCTGATCGTGCCGATCGGCCGCTGGATGCTCGAGGAGGCGTGCAACCGGGCGGCCGCCTGGAACGTCGCCGGTCACCGCGTGGGCGTGGCCGTGAAGGTCTCCGCCAAGCAGCTCAGCCGCGATGGCTTCGCCACCGACGTGGTGCGCGCCCTGCAGCTGTCCGGCCTCGAGCCCTCGCTGCTCGCGCTCGAGATCTCCGAGACGACGGTGATGGAGGATCGCGCCGACGCCTCCAAGCGCCTCGAAGCGCTGAAGCAGCTCGGCGTGAAGATCGCGATCGACGACTTCGGCAGTGGCTACGCCTACCGCGCGGACCTCCAGAAGATGCCGATCGACTTCCTGAAGATCGACCGCGGCTCCCTCGCCGCCTCCGAAGACGAGGACTACCGCAGCTGGCTGCTCGAGGCGATCCTGGTATTCGCCCGTGACCTGTCCCTGACGGTCATCGCCAAGGGCGTGGAAACCGAGGAGCAGGCAACCTCCCTCAGGGAGATCGGCTGCACGATCGCGCAGGGCCAGTTCCTCGGCGAGCCCACCCCGAGCGACTCGGTCGAACGTCTCTTCGGCACGGTCCCCGCTGCTGCGGGCGTCTCCGCCGCCCCGCTCGACCCCGCCTGGGGGGCCGACCCCGCCGGCCCCGCCGCAGCCGACCCCAGCCCGGCCGCCGAGTAGCGGCGCCTCGGCTCTTACGGCTAGACGAGTCGCGCCAACCAGATCTGGTGCAGGACGTCGTGCTCGACGCGCTCGACCTCGTGGCGCTCGAGCACAGCCTGCATCCGGGCGAGCAGCTGCTCGCGCTCGGCTGAAGGGAGAACGGCGACCCAGCTGAACGACGCCACCCGGCGGAGCAGCTGCGCGCGATCCAGCACAGCCGGGGTCGTCACGGAGGTCTCCGTGACGGGCCCGAAGTCCGGGTCCTCCTCGAGCGCCGCGGCGGCGCCACGCTCGCCGAAGGCGGGATGCTCGGGCCGGCTCTCCATCAGCATCTGCCCAAGCTCAGCGCTCCACGGGTGGTCGAGCTTGGGCACCGTCCGCAGGATTGCCACGCCGCCGCGCGGTCGCAGCACGCGCTTGATCTCGGGCATCGCGCGGGTCTCGTCGAACCAGTGGAAGGCGTCGGCGGCGCACACCGCCTCGACCGAGTCCTCCGCCAGCGGGATCTGCTCGGCCCGTCCCTCGCGCACACGGTCCGGCCCGATCGCTGCACGGAGCAGCTCCCGCGTCGCGCCCAGTGGCTCCACGGCTGTGAGATCAAGGCCCGCGTCGAGCAGCGCCACCGACAGCTGGCCGGTCCCGGCACCGAGCTCGAGGATCGGTGACCCCGGGCCCAGCCCGAGATGATCCCGCAGCACGGTTACCACCGGCCCGCCGTAACGCGGTCGCCCTGCGTCGTAGGCGGCAGCGTCGCTGAAGCCCCCCACCAGAGGGTGCAGGCCTGCCGCTGCGCTCTGCTCTGCGCTCACGGCCGCGATTCTCGCAGCAGGCCGATCGTCGCGCCGCCGCGGCCGACCCGGTTGCCGCCGGCCGTGACCGTACCGCCGGCCGTGACCGTACCGCCGGCGGGGCCCCCACAGCCGTGTAGGGTTTTACTCCCTCGGGCGCCCTCTGCGAGAGGCCACGCTTTCAACGACAAGGGGACCGATGAGACCGATGGGCCCACGGCTTGCGATCGCTGCCCTGATCTGCGCCGCCGCGCTGAGCGGTTGCGGCGGCAGCAGCAAATCCTCATCGAGCGGCGCCTCGAGCTCCTCTGCGGCGCCCCCGACCTCGAGGACCTCGAGCACCCCGGCGCAGTCGGCTGGTAGCCCATCGATCAAAGAAGCGGTCGCGGAATGCAAACGCGTGATCAAATCGCAGACGAAGCTCCCCGCGAGCGCCAAGACCAAGCTCGAAGGCGCCTGCTCGGAGGCCGCCAAAGGCAACTCCCAAGCGGTGAAGTCGGCGGCTCGGGAAGTCTGCGAAGAAGTGATCGAGAAGGCCGCGCTGGGGAACAGCGCGGTCAAGGAAGAAGCCCTGAAGGCCTGCAAGAAGTAGCGACTCTGCCGGCGTGGGAGACGCGCCGCGCGCCGGGTGCTCAGCCGCCCGGCTACGGCTGCTCCTCGTCCTCCTCGTCCTCATCCTCCTCGCCGGCGTAGAGCGACTCCGACGCCAGCTCCCGGCCGGCGCCGTCCCAAAGCCTGATCTCGAGTAGGTCCTGACGGTAGTCGTCCGGCGCGATCAGCGTGAAGCGCTCGTCGATGACCTCACATTGGTCCACCGCGAGGCCGGCGAGCTCGGCGGTGGCCACCGCCCCGCCCGAAACCAGCGGCCGGCCCCAGACGAGCGTCATCGCTGCCGTCGCGCCGTCCTCCCCGCGCCAGCTGCCGATCACCTCGTCGCAGATGTCGAGTCGCCAGTCGGGATTTCGCTCAGCCGTCTCATCCGTGAAGTCCGCCTGGCCGAGGAAGTCACCCGGATCGCCCCCCTCGGCGGCCGGCACATAGCGGACATAGCCGAACAGCTCATAGCCGCCCGTCGTCGCCGCCGTCGCAGGGACGTAGGTCCGCCCGTGCCACGTACGGTCGGGGAACCAGTTGATCGCCTCCGGCTCGCCGATGTCCTTGGGCCGCTCGGCCAGCTCCAGGGCGGCCGCCAGGAACACCTCGCGCAGCCGCTCCTCCCAGCGGCCATAGGGCAGCGAGTCCTGCGGTGGCTCCGCGGCGAAGCGGGGGACGAAGCGTTCCTCGGGCGGCATCGCCACGGGAGACTAGCCGTGAGGCTGCCAAGCCGGGAGGACGAGGGGCCGCTCGGCGCGGCCTGGAGGGTTGTTGGTCGGTCGGTGAAAGCGCCCGTGCGCCATCGTAGATACGGCGTAGATACGACTGCTATCGCACGACCTTCTTCTTCTCCTTCCTTCCTTCCTTCCTTCCTGCTCCTCGCCCCGGCGCGGAACGCGCCGACCTCTCCTTCTTCTCCTCCCCCTAGACCTCTCGCAACAACCGCGCTGCGTCCTCCGGGGCGACGATGTTGAGGTTCAAGTCCGTCGAGAGCTCGAGGCCGGCGATGTGGGTGAGCCTGGGCATCACGTCGATCCGCCAGCAGAAGTCGCCGGCGCCCTGTGGCGCGGTGCGCACCCACATGTTGAGCGGCGGGCTCGCACCGAGACGTCGCGCGAGGCGCTGCAGGCCCTCGTGAAGCAGCGCGGCGCCGCTGGGCCCCTCCTGCTCGAAACGAGGGCGTGGAACGCGGGGCGCGAGCATCAGCTGGAAGGGCAGGCGCGAGGCGAAGGGAGCAAGCAGCACGGCCTCCTCGTCGATCGCCACGATCCGCTCGCGACGCCTGACCTCCTCGGCGATCAGGTCTCCGAGGAGGCTCTGACCCATCGTCCGGGTGTTGTAGGCGGCGGCGCGCTCTCGCTCGCGGGCGACGGCCGCCGGCACGAAGCCGAGGGCGTAGAGCTGGGCGTGGGTGTGGGGCAGCGAGGCCCCGGCCTCGCGGCGCTCGTTGACGATCAGTTGCACGTAGGCCGCATCGGCGTGCTCGCGCATCCGCTCCCGCCAGACCTCGACTGCCGCCACGACCTGCGAGGCCGGCAGTTCCGCGAGCGACACGACGGGTTGCGGCGCGTTGACGATCACCTCGTGTGCACCGGTCGCGGGCAGCGTCTGGAAGAGATCCGGCGCGCCCCGTCCCCCCTCCTCCTCCCCGGCCGGGGTCGACGGCGAGGAGCCGGGGAGATCGAGGGCCGGATAGAGATTGGGGACGACCCGAACGGTCCAGCCAGGGCCGTTCTCCGGACCGCCGTCCGGGCGCACAGCGAAGAGCTCGGGCGGCGTGCGGTCCTCGTGACCCTCGGCGAACGGATCTGCCGAGGCGTCGATCGGCTCCGCCGGGGTGCTGCGGGGCGCTCCCCCGGGGCGGCGGGAGCGCTCCCCCGCGACGATCGTGCGGTGCCCGCTGAGGGGGTCGATGCGCAGTTCCGGCATGCTCTCCGCCTAGCCCAGCGCGTAGCGCTTCACGTCGCGTTCGAGCTTTGCTGCCTGGAGATAGGGGCCCTGGTGGATGTACTCGCCGCCGCGGCGGTTGAAGAACACCGTCACGGGCGTGAAGCTCGAGTCGGTGATCGCCAGCCCCGCCTGGCCGCTTCCGTCGAAGTAGCTCGGGTAGCTCACCGGGAAGGAACGCAGGAAGGCCCTGGCCTTCGCCGCCTGATCGGCTGAGTCGATGCCGAGGAACGCCACCTGCCGGCCGCGGTCGAGCGACACCCGCTGGAAGACCCCGAACTCGGCGCGGCAGGGTTCGCACCACGAAGCCCACTTGTTGACGACCGCCGGCGTGCCCCGCAGCGTCGCCAGCCGGCCCCGCAGCGCGGTCAGGCCGCCGGGGAGGATCTCCGCGGCCTGCTCGTGCAGCGCCGCGAGCTGAGGCGGCGAGCCCGCGAGCCCTTCACGCATCTGCGCGAGCGTCAGCGTCGAGCCCTGCGCGGGCCCCGAGCTGCCGCCCAGCTGGACCAGCCCGACCACAACCAGCGCCGTCACCGCGAGCAGGGTGGCCACGAGGGCGAGGCGCTGGGGCGTCACGCGATAAGGGTCGCAGATGCGTCCAGAACGGCCACCTTAAGTCGCGCCTCGACGTGCTATATCCTCAAGTAACGTAAGCCGGGACGCCGAGGGGCATCCGGCGGAGTGCGCCCGAGGCGGGCGCCAGTTGTCTTCCGAGCCGCGTCGAAGATCCCTTCGCCGCCGGTTCCGTCTCGATAGTCCAGAGCCTCTATGGCCGAGTCCACCTCAGTGGCCCTCGTGGCCGCGCCGATTCCAAGTTCCGCCGATATCGCGCGGGCGGAAAAGCTCGTCCGCGAGCGCTTCGTCCACGAGGGCGAGGACCCGACGGTCGCGCTCGCCGAGGGAACGCCGCGGCGCCGCGCGCTCGACAGCGCCCTGGCGGAGCTCGCCGAGAACCCGAAGGCCAGGAACCCCTCGACCGAATGGCGCCGCGAGTTCTCACTGTTGCTCGGCCTCGAGCGCATTCTCTCCGAGGAGGAGCCGAAGCTCGTCGACGGCACGGTCCTCTCCGCTCATCAGGTCGACGCGCTCTCGGGCACCCTGACCGCGCTGATGGCCGAGGCCCAGCGGACCGCGCCGAACGGCGCCGGCGCCTCATCCGCCTCTCCCGAGCTGCTCGCCTCGGCCGACATCCTCGGCCCCGACGAGCCCGAGCCGCAGGCGCGCGAGGAGGAGGAGGCCCCTGCGCCGGACCTGCCCGCCGGCGAGGAGGAGGACGACGAGGAGCCCGACGACGAGTCCGAGGAGGAGGAAGAAGAAGAAGAGGACGAGGACGAGGACCTCGGGCCCGTCCAGCGCGCCGCGCCGGAGGATGAGGACGATGATCTCGAGGAGGAGGAGCTGGGCCAGGAGGAGGAAGAGGAGGAGGAGGAGGATCGGACCGAGGCCGAGTCAGATGAGGAGCCGCGCGACTGGGTCGAGGAGGAGGAAGAGGAGAGCCTCGGCGAGCAGCCGGAGGATCCGAACGCGGCGAAGCGCTTCTGGTTCGAGCACGCGACGGGCGCCGGCAAGACAGTTGCCGCGCTGGGCTTCGTCGAGGCCTCGCAGACCGGCGGTGTCCTGATCCTCACCCATCGCCGCAACCTCGTCGATCAGTTCCTCGGCGAGCTGCGCGACCGCGGCTACTCCAAGCGCATCAGCAAACCCCTTTTGAAGGGCGAGGACCTAGGCCGCGGGCCGGTGACGGTGGAGACCTACCAGTGGTTCGTACGCAACGCCGGGAAGATCTCGAGCGCTTACACGATCGTGATCTGCGACGAGGCCCACACGGCACTGGGCGAGAAGACCAGCGCCGCGATCCGCGAGTGGACGGGCCCGATCTTCATCGGCATGACCGCCACGGGCGCGCTGATCGCCCGTCATGTCACCGACCTGTTCCCCACCCAGACGTCCCGTTTCGACCTCGCCCTGGCCGCGCGGCGCGGCGTGATCGCGCCGCTGCGCTGCGTGCGCATCTCACCAGGGGTGGGGGTGCGCACGATCGCGAAGGTGCCGCTCAGGCGCGGCGAGATCGACACCGAGTTCGACCAGGACGAGCTCGCCAAACTGCTCGATCAGCAGCCCTTCAACATGGCGGTCGCCAACCTCTACAAGACGCGCTTCAACGGCGTGCCGGGGGTCGTATACGCCGCCGGCGTGCGCCACGCCTACAACCTCGCCGAAGCCTTCCGGGCCGAGAACATCAAGGCGCAGGCCGTCTCGGGCGAGACGCCCAAGCGCGAGCTCGTGGAGATCCTGGCCCGCTACGAGCGCGGCGACATCGACGTGCTGATCAACGCGCAGCTGCTGGCCGAGGGCTGGAACAGCCCGCGGGCGACGGTCTGCGTGCACCTCGCGCCGACGGCATCCAAGCGCATCTACCAGCAGCGCGTGGGCCGCGTCACCCGCCGTCATCCGGGCAAGGAGGCGGGGCTGGTGGTCGACTTCGTACATCCCGCGACCAAGCACGATGACCCCGTGGTGACGCTCCACTCACTGCTAGACCGCGACGTCTACCGGGGTGGTGCGATCGTCGTCGGTCCCGTGCGCCGCGGCCGCGGCCGGCGGATGCGGGTCGAGCGCCGCGTGCTGCCCGTATGCGCCGAGGAGGAGCGGCGTTTCGCGGTCTTCGAGCGCGAGCTCTGGCGGATCGCCGTCGAGCACCTGGACTACGGGGAGCAGCACCTGTGGGCCGCCCTCGCCGGCGCCCGCGTCGCTCCCAACGGCTGGCGACGCGCCCGGGCGATGCTCCATTTCGATCGCACCGGCGAGCTCAAGGGGCGCTTCCTGATCACCGCTGTGCAGCGCAACAAGAACCCCCAGCTGCGCCTTCGCGCGCTGGCCGACATCGCCGCGCTGCGTGACCCCGATGCCTTCGACGAGGCGATCGACATCATCGGCGCCTGGCCGCGCGAGGAGCGCAAGGAGGCCACGAAGATCATGCTGCGGGCGCTCGTCGAGCGCCGCATCGGCCGTCGCGACCAGGCCAACGCATGGATCTGGCGCCTGGCGGAGTACACCCGCGATGTGCATGAGGAGTACGCCGTGCAGCGCTGGCCCGAGACGAAGCGGCTGCTCGGGCTGCTCGTCAACTCGGCCGGAGGCGCGCACGCTCGCAACGCCCGGCGACTGATCCATGCCGCGCGTAAGCAGGATCGCCGGCTCGCCGCGGCGCTGCTCGCAGCGGCCCTCGCCCACACACCCGAGGCCGAGGAGGCGCTGCGCGGGGCTCGCACCCGCATGGCCCGCAAGCC
>WNFI01676177.1_pt2 | contig 22779 bp, 30 predicted proteins | sample 5400471 | NCBI WGS metagenome assembly WNFI01 (sample SAMN13153348, study PRJNA577476) | soil metagenome | isolation source: 100 cm saprolite on Douglas fir-dominated hillslope | place: USA:California | collected 2013-09-17
GACAGGCACTCTCAATATGTGTAAGGCTGATGTGTCTACAAGACGTATATCTCCACCTGTAGCAATCACGACCATGTCGCGAGCTGTGGACGTTGCTAGGCCAAATGAGCCTGCGACTTTGTCACCGGTGCTCAAATTGGAACCCATTCTTTCCCGGGATTCGCCAACAGTCAAGGCATCCAACCGCTCCCAATCGTCTATTCCAGCTCCATCTGTACCGCTAAGGCCCCTGCGCGGAAAGGAGAACGTGTCTAGTCTCATTCTGAGACCGAAACCCAAGTTCAGGGTAGCTACAAGCGGTACACTGGCTCCAACATCTGTAGTTGGCGCCACACCGGCAAAGTCCCTGTTGAGAGTGAAGAACCGCCAGAAGGAAGGTGCAACTACGCCGCTTCGAGCTCGGGCGGTAAAGCCGGCAAACCAACTTGAAGCCTCCCAGGACTCTGCCGTACACGAAACCAAGTGGCGTAAGCCCCGAAGTCTGTGGTCTTTTGGTTGTATTTACCAACAGCCCACTTAGGCGCTCTGTCCCCAATTCAAAATCGCCGACCTTTGTCTCAAGTGCAGAACACAGTAACTACAGGTCAGCTGGGCTAACCTCCTGTTCGGTCATATACTTAATGATTTGCAGAGCCTGACAAAATCAAGAAGTCAAATAGGAACGGACTCAAGTCATTTGGACACTCGGTAAAGAGGTCAATTGGTGGGTACATCTCGGTTTCATCACGTCTCAAGGTCATCCTCATTTGTCCAGCAGATAAGACTGCAGAAAGATTGAGCAAGGTGTCAACGACCGCAACTGGATCTCTTTCAAAGCGCAACAACTCTAAGGTTCTTGCCGCAGAATTGCAAAAGTCCTGGAACGACCTGGAGGATGACACTAAACCCACCGGTTGGTGACACTCTCGCACTGCTTTCATGCCTCGACTTACTGAGAGTGTGCGTGCTAGGTACTTTGAGTGCCGTTGTTGACGAGCCTGTAAATCAGAATGCTACTGTATTCGATGAAGCGAAGCAGGTCGTAGGAACGGACCGAATGGATAGGACGACTCGCTGGATCAAGGACGTTGAAAGTGGGGGCCGTTCTGTTTCATCTTGACATTGACTAATGTCAACAACTCAGGGGTCGTTCAAGGCACTCGTCAAGAATTCAAACAGGAGGCAGAAGCCAGTGAAATTGTGATCTTGCGCCGCTTGTCATCTCGTCCGATGATCCTCGAGGATGCAAGGAAGTCCGCAGATACTGTCACAAGGTCTCCTTCACTTCCTCCTCCTAGAAGAAGGAACACGATCGGTTCTATCGCTTCCATTGGTCGAAGGCCAGTTTGTGATCATCTGGAAATGCCCGATGTGGTGCAGCTCGGGTCAAGGCATCTCCCATCGTCGAAAGGTTCTCTTGGCTCTGAGGCAGCAGGCGCCGCTTTGACCTTTGAATCGGATATAGACGCTGGTACCACAGACATAGCCCCATCGCCTACGGTTCTTGATACGCCTGTTCCTCACATTTCCACTACTGGGGATCAACCGCAGTCGCGGGAACAGGGTTCATTGCGATACAGCCCAAAATCTGGCGATGGCACAACACGCGCCTCTAAGCCCGATCCCTCCACCCAATCTTCAGGTTCGGCAAGTCATGTGGACTACGACCGCCACCTGCTCGCCACACAAGGAATCGTCAAGATGGGCAAGGGATATAGTTATATCGCCGACCCAGGGACAAACTCCTCCCCCTCCTTCTACCAGATCCATCATTCTTCCACCGAGTATATCGTTGGATCTGATCATAGAGAGCAGCGACACTTGTCCTCAGTCCAAGACGCTAGGGGCGCCATCTTGCCCAAGAACCGAAATCATATAGAAACACAACCAACCCCGGCCTTCGAACACCATAAGACCCTGTCAGTTCGCGTGAAGAATGCATTCTTTCGAGTTGTCTCTTCTCCTGTGCTATCCAAGCCCCCAACGGCTGGAATCGCTTCTTGCGCTTCATGATATGGTCCTCCTGTTTTACGGAAACATCGACCTTTTCAACGACTCCGCGCCTTTGCTTCAAAAGCCACTGGCGACACTCCCCATGTACGAATAATTACACGATTGTGATATTCCCACGGTGGACTTGACATGGACACCTGCATTCCACTCATGAAGTCTCCCACGATCACATCTTTTTAACGTCTTGCTCATATCTGACACGTTGTTTGATGGGGGAAACGAATTTCTCTTCTGCTGCGTCGGAAGCTTCTTTTGTCACGCTGTGCACGTTAACCAACATTCATTCCTTCGTGTATTTGTATCCAACAGCATCAAGTCTTCACGAATGACCATTCTCGTTACGCACTATCTTGGAAGGACATACCAGCCATTGAATCCCATAATTGGTAGTGCAGTGTTTACAACTCCATATTAGAACTAGTCAACCTCCCAAATTCTGTAAAACAGACGATACTGACTCAAATACAATGTCGTTTATTTCAGCGCTCGGGATACCATTTGCGCGTTGTTCAGCTAGCCTCATTCCGCTAAGAATGATATCCCATCGATGTTTCCCAGCATTCGATGGCGAAATAATAATGTGAGCGAAATATCCTTCGAAACCAATCTTGAGGTTCAGCGTTGGTTGAGGTAGGGGTTGACTAAGTCTCCGTTTAGGGAGCCAAAATCTGACCCGGCTCTGGCAGCATTAGAGCACCCTCAGTTAAGAGTTCGCGTAATATCACAGACACTCACTCTGAAATTTCGTCGAGAACCGGTTCGTACAACGGAGTCACCTGGAACTGATTTACGGAGAACGCGCACAGCATCTCCCCCTGCTCTCTGGTAAGTTTTCACTAGCTCCAGTATGGTAGCGTCATCAGCTCTGATCTCTGTCAGCCATCTGTTCCGTCTTCCATAAGGAGCCATATGCGCACTTTGATTCGACATCGGTGTTCACATACACGAGGACGATGTCTTTAATAGAGATATAAGGACGAGCTATGAATGAGCGAATGGGCGTAGAGTCCATACACAAAATACAGATGATAACTACTCGAAGCAGGCTCACGGCCTATATACGTTGGAATCCTGGGCTAGCCTCGAGGTACCCTCGAGGTGCTGTCAGAAGACTCAATTGGCTGCCATAGAAATGCCCGTCCAAGTTGTCCTTCCATGAGTTTTCAATCATCAAATAAGCGGAGAACCTCTAAATAACCTCCATGCCTCGGATGGCAACGCCATTCTTAAATGGATGGATTCGAGTCAACCAGTTTTTCCGCAAAAATGGATTACCTGCTCACCTTTTTTGGACAATCTACACCAACCCGATTGCAACCAGCGCAGAGAATCTCCTGAATATTTCCGCAGCCATCCAGGATACTTTTCATGACGAAGTTATCCACAGATCTACACCACCCTACGTCCAACTTCCGAAGTAACGGAGTCGCGCCGCCCAGCTCCATAAGCGCTTCGTTGCTCGTCTCTTTCCAGCCATTGATATTGAGCTCACGAAGAGTGGAGCCAGAATGCGATAGAATGCTGTTAAGGGCGTTCGACCCCACATCTGGGGCACGAGACAAGTTGATGATCTCAAGGGGAGGTAACGCCGTGGGTATTTCGCCATCCTTAGAGAATAGTTCCACGATACCGTCATCTGTGAGTAGCGGAAGATCAGACGCCCGTAGTGTGACAAGATTCTTCATGTATAGACGAAGACCGGATTCCATAATGAGGTTGCCTAGATCCCCATTCCCACTAATATTCAAATGTAGCAAATTCTCGCCAACCGCTGCCAACAGTTGAATTAGAGCTTCTTCTGAGACCGATGTAGCAGGATGTGAGATATCCAGGAATCGAAGGGATCGGAATGACGCAAGCGTGGGAAGCCATTCATCCGTAAGCTTTGCGAACTCGCTCAGCCGAAGCTCGATTAGCGACTCCTGACACCGTGTGGCGAGGGCTTGCAAGCAATCCATGTCGAAACGAGGGGACTGAGTTATGCAGAAGCTCGCAAGAGGCTGAGCAGTCCCTTCCACAAAGGTGATCCAGCCTGGGCTGCGGACATTGAAGGGTCCGAGAAGGTCTACCCTACTAATGTGCTGGAGAGCGTGTGACCAGTGAATAAGAACTGCGTCGTTCATTCGGCCGCAATAGTCCAAACGGAGGGACTCCAATTTTGGATTCAATGACGCAAGTGTGCAGAGAGCGTCAGGAACAAGCGCTAGGCAATGGCATAAGCATTCATAGCGTTACAGTAGGAAACAAGCTCACAGGTGCAATCATACATCGTCAAAGTGGTATTCTCGACGTCGTAGAATAATAACGCATTCTGGGTGGTCCTGCGTGAACGAAAAATTTTCCCAGCGCCTCAATGCTGTGAATTATAGGAACTCACAGACTTCGATTACGAGCGATTATTTTGGAAATCGCATCCAAGTTCGTCGCGCCGATATCCCCCAAGGCTTCGACATCGTGTATGTGCTTCGTAATCACTTTAATACATAATTGAGCCAATGATTCGACCCGTTCCTTCTCCTCATGGTACTTAATATTCCTCTTCTCCCGCGGGTTCTGGCGCTTCTGAGGGACAGGCTTCTTAAAAGGGTCACTTCCTGATGCTTTAGTGCAGTTATGGCATAGATAACCTGGGCCTGGGGACGCTGGTCGAGTGTATTTGGTCTGCGTATGAACGTTAGTATAGACGTAGATGATGGTACCCATAGAACGCGCTTACTATGGGAAACTTCTTACCACAGTGTGCGCATTTTTCTAGACTACCGTTTGGTGGACGGAGTGATGGTTTGGATTGTTTACTGGAAAACGCATTGAAATCCTCCTCTTCATCATCTTTGTCTTGCATCTTTTTTGTAGCTGCCTTGGCCTTGGCCTTTTCCTTCGTCAAAGAAACCTTGCGTCTCTTGGATGACACAGCAACCTTTTCTACCTCTTCGTCAAGGTCATCAGAGTCACAACCGTCCTTCCTCTATCGAGGATGGGATAACCCATATAGCCCACATTAGACAGCGAGGTATCGTTTGCTTACTCTTCTTTTCTGTTGGCTTGGGCCTGCGGATTGCACTTGCGAAGTAGAGGGTCCCCGGCCCACTTCTTCATTATCATTTTCCTCGCCCTGTTCATTTCCATTGGCTTCATTGACATCTTCTTCATTCGCATTGATGCGACGACTATAGACACTGATTGGTCCCGTGGTAATGCCTTGCTCCTTCAAAATTGGTTGAGCCGTGTAATCGAATCCATAGAAGCCAGTAACCCACTCTAAGATACGAAGTCAAGGCAGAAGTGGGACCGCGTACACCACCAGGATGCTCTACTCTACGACTCATGACGAAGGTAGTTAAGTTGTGGAAGATTTACACAATGAGCTCGGTGCCGAAGTGTAAAATTACATACGGCTTGAGGCGCAAACCAAGAACATTGATTCACATTATTGGTTGAATTCACTTTACATTGACATGACAAAAGAACAATTTCCGATCTATGAAGTTTAGGAATCGAGTGTGTAGCAGAATGAGACATTGTGTGAACTGGTTAAAACGGGAGATTTTATGTGTTACCGAGTCATGGAATGCCGGACAAGGTCCGTCCAAAATTTTTTGAAGCCTTTTGTGTCCAAAGTGCCCAACTGTGTCACGAAGTTGGACGTAGTATCCGTTGGCCAGCCTTTTGATGGTAAAAAGGTGTCGGAGAAGAATTCGAGTACTTCAGGTCCCCTCGCTTTTCGGGTCGCCGCGAGGAACGTTGCTGTTTCACTGAGTACCTAAAATACGCATTAACACCAGCTCGTCACCATTCAACTTGCCGCACCTGGACCGTTTGTGCATCTTTCAAACTGAAACCAGGTCTCGTTGGAATTTCGAAAGCTAACGGGATGAGGCGTTCGTAGATCAACACTTCGAAGCCAGGAATATAGTGGTTTTGAACCGGCGGCCCGCCAGATTGTGCTCGTTGTTGTGCGATGATTTCGGCTTGCGCCTTGCTTCTTCCGAAATGGGTAGTGAACCTGGCGAGAAGGGTCCAGGCACCCTTCTGTGCCTGAGGATCAGAAGTATCTCCCGCTATAGTAAGTACGAAGGTGACAAGGGGCTCAATTAAATCCTTGTTCCCTATAAAAAAAAAATCAGATGGGCTGGTATGGAGGCAAACACTAGTGCTTACTGGGGGAGACAAAGACAGTATAGAGCGGGCCCGACATGACCATTATAAGCATATCTAGGTAGGACTTTTTCGTTTGATGCAACTCCACTTTGGCATCAGTGCCATCAACCGGTTGCGAAGCGATGCTCGCCATGTGGTTGTGCAGAGGGGAAACCATTTCGTCAAGAACGTCGAATATCTCAAACTGAATGGGTTCATATACATTCAAGACATAAAATACTCATGTCACGCACTTGCAATTTGTGTGCCACTAGTCCAAGAAAGGCAACGAATTGGGACAATTCGGCAGGTTCACATGAAGACAGCATGCATCCTAAGAGTGACGGGATATACTTGGCAATCACAGGACCACATGACGCGATGATACGAGAGAATGCAAAGCGTGTCTATGCAGAGTTCTTAATTTGAATAGGGAAGCTTAACCACATACACTCACAGCTTCACGAACGACATGGTACTGGCTCATTGTAGAAAGTGAGACTAAAATTGCCTCTGCTACGTGCTGGAACACGGGGACCCAGGCAGAGACTTTGTAATCAGGGGGAGTGGGGACTGGGGCGTCAGGAAAGCCTTTTGATATATTTCCCAGTGCCCGAACGAGATGATGAACCCTGAGGATTGGAAGAACATCTTGGGCACTGATCACCACCTGAACGTGAAGGGTTTCGGAGAGCGCAGACAAAAGCGGGTTAGTGATGCTCTGTTGGAGATGACACGCGATAATGTCTCAGCACATTCCATAGAAACGGCTGCTGTCCTTACCTGAAGAATCGTAGACTGTTCTTGGTCTTCTCCGCTCAATAGTGATATCAACGTGCCAACAGTTTCGAACAAATAGAGCTGACTATCAAACAGGCTTGGTGCGTTAACTGCGGCCTCCAAGAGATCAACGGGAGGGGAATCATGCTCCGGGACCTCGATGTTGAGGACTAGAAGGTCGCGAATCCCATTGAGGATTACAGGAACGACATGTTTCGGAATCTCCTGTCGTATGTCTTTTATGAATCTGTGGAAAAGGTAGAATAAGCGTCCCCGTAGTTCAGTACGCCCTGTGCGTATCCCACTTTCAAGGCATATGTCAGGGTCAGAATCAAGAGTTGAGACGGAACAAATCTGACCGTGAGTCGATGAAAGCCGTGAGAACAGTCTGATTGCATTCCTTACGAATTCGGAAGAACTCCCCGTAGCGAGTAACAGCCTCAAAGAATTGCATCACAACCAGATGGTGTGGGTAGGAAGAGATATTGGATTCCACCAATGCTAACATGAGCCTTCCGTGAGAGGTCAGTGGAAACCCAGCATAATTTACACGAGGCTTCCTCGCGTTAGGAACTGTTGCCTTCAGTTCCGCTTTCACATCTGGCGGAACAATAACGAATTGAGAGGGCCCTAGAGTGCGAGTGAGCGGCATAAAGGCTGAGTACCCGCCAGACTCTCACCTTTGTTGGCTTTCTGAAGCTCCCCATATAAGAATATAAGATAGACAGCAAGTTCAGCGTCCTGCCAGGAGATGGAAATTCCTGACTGAAACTGTTGCAGAGTGTCCAATGCCAAATTCTGGACATAGCCGTTCACTAGCGATTCGTCAATTGCCATGACCGAGTCGGCGAATGTTCGAAGATCCTGAGGAGGTCTCAATAACAAAATAAGCATTTGAGGGATTTCTCCAACCTTTCTCATCGTGTCAAAACCCAGCTGGTCGTCATCGTCCATGGAGTCAGGATCAGCGTCGGTATCCCATTTCATCTTCTGGAAAGCGACCTCCAGTAAGGAAGAGAGGAATTGCTTCTTCTCTTCCGTCATGTGCGTTACAGGCGAGTTCTTTTTCTGTCGTTTATACTGGCGAACGGAAGTTAAGTGACAATAGTCCCAGACAGGGGGCGAAATACATACGGCCGCCAGAACATGAGAGAGGAATAGGTGGACAGTGACGGACACGTCATCCCACTCGTCGGCCAAAAAGCGCAAGGCGACTGGAAATATCTGAACTTGTAGTTGGTGGGCATGTCCCTGGAGTTCGCCAGCCAAGGTGCTCTGTGGAACCGAATTTCAGATAAGATGATACCCAGTGCACAGAACCAGAGGCACCTCCTCAACAAGCTTGGACAGTTCGAGTCCAAGAGCGTTCGTCAACTTGCCGAGTCCTTCCCGAAACTGCACCTGCTCTTCGTCATTTCGGGTCGCCTGCTCCAAGCCAGGAATAATATCTCCGAGGGACAGAACCCTTATGAGTTGCAATTTATCGGATGGCTCTTTTAATCCTTTCAGGATCATCCGAACAAACGCGTTGGCTGTTTCCACACGGATGTGCAAGGATGGATCAGACAACAGCCGGAAAAGTAATGGTAATGTATCGGGTGTTACGGTGAAGTTGACATTGATCCATGCTGGTTAGCACTAGTTTAGCACATGGGGTGCATGAAGAGTGAAGTACTCACGAATCAAGCTTGCGAATGCCCTAACAGACAAACTAATTGTATCGATCAGTGGCCCTTTTTTATCAGGGACTGCACCATTCCTCGCTGCTACCAGTCGTGCTTCAGTCTCTGAGATAATCGCCAAAACGGCATCGCTGATCCCTTTGGAGTCGTTTTCGCGTATGCAATCACGTACAGCCGCATCTCTCTGGTGTCTCTCCTCCTTAAAGTCCCTCGCGCCCTTGAGGATGGAGTCCGCAACTTCTCCAGAGATCTCTATTAGTAAATGAAGGAAGAGTGTACAAACGTGCGGATTGAAGGCTAGCGTGACCGCTTGGCTTGGGCTTGGTGAAGGCTTGAGGAGTTGATACAGTGTCGGAAAGAAATCCTGCCAATTCGAGGGATATGAAGACAAGAAAAGCAAAGCCAGTGTATGCGAGAATTTGTTGCGAATAACTAAAACATACATATGGTTACATTCATGCTACCATTCCGTTGGGACTAACGCACATGGAAAAGTCGATTCCGCCACACCATAAACGTATTCTTCTTGAATATATGTAAGGAACGAGGATATAAGAACCTTGATGGTTGATGGATCTTGGGGGGATTTCCTGGGACCGGCACAAGGTTAGTGTGCACTACTGGTACGATACGGTAAGAAACACATGCTCTTCCTGGAAGGCCAGAAGATCGTCTAGGATCTGAAGCGCAAATAACCTGATTCGCGGATCATTTGACCTTGTACCGTCTGACTTTTTGGCGACAAATAACTCGAGAGCAAGATGCCAAGAATTTTGTGGATGAGATCGTACGGTGTTCAGATACGCAATCGCCTGCTGTTGAAGCTCCCTATCTTGGGTGGGCTCGGATATAAGTGCGATCGCAGATAACAACTGGTCCATTTGCGGCGAATGCGAAGAATGCGACGCGATGAGTTAAACAGGCCTTACAACCGATTGACACGTAAAACGCAATAAACGGTCAATTAGACCATGGACTGGATGGATTTGCAGCACTAGGGAGAACCGGACAGATCCTTAAAATGGACAGGCAAGGCCAGTACAAGGGAATAAATCGTTGGTCTGAGATATAGAAGTAGTAACTTAGACTGGAGTATTTAAATTGCTCACGATTAGTCACGTGAGCATGACAACTTGGACTGATCCTCGAATCTTTGGGACCTCATTCATCTCAGCTACTCGCCACATAACTGTCGAGCTTCACCTAGAACCACGCATCTGGATTATCCCACCTGGCCACCCTGAGAGGAAGATAGCGTGATTCTAACGGTCACTTCGTCTCAATGTCGGGTGAGCACCACGTCTCGGTACCGTCATATAACCGACTTACGAGGCTACAGTACCAACCCGTCGAGGAAAGGGGAAGCTTGTAAGTCAGTGGTTCTGGGTATTTCATACTCGTCTGACAGTCGGCATTTCTATCAGCGGCCTCCACCCAGAAAAGTATGGTAATTACACAATTCAATTCTCAGTCTATACCAGCTGACTCTCACTCAGACCACTGATGGAAGTAAACCTGATACTTGGACATTGTTATCTGGTGCTGTTTGCGAAATATTGAATGGGAATGCGTCGCACCTTTCTTTCGAGGAGAATTATCGATACGCTTATAATATGGTGTTACACAAGCAAGGATCCGTACTTTATGAGGGCGTAAAGGAGTTGCTCACGGAGAACTTGGATAAGTTTGCGAAAGAGGTTATTGTTCCATCATTCCCGTCTTCAAATGAAGGCGATCCTGTACAGCAGATACAGGAAGGTGAAATGCTCCTCAAAGCGTTCCGGAAAGTTTGGAACGACCACAAAATGGGCTTGGAAAAATTGCGCGACCTTTTGAAGTATATGGTACGCGTACTTTCTCGGATAGCACACAAGCTCGGAGATTTAATCATTTTATTTGATAGGACAGAGTGTACACTCCATCCGCACGGGTACCCACAATATGGGACGCTGGGATGCAGCTCTTCATCCTTCGCATAATCCGCTCCCCACTATATGTCATTCGGCGGCATGTACTGGCCACTCTGCATCAACAAATTCGCTTAGAAAGAGACGGATACCCTGTCAACAGGTCTGCCATCAAGGGATGCGTCGACGTGTATCGGGACCTGATCGATGAGAAAACAAGCATCAGCATTTTCAAAACGGAGATAGAACTCCAAATTCTTGAGGAGAGCGAGGCTTACTATAAGCGTGAAGGAGAGTGCATGCTGGATACCTGCGACGCACCCGAATTTTTGCGGAGAGTGAGTGTCATATGGCTCAGTCATTAAGTTGTTCACTGATGCCCAACAGGCTGAGGACAGGCTTGATTCAGAAAGAGCTAGAGCGTCATACTACCTCCCTACTATCGAAACTGCACTCAGATCCATCCTCGAACGTATATTAATCGCCCCTCACGTTCGCTCTGTCCTCAGCATGCCGGATTCGGGTCTCGATACCATGATTGATCTGCAACAAGACAATAATACCTCTCGACTATATCGGCTAGTCAATATGGTACCGACTGGGCCCCTCGCGCTCAAGAGGGCTTTGAAGGAATCTATCGCTGAACGTGGTCGACGCGTAAACGAGGCGGAGATTCTTGAAGGGGACGTGGAAGAAGCGGATGGGGATGCAGGTGACGACGAGCCTGCCTCCAAAGGGAAAGGGAAGCAGAAGGCTCGTCTTGGTAATGTTGTGTCTGCTGGGAAGAAACGACTTGACGGTGCCCTCAAATGGGTGTCAGATGCGTTGGAATTGAAAGACGTCTTTGATCGCCTTTTACGTGTTTCCTTTGCAGACGACAGAGGTATCCAGGCTGCTATCAATGAGGTAGGATCACTTTTTGCTATTCCAGGTTGAGCTTACCGATGGTTGAAGGCATTTGAGTCGTTTATCAATTCAAGTCCCAAAGCGCCGGAGTATATTTCGCTATTCATAGACGAGAACCTGAAGAAAGGTCTCAAAGGGGTAAGCTGGATCTTGGTTCGGATTTTAATCTACTCAATACTGATCTGATCACGTCAAGAAAACGGACGAGGAAGTCGATGTGATCCTTGACAAGACTATCACTATGTTCCGTTTTGTAACCGATAAGGACATCTTCGAGCGATACTACAAGACTCATCTCGCTAGGCGGTTACTCGGAGGTCGCTCGGTTTCTGATGACGCAGAGCGTGGGATGCTCGCAAAACTAAAGGTGGAATGCGGGTTCCAGTTCACGCAGAGGCTTGAGGGCATGTTCCATGATATGAAGATATCTAGTGATACCGTGGCGGCATATAAGGAGCATCTCAGTAAGAGCACGGCGGTATGTACTTGCGCATCGCAAGCATCGCAAATGATGATTTTCGCTTGTTAGACCCCACCACCTATAGAACTGTCTGTTCAGGTGCTGACCTCCACATTTTGGCCAATATCGCAGGATGATGTTTCGAGCAAGTTTGCTCCTGACATGGTCGCCTCGTGTAAAGTGTTCGAGCGTTTCTACCTGTCCCGGCATAACGGGAGACGATTATCCTGGCAACCGTCACTCGGTAGTGCAGATGTCAAGGTTACATTCAGGAACAGGAGACACGACCTAAGTGTGTCGACATACGCACTGATCGTCCTGCTGTTGTTTGAGGAGTTGGGTCCGGAAGATCGTCTGCCGTTTGAGGTGAGGCCACAACATCCAGACGGATTAAGTCACTTATTGAGGCCGAGTCCAGGAACTTAAAGCCTCGACGTCTATACCGGATGCCGAGTTAAGGCGAACATTACAATCTCTTGCTTGTGCGAAGTTCAAGATCTTAAAGAAGCACCCACCTGGGAGGGACGTACTATCGGACGATTCTTTCTCTTTCAACCTAGACTTCACCTCCTCACTGCAACGCATCAAGATAGGGACTGTGGCCTCCAAAGTTGAAAGCAGTGAGCAGCGACAGGAGACAATTGATAGAGTGGATGAGGAGCGCAAGTTCCAAACAGAGGTACGTGCCCGAAATTATTCAATTGCAAGACGTGATCCTCAGATACGCTCCAGGCGTGTATCGTGAGAGTTATGAAGGATAGAAAGAAGATGTCACATAATGAGCTGATTAACGAAGTGACTCGCCAACTCTCGCATCGTTTCTCACCGAACCCACTGGCAATCAAGAAACGCATCGAGGCTCTACTAGATGTGAGCAAGTCAGAGTTGTTACGCTTACATTGCTGACCTCTCGCATCTAGAGAGACTATTTAGACCGCGGCGAAGACAAGAAGTCCTATGTTTACTTGGTTTGTCCCCATTCCTCATGTATTCTTCTCTCTGATCTTCTAAGGTTGTGGCTTTTCCCACGACATTCCAGGCGTGATCAGGACAGTCTCTCATTATTTCCCGTGGTCCCAGTCTTAGTAGTCGAGCATGTAGGATACAACACTACCCATCTGACCAGCCTTTGGGCGAGATGTAATAAGAGCAATGCACAGAGAATAGCTGGGGTCCAATTCAAACGGAGTTAGGCGTTTAGGACTCGTCAGCAAACTGCTTATATCCGCGCGTACTCACAAACCTGCTACCCTGTTGTCTCCGTCGCTCCTCGACAGCAGCGAGCGGACCCTCATCTGCGATGCTAGCCAGCCATCGTCCACCTCCTGATCCATTGGCTCGTAATAAACCGCCCCCTCTATCGTCCACCGTCTCCTATTCATCCCAAATGGCCCCTACCCAACCCCACCTGAGAACCAGTACCCTCAAGAGGAAGCGACCTGTTGCCGCTACCAGTTATCGGTCAGAGACACAGATAGACAGTGCTACGGGGCGTATCAGAGAGGTCATCGTTATTGACGATTCGCCCACACCTCCACCCCAGTCCCAGCTGTCTATCACACCCTCAACCCATAGTGCTAGTGCGGCCATATCAACTGCATATTCTAACGGTGTTAGGACTAGAGCTCAGGTTGCTGCTGAAGCTTCTGGTTCACGCACAGTTGCCGTCCCACCTGCTGCCAAGCGACGAAAAAAGGACACCGCACCAGTATCTGGAGGGAGTATGACAGCGAAGCCAATCCCATCATCGACAGGAGGTGCATTGCAAAGGAAAGCCCTTGCTGCTCGAGCGTATGACCATAAAGCACCCACAGGCTATACGAATGGGTCATCCTCGAATTTACGTGAGGTAAGCATCTGCAGATCTGCGGCCTAGTCAACATTACAGAACTGTCAATTTCTCTCTTTCGCCAAACCAGTCTCAGTCATCTCGGGCATCGGCGAAAGCGGGTCCCGCTAGCTATGATGACAAAGAAGGGCATTACATTATCCAGCCGGGTGATGTTATCGGCATCCCTCAGAAATGTGTGTGCGATCTTCACCAGACAGCGAGTAGATCCAATCATACGTTATTATAGATCGCATTGTACGGCTTTTAGGTCAAGGGACCTTTGGGAAAGTCGTGGAAGCTCTGGACCTGTCAACTCGGACTCTGGTAGCGGTCAAAATTATTAGATCCATTCCCAAGTATCGAGATGCGTCCAAGATTGAGGTTCGAGTATTAAAAACTCTCAAGCAACATGACCCTACCAACAAATAGTATGATGCTGTTCCAATCATTCGCCCTATGAGGAGACGTTAACATTGCCTATAGCAAATGTATCCACCTATTAGAATGGTTCGACTATCGCAACCATATTTGTATTGTCTCCGAACTATTAGGGAAGTGCATCTATGACTTTCTGAAGGAGAATAACTTTGCGCCCTTCCCTCGGCGGCACATCCAAGACTTTGCTCGGCAGGTGCTGACCAGTGTTGCCTGCGAGTTGCTATATTCCATAACTGTTGTTGGAGGCTGACACCTCGTTTAGTTCTTCATGACCTTACCTTGGTGCATACCGATCTCAAACCCGAGAATATCCTTTTAGTCAATAATGATTATCGCATCGTATCAACTTCCCACTCTTCCAATAAAGTGAGTGTTACGACTTTGTCCATCCTAACATTGGGCCAACCGCGTTCCTTGGTCTAGCGTTCTGCACCCGCATCGAAAATGATTCTGAGTTCTACGGAAGTACGTCTCATTGATTTTGGGAGCGCTACGTTCGAGTCCGAGTACCATTCCACCGTCGTTTGCACACGGCACTACCGAGCGCCTGAGATCATTCTAGGTAATTAGTCCCGTCCACTGTGGGCTTCATGCTTTTACGGTTTCATTCCTTTTAGGTCTTGGTTGGTCGTACCCGTGCGACGCATTCTCGATCGGTTGCATTCTCGTCGAATTTTACACTGGAGTGGCTCTCTTTCAGACTCACGATAATTTAGAGCATCTTGCAATGATGGAGGCCGTTATGGGATCGATGCCTGGATTATTCGCTCGTAAGGCGGCGAAGATGAAGTCTGAGTTCTTTAAGGAAGGCGCCAAGCTGGACTGGCCACCAAGATCGAAGAAAATAACCTCACAAAGTAGAAAGGAAGTCAAGGCCACTCGGCCTCTTTCGGTCAGTATACTTCGTGATTTCCATATAGGGGACTGACATCGACTCTGCTGTGCAGGATATCATACCACCGACAGATGTCATCAATACCCAGTTCCAAGATCTCGTCCGCCTGTTGTTGCACTTTGATCCTGACCAGCGGTTGACGGTCAAGGACGCTCTCCATCACCCGTTTTTCCGCGTCGAAATACCGCTTGAAATCTGATCGTCTCCGATGGTACTTCCTCCACCGTCGCGGACAGCAGTAATTGCTTTCGAAGATCTCGTAACACCATTATTCCGGTACAACTGCATGCATATCAATCGGAGCCGTTCCAAATGTTTATCTCATCGTCTCTTGCTACCAACTTGACACTCATTCTTTCGGATGGCTACCTCATTCTCGAACGCCGCATTATGATACTTCAACCGTTACCTCAGAACTCGATGATCCCATGCATGATTCTCTTTGACATCCTACTCTGTATCTTAATATTCAGAATTCTCGTTCCCTTGTCATAGGAGGTGTAGACAGAATCAAGCCGGGTTTAAGCGTCATTGGCACTGCTGATTTTATCTTCAATATTACAGTGAGCAGTCCTGAATCTTGACGTAATGCTTTTTCTCACGTACGCAAATATGGCATTTGTCCAATTAGGTGCATCTCCCCTTTAAATTTGTATTGGTAGTTCACGTGCTACTCATGTGATTTGAATTGGTTATCATATTGTAGCGGAGTTGGCCGAGTCCATTACCTCAAACGAAAGGACCGAGCTTGCGATGTCTTGTAAACAGGAACCTCGCAAGCTCGGCCAACAATCATATTGGACGTCATGAACAAGATTTTTCTTCATTCGCGACTACGGAGTTCGTGTAAATAAAGAATGATACCTACTTGGGTAAAAAAAAAAAACCCAATGCAATGAGTGAAATCAGTGCGACGTTATTGCTTGAAATGCAAGCACTCCAGTGCACATGAGGTTCACAGGTATTGCATAAGGCGCTTCCTGCTTCAGGCTATTTCTCAGATGTGATCCTTCCCTAAGTCAGCCACGCTTAGGCTCGCCGTGGATTGTTCGGCCGGTAGCCTTAAGAACACCCGCTCATGCGCTGAGTGCTCCCATGAGCGATGGACGATTCTTGGGATTGCGAAACACAGATGAGCCGAATGCCTCAGCCCCGAGTGGGGGCGAGAGAAGGGGGAAGCGGGCGACGAGGGCTGAACGTCGTTCGAAAGTCCACCGGTCCGGGGAGGAGCTTCGGACACGAGATCTTTCAAGTTGTCTTCCTAAGAGGCGGTACTGAGTCGCCGAGGTGCGGAGGATGTTACTTGGCTCGAGGATACAGAACGAAACTTGGAGGCAAGAAGCGCAAGTTGATGTCGTATTTCTCGAGATTCTGAGTGCGTCCAAACCAAAGTACTCGTTGCCAATTTGTAGGCAAACACACAAACACAGCGTCACGTCATGCATCGTGCCATACAACTGGCATCCGACGAGCGGAGAAGATTTGGGTGCATTTCTCGAGGCCGCTAGGGTCTGGCCATCAAACCAACATAGCACTTCCAGCTAGGATGACGAAGTCATTCGCGCCACGGCCATTAGGAAGAGAGACCTAGCATCAACGGACTTCAATCCAGAGACCTAGTGAAAGTTTGCCTAATCGTGAGCGATAAGGGGAGATACTATCGAGGACAAGGCTATGCACAGGTTCTTTGAAACATGACTGGTGACGGGGTTGCTGTAGTAGGGTTTAAGTTTCAGGTGAGCAATACCCATGGAGATGGGTTCATAAATCATGCAGAATGTTATTCACTGAAGATTATGATTATGAAAACTCTCATCTCGTGAATTGGCGAGCGAGATTGAGGCGCGACTCATCCCACAAACAGGCAGACGTAGGTATCCAGACTTTGACACCTAGAAACTAGCTTCATTACGTAGTCTATGGCTTGCTGCGTCCTGCTAAACGTTGTATCAGAGCACCATACCTGATAGAGTGGCGAGGTCTATGTACCTAGAGTCTTTGATGTGGGGTTGCTGTGACCCGTTCGCATGTATAGTTCGGTGTGGCTGCTGTTAGTATGCCCAGCTGACTATTCACGATAATGTTCAATGTTTCAGGAAGGGTTCGGCGATTGGGCTTGCGGGAGATTCATTTACAACATAAATAGGACGCTGGCAACGCTAATTCGCAACCCCGAGATGAAGATTGGATCTATCGCACAATAGGCAAACGCAAGCGGTACGCAGATTCCACGATGGGCTGGAGAAAAGCCTCATATGGAGTTGTGCGAGGCAACACTGGATTCGGAGCCGCGTTGATGCTATTTGTTTGGGCGACTATGTAGTCACAAACACGACCTAACAAGCAAATGTCGATAGCATCTTCAGGCATCTCTATGAAAGCCAGTATCCAGGGGCCATGTTATGAACCTCAAATATCTACGATAGTTGATGGGGATTTACTGGAGCGGACGAAGGAAAACATAGTACCCGCAAGAGAAGGTCGTTCTGCGGTGGCGCTCTCTCAGGTGTTTTCAGCGCCGCGCGCCGAGAGACAAAGGGAACTCGTGTCATCTCATGCGTACTTCAAGCAACTTATATTAGAGGCGAAGGACGTTGACCCAATCGATGGTGATCCCCTCGAGCCTTACTGTCAATACGTGAAATGGATCAACGACAACTATCCTTCTGGCAGCTCCTCAGAGAGCGGTTTACTTACCGTGCTGGAGGAAGCGACGCGTACATTCTGCGATTCTCCACGTTATAAGAATGAATCGAAATATGTTCACCTTTGGATGGAGTATGCAAACCTAGTCGAGCAGACCGAGCGTGTCTACGCCTTCATGCTTGCGAACGATATAGGGTCGAACTGGCCTCATCTCTATCAGGAGTATGCTCTGGTATTAGAGAGGAACGGAAAGTGGGAAATTCTAGCTCAACAACCCGCGTCTTTGTTTGCTTACGTTACTGCAGCCGCTCGAAGGCAGATGGACTCTACAGATTAGGGATTGCAAGGAAGGTCCTCGGAGTTGAAAGAATTAAAGCGAGCTATAAGGATTTCCAGGCGCGTTGTTTGGTCTCACCAGCTGGTGCGGAACCCGCTGTACCACCACCGCCTACCCGTTTAGTACTTGGTGGGCGTGAAGTCTTGGGTGCGAGGAGGGGCGTTGCGGCTGCTCCATTGGGTTCTTCACAGCAAGTTCGTTCATCGGCATCAACGCAAACATCTCGGTCGAACGTTGGGAAGATTGCAGTTCATGTCGATGGTGACGTCCGGTCAGTGGATATCGAGACCAGTGAATGGCCTTACCTGGAAACCAGGTCCGAGTCAATTAAAGAAAATGTGCCTTCGAAGTCCTTGCGCAGCGGACCCCTACATCAGAAGGCTTTCACTCCAACAACGCCCAAGATTGAAATTCTCCGAGACCAGGTGCGCCCGAAATCACCTCAACTCTTCTGGCACTCATTCCTTCGATATCATTAGGGGACAACAGCTACATCGAGGACACCGAGTACTGTACAGTCTCCTGATCAAGCTCTGCGACCGCGAGGGACCGGCGCTGACCAAGACTTGGCTCGTAATCCGTTTAAAAATTATTCGCGATCCGTCGCTTTCGATTTTGATCTGCCTGAGATCCCGGGCTCATCACCAACCCTTTCGACTTCATTGCAGGGAGTGAAGACTACCTACACTGTGCCGATCGCTCCTGCGGACGAGCTCATGACCTCAAGATTCTCCGTGCCATCTGAACCGACAGGTCCAAGGCCTCACCGTCGCCCCATTTCCGTCTCCGCTGCCGGACCGAAGCCAAAACCGTCCTTACCAGCCCCAATCCCTGGTAAAAAGCCCGAAATTCCTGGTTTCGCAACATCACAGGTCTGGCTGGATGGTGAAGAGTACGACCGAAGAGAATCTCAGGCCCGAGCCCTGGGACTGTTAAAAAAGAAATGGCCTCTGCCTCCCATCGAGGAGTTCGACGTACCGCTTAAGGATGCTGCATCATCAGCCCCGGGGCATCCACGAAAGAGCCTGAGCAAGCGCAGGCAGTCAAATGCTAATCCGGTCACTACGAGCCCAACAACAAATACCAAGGCTGCCTTGAACGACGTGTTCAGCATGTTCAACACTAGTGGAGGGGATGAGGAAGCGGATGATTTCGAACCTCTGCATCATCAGGGCATGCCAGGCTCAGGGATGGAAATGCCGGCGTCCTCATCCAGAGATACTCCTTTTACGCCTGCCCGAATCCCTCAGTCGGGTAAAATTCCAATCTGGGCATCTGATGAAAGAGTGCAGACATCGTGCCTCCCCCGTTCCCAATCCATGCCATCAAACTCCTTGTCCGTAGCGTTCCCCTCGGATCATAATCTCGCACCCACGGCCTCTTCATCAGAAGCAACCGGGCTCGCCAAGTTCGCCGTGCTGCAAGATAACGGTGCACCTCGGCTGCCCTCAGCCGCTATGAAGGGTGTATCTAAAACAAACAAGTCTGACCCTGCTGTCCTGGAGGCTTCCACAGTGGCTGGACCATTCCCTAACGTGGAGTTATCGGTCCACCTTCCTCTCAAAGCAAACCAGAAGATCCCTGTTTTTACGGACTCCCTGGAGTCGAAATTTGTTTCCTCTGATAATCCTTCTGCTCGTGTACCTCATGCCTCCGTGGACCCCCCCTTACTTGTGAAGCTGAGCGAGGCAACAGACCATGACAAGCCCTTGGGTGTAGCTGATGGTTCCTCGCCAAATGCAGTATTTGTCGCCGACTCTTCTGCATCCGGGTCAATTACTCCTGGCAACAGTGAAGGGCTTGAAGATGTCTTTGGCCCTACTGTGACAATTTCTGAACCGGCGGGCTCCCTGGTCAGTTCACAATATGCGGACACCTCCATCGGACCGACTAGCGCAAACGTAGCACGGTATGACGAGATTAACGAAGATGTCGATTACGCCGAACACGACGATCAGGATCATGAGATACTCCCTCGTTCCTACGAAGTCCACCGTGGTGTAGCGATAATGACACCCATAACCGAGCGCACTATGGAATTCGGATCCAATACGAGGCTGCTCGCTGGCCTGTCCCAGAGACGGACCTTGGGAGGGACCCCGACCAAAGATGGCGTAGTCCCTGAAGGCTTGGAGGTGCTCAAGGCCAAAGGTGTCAGTGGATCTTCGCAAGATGCAGCTCAGGAGCTCGAAGCCCCAGGGCCTATTGACCCTTTCCATCCGGATAATATCGCTCGATATATTAGTGAAGTATGGGGCTCTCTATCTATCGAGTGCTATCATGATCTCGAGACCGAAGAGTCTAATTTTGGGGATGTCTTCGAGAAACACATAAAAAGGATAAACCGAAGTTCTCGTCTTGGTCAGTCCGTTTCAGAGGCTCCTTCACCACTACAAGTCGTACTAGGGCATACATCTTACGAGGTCTTCGACAAGCTCGGAGAAGGAGGCTTCGGGGCCGTCTACTTGGCGCGGGATCCTGTGATTGCTGAGATGGTAGACGAAGGCAGCGAGGATGACACGGTACCACAACCAGGGTCGGAGCTCGTAGCGTTAAAAGTGGTCAGACCAGCCATGCAATGGGAATGGGTTATTCTGCAGATCATCCGAGAGTCCGTCCCTCGAATCTGTGATGCGATTATTAGGCCCCGCGACTTGTATCACTTCAAGAACGAATCAATACTCGTTCTCGATTACTCCTCCCAAGGGACCCTGTTAGAGGCAGTCAACCACGCTCCCCAGATCGGCATTCACTCTCAGGATACGTTCGCCTTCGATGAGTTGTTGGTGATGTTCTTTACTATAGAACTCCTCAGACTGCTCGGACACCTTCATTCACAACATTTTATTCACGGTGATCTGAAGATAGACAACTGCATGCTGCGGTTAGCCGATCCAGCTGTTTCCACTCTGTCAGCGGTGTACGACCCATCAGGGGCAGGAGGTTGGTGTGACCGAGGAATTAAGTTGATCGACTTCGGTCGCGCAATCGATGTCAATGCGTACGAGCTGGGAACAAGTTTTATTGCCAACTGGCCGGCTGATGCAAGGGATTGCATCGAAATCCGTGAGGATAGGCCTTGGACATACCAAACAGACTATGCTGGTGCTGCTGGTGTCATCTACTGCATGATGTTTGGGAAATACATTCAGACTAGCATCGACTCGAATTCGGCTGGTTCCCAGCCACGGTACCGAATCACACCTAGCCTCAAACGGTACTGGCAAGTTGACCTATGGACAAGATTGTTTGATTTATTGCTCAACTCGTCTTCGATCCATCCCAATGGCCAATTACCATTACTCGAAGAAATTGAAACTCTTCAATGGGACATGGAGCAGTGGTTGATTGCGAATTGCGAAAGAAAGGGAAAAAGCCTCAAGCTCATGCTGAGCAAGTTGTACAGCTTCTGCCGATCTCATGACGTAGGACAAAAATTGTAGCCGCTAAGATTGATTTGTAGTCTTGCTTAATGACCAACCCCTCCAATGAAGATGACCCTATCTCATTGCGAATGAGCTACGGAGGACAACAACGAAGGGTTGCACTGAACAAATTTGCAAGAAAATACACATCCTCCGCTAGACACTCCAGATCATGTCCTCCATTAGACGCAACAACCAACCGCTTCAGTGACCTATGTTCATTGGGGGTGGGCCGGCGCTCGGGCCGCCTGGGGGACCATTCTGATCATAAGGATGCGGTGGAGCGGCTCCCCCTGGAGGTGGGGGCTGACTAATCATGATAGGGTACGGTACAGCGTGAGACACTATTGGGAGAAGTGAGCGATTCGTAGAGACGGAGTGGGTCCCGCTACTGACTTTGTGGGCTTTGATGATAAGCATACGTATGCTGCTGAATTGGTGTCGGGGGCACGGAACCACGAGGCGCCCCATTAGGTGGATACGGGCCAGGCGGTGGGCCAGGCGGATAGCCATGTGCTGGTCGTAGAATGGCACAATTATCAACTTCGAGAAAAGTACATCCGAAATTATTCCACTCACGTTGCATACCATTCATAGGCGGAGGCGCATACATTGCTGCTAAAAGAAAATGTCAGGAAACTTCGATGGGAGGTTGGATATCACTTACGAGGCCCATTGGCTTGATGGGGAGGGGGATATGGCAAAGGTTGCATGAAAGATGATGGCATGTAATTGGGAGGGGGCGCGGCAGCACTTGGTACGGCCATCATTGGCTGCTGTGGGTGCTAACCGCTTATATGAGCACGTAATAGGCTGAACGGCTGAACGGATGGTACACATACCTGGCCCTGGTACGGGTAGGGTGCATATGTATACATCATGTTATAGCCCCTTGTAGTGACGGCGGCTGGATCCTCATCGAATGGAGGACCAGGCATCGGCGGTGCATGATTCGAGGAGTGAATCAGAGGGAACATTTGTGTATAACGCTTTCCGCTATATGGCCATTGTGGTGCTGGGATTTCAAGCATCAGCACCGGCTCTGTCGTTATAGATAAGATACTCACACGTTGCGGATGCATCGGCCATCTGCGCATACTTGAAGGGGTTGAAATCTTCCTTGATATGTATGGGCTTTTTGTTAACCGTACGAGTACCGAAGAAAGGGTTTGGAGGCACGGTCTTCCACAGGTATCAGTGACTCGGAGGTCGGGACACAACCTGGGAACCACTTACTTGTTCAGCCTTAACTGCCTTCCCAGTGGACGTGCCCGCAGTAGGGGTGGATGTGACAACCTATTAACGCTATTGAATTCCATCTGTATCTGAAACTATCACCAAAT
>WNFI01054156.1_pt1 | contig 22778 bp, 16 predicted proteins | sample 5400471 | NCBI WGS metagenome assembly WNFI01 (sample SAMN13153348, study PRJNA577476) | soil metagenome | isolation source: 100 cm saprolite on Douglas fir-dominated hillslope | place: USA:California | collected 2013-09-17
TGCTCACCGTGGGGACCAGCGCCCTTCTCCTGGTCTTGGGCATAGGGACTTCCCGGCACCTGCTCAGCAACGTCCGCCGCTCCGAGGAGAAGTATCGCCGCCTTTTCGACTCCGCCAGTGACGCCATTCTGATTGTAGATTACGAGACGGGTATCGTTCTGGAAGCGAACGCGCGGGGCGCCGTTCTCTTCGGAATTTCGTCCGAGCGCCTGGCATTCGTCTCGGAATCTTCTCTCTTTCCCGATGGTGAAGGCCAGCACTACGCCAGAATCTTCCGGGCGGGGCTTTCGGGCCGCGAGTCGCACAGCGTTCAACTCAAAATCCGGAGGGCCGACGGGCGTTCCGTTGAAGTTGACGTCAGCGTTCGCCTCATCGAGCTCGATAGTCCGCGCCGGCTCGTCATTCTGGCCATCTTTCGCGATACCAGTGAACTCAAGCGCCTTAACCGAGCGCTTCTCGCACTCAGCCGCTGCAACCAGGAGCTCGTCCGCGCGGCGAACGAACCGGAACTGCTCGAACGCGTTTGCCAGATTATCGTCAATACCGGCGGCTATCGCATGACCTGGGTCGGATTCCCCGAGCAGGACCAAACCAATTCCGTTCGTGTTGCGGCGCAGTTCGGCGATACCGGCGGCTATCTTGCTTCCGTGCGCGTGTCTTGGGCGGACACACCGGAAGGCCGCGGCCCCGTCGGCGTCGCTATCAGGACCGGCGAGATTTGCATCATTCACAACACCTTGAAGGACCCGCGCTTCGCATCCTGGGCTGGACGCGCCGCAAAGGAGAAGTTTTTGTCCGTAATTGCTCTTCCTCTTTCAGGAGAACAGGGCGTGATCGGCTGCTTGGCAATTTATTCGGAAGAAGAAGAAGTTTTTGACGCTGAAGAAGTGACTTTGCTCCGGGAACTTGCCACTAATCTTGCCTACGGTATTTCGACCCTGCGCATCCGTTCCGAACACGAACACTCCGAAGCGGAGGTCCACTCGCTCGAAGAGCAGCTCCGTCAGGCGCAAAAAATGGAATCGCTCGGCCGGCTTGCCGGCGGTATCGCGCACGATTTCAACAATCTCTTGACGGTCATCCGCGGCTATGCGGAGTTGGCCCTTCCGGCCAAGCCCGGCGGTGACGGTCTCCACCGCAAAATAACGGAAATCATGAAAGGTTCGGACCGCGCGCAAGCGCTCGTTAGCCAATTGCTGGCCTTCAGCCGCAAGCAGATCCTCAAGCCTTCGGTCGAGATCTCCGCAGGATCATGGCGGACCCCAATCAAATGCAACAGATTTTGCTGAATCTGGCGGTGAATGCGCGCGACGCGATGCCCGCGGGAGGAACACTTTGCTTTCAGACGGAAAATGCAACGCTGCCGGTTGCATCGAAATTTGAAAAAATCACCGAAGGTGTTCTGTTAACTGTCAGCGATACGGGAAGCGGCATCCCTCCGGAACTCCTTGCGCGGATTTTTGAGCCGTTCTTCACAACCAAGGAACGCGGCAAAGGGACCGGGCTTGGACTCGCCATGGTCTATGGAACGGTTTCGCAGAGTGGCGGACAAATCGAAGTCGATTCAGGGCCGGGCAAAGGCACGACGTTCAAGATTTACTTTCCGGCGACAGAGGAACCCGTGTCTGCTTCGCCGATCGAGAACCGGGCTCTGCCGCTAAAGCCGGCGTGCGGCACGATTCTATTGGTTGAAGACGAGCCCAGTCTGAGGGAACTCATCTCCGATTATCTCGGCGTCGCCGGCTTTACCATTATCACGGCCGCGAATGGCGTCGAGGGCCTGGCGAAAGCCAAGTCTCATAAGGGTCCAATTCATCTCGTAATTAGCGATGTCATTATGCCGGTTATGGGCGGGCGGGAGATGGCCGACCGGCTGAAACTCTCCCGTCCGGCTACTCCGATTCTATTCATGTCCGGTTACACCGACGATGCCGCCATCCGCCGCGGCGTTTCCGAACATCGCGACCACTACCTCGAAAAACCTTTTGAACTGAACTCCCTTGCCCGCAAAGTCAGCGAAGTTCTCAACTCGAACTCGTAAAATCGCCTCGGACTTAGCCCGGCTTACGGGAGTCTTCGTTTGTTCTTGGTCATTTATTTCGCGCGTGCAACTCAGTTCGAAGGGAAACAAATCCTGCGCGTGCACAGCAGCCGGGTGTACACTCTCTGTATCTGTCCCCAAGGATTCCCTTCGGCCAACCAATTTAAAACGCCTCACGTCCCGAGGCAGGTCAAGACACGTCTCTCAAATGATGTCAACAATACGGCCCCAGGTCACAAGAATAACCAGAAAGGACAAACGCGATGACACGGAGAAAATTTGGCAAACCGGCGGCAGCTGTCGCAACATTTGCCGCGATCGTTCTTGCAGGAATGTTGAGCAGTTCCCGGCTCGTAAAAGCTACTGACGATGATGATGAAGACCGCAACGAATCAAAGATTCAACGGGGATTCGAGATAGCGCCCGTCCCATTGAATCTGGAAGGAAAAAACCGGGCGTTGGTGGGACTAGGCAGCTATATTGTCAACGGTCAGGGAGATTGCAATGGCTGCCATAGCGCCGGTCCTCAAACTGAATTTGTCGCGGGTAGAAACCCCTACCTTCTTGGCCAGACTGAGAAGATCAACCCGGCGACCTACTTGGGCGGTGGCAGGGATTTTGGTGGTTTCCCAGCGCTAACTTCTCCCCTACACATTATTTCCCGCAACTTAACACCCGACAGGACCGGTCTGCCTGAAGGGGGCCACACGTTTGCAGAGTTTGTGCAGATCATCAGGACCGGCAAAGATTTTGATCACCTGCACCCGGCCTGTTCAGGAACGCCAGACTCAGGCTGCATGCCGTTTCCATTCAACGGTGATGTGCTCCAAATCATGCCCTGGCCAATTTATAAAAACATGACGGATCATGACCTGCGCGCCATCTACGAATATCTGAGCGCCATCCCGTGCATCGCAGGCCCGCCAGCGCCTAGCCCGTTGCACAACGATTGTTCTTGAGAGATCTCCCCCATTGCCCTGTGAGGCACTGAGGGACATCTGGTGCTGGGAAACGTAAGCCGGGCCCCGGTGTTCTGGCTTCTGTGGCTGAATGAGCCATTCCACGTTGGCGAGCGAGGCGACCAATCGAGTGCGGCGGTTGTTTGTCTACAGATTGAACAATTCGCGCATGCGTCTGATCTGCGAGCGGCTCACGGGAATTTCGGTGTGCTTTTTGTCGTTCATTTTCAGCATGTAGCTGGATTTGAACCACGGCACAACTTCCTTGATGTGGTGGATGTTCACCAGGTACGAGCGGTGCGGCCGCCAGAACGAGTCCGAATCCAGCGCCGCGTTCAACTCTTCGAGCGTCCGGTAATTTGACGTTCCCTCGGCGTCCCGCGACATCATCGAGATGATCCCATCCTCAATCGATGCAAACACCAGATCTTCTCCGTCCACCAGCAGCAACTTCTGTTGCGACTTCACCAGCAGCCTTACCGGCGGCGAGGAATTCTGTTTCACCGCGCCAAGCTGGCTGACCAACTGCTCCAGCCGCTCCGTGGCCGAAGTCTGCGTCTCCAGCATCTTTCGCGCGCGCGCAATCGCCTTGGCGATGCGCGCCTTGTCGAACGGCTTCAGCACGTAGTCCACGGCGTTCACGTCAAATGCCTGGACGGCGTATTCGTCGAATGCCGTGGCAAATACAACGTGGGGCATTTTCATCTTTCGCTCGACGATCTTTTTCAACACGCCGAACCCGTCCAGCCCGGGCATCTTCACGTCCAGAAACACCAGGTCCGGCGAGTGCTCCTTGATCAGCGAGACGGCCTCAACGCCGTTCTTGCCCTGCCCGATCACATTGATTTCAGGGAATCCCCTCAGCAGGAAGGCCAGCTCGTCCCGCGCCGGCTTCTCGTCATCCACAATGATCGTGTTTATCGCCATTCAGCAGCGCAGGCTCCAGCCTGTGCCCCCTTCCCTGATGATCCCAAACGCCGAGTATAGGCGCACCCCGTCTCCGCAAGCAAACAGGACCGGCGCCCGGTAGTGCTCGGAATGTGTGTTGCTGCAACACAGAATTAGAGCATTACCCGGCGCCCGGCTGGAGGTGGCGAAATTCCAGTTTCCCGGTATCATGTGGCCCGAGCGACAGAGCAAGGAAAACAATGATGAACAAATCTTCAGGTACAACGCGCGCGAAGAAGGTAAAAGTTCTCAGCAGCACTATAGTTTATGAAGGCCCGGTCTTCGGGATTCGCCGCGACCAGGTCATCGAGCCGAGCGGCGTTCGAACGACCCGCGAAGTCATTACCCATCCGGGTTCCGTCGTAGTCCTTCCCGTTCTCCCCGACGGGAGAATCGTGCTCATCCAGCAGTACCGTTACGCCGCACGGCAGTATCTGTGGGAGTTGGTCGCCGGGCGGATAGATCCCGGCGAAACTCCCAAAGAGGCCGCGGCCCGCGAACTCATTGAGGAAACAGGCTTTCGCGCAAAGCGCTTGCGAGTCTTTCTGGACGTTTTCCCAACTCCCGGTTTCCTGGAGGAACGCATGTTCATCCTCCTCGCGGAAGGCCTGACGGCAGGAGAAGCGGAACCCGAAGAGGATGAGAAAATAATTTCCCGTGCCTACAGCAGTAAACAACTGGAGGAGATGATCCGCGGCGGGAAGCTTCGTGACGCCAAAACCATCGCCGGGATTCTCTATTATTTCCGGTTCCTTTCCCCGCAAAATCGAGTTAGAAGATAAATTTTCTTTAATAAATTAAATTATTGGCATAAGCCTACTTTTTTTCAGTAGAGGAACACGATTGTTCTATTGACTGGTCATTCGATTCTGGTACACTCCGCGCCATTCGAATCTTTAACGGCGTTAGGGTAATCCGCCTGGCGCCGTGGTGCAAAATCTCGAAGTCCCTGTCAGGAGGGCAATCGCAGTGCAAGGAACCGTGAAGTGGTTTAACAATTCCAAGGGATACGGCTTCATCGGGCGCGATGATGGCCCCGACGTTTTCGTACATTATTCCGCCATCGCTGGCGATGGCTATCGGACTTTGCAAGAAGGAGACCCGGTCGAATTCGAAATTGTTCAGGGACCGAAAGGTCCCCAGGCGGCCAACGTCTCGAAGGCCGGGGGCTGAAGCAGGTAGCAATCATTTGGCCGGCAGAGAGCGCCCTCTGCCGGCCATTTTTATTTGGAATCAGGATAGCGGAAGAGGCGACTGTTCGTAGCTGAGTTCAGCACGAAGCTCTTCGCCATTGAGAACTCCGGGGAAACAGCGTCGTGGGCGGTGCCAGACGATGTAAATGGGATGAACGACAGGATTGGCACGCTCCCCGCTGCTTGAGAGCTAGCCACAAAGCGTTGCATTGGCTGGTCCCAACTCAGCGAGAGCAAGATCTCCTGCCCCTCAGCAACAATTCCTAGAGACGTTTGTCCGATGCATCGCCCATCCGCCTGAAGAAGAACCGACACAAGGAACTCCTTCGAGTCGGCTACTCTCTCGAGAATCAGGAAGGCCTGCACTTCCAGGTGATGACTGGCACCGTTATCTCTCAACGTAAACTCCTTGCGCGCTGAACTTGGGACAATGGGCGGTTGAGGCAAGAAGCATTCCGCTGTTCGCTGCAACCGCCCAAAATCTCACCCATCGCGTTGCCAAAATGCCTCTACTGAAGCGTTACAAGGACCAGGATTACGCCGGTCTCTTCGGGCAAGGGCTCCAACTCTAGTGCTTTACGGACCGCTGCACCCAACATTCGGCTGCGGTCGGGGCCCGGGTTAGGTTATAGAGAGCGTCAGAACTCTGTTCATTGCTCGCACTGAACACCTGTGATACCACCAAGCTGACCGTACGCCAGGGAGGTGGAATCGCACGCAATGTTCGCGCCCCCATTGCCCTGGATCGTCACTGGCGCGGTAAGGCCGACCAGACTCTTGTGCCGAAGCCGAATACCCGTAGATGTGTTATTTGTCACCGATGCAGTGGGCCCAAGAACTATGCTACTGTTTGCGTCTCCAAGGATACCCGTTCCGAGGTTGTTGGAAACTGTAGCCCCGTCTTGAAGACTAAGCGAAGAACGCTGGAGGTGTATGCCTCCTTCATTTGTCGGATTCCCGTTGCCGGTGATCTGGTGAGGCCCGTTGAATGTCAGTTGGCCTCCGCCTAAGACGTCCACGCCAAACCTGTGTCCGGTAATCGTGGTGCTCCCGAAAAACGTCGCCGTGCTGGACTCTACGCGAAGACCGACTACGCCATTGTTTTCGATTGTGTTCTGACCATCGACCCTACCGGTTGAACCCCTTCGGAAATCAAGCCCGTTGAGGCCGTTGTTACGGATCACGGTCGGAAGATCGAAGCTCTGGAGAAACACGTGCCCGTCGGTATCGGCCAAGACGCCAGAACCTGCATTTCCTTCGATTATGTGCCCGCCGGTGGATTGGAACTTAATGTACCCGTTTGAGAAGGCTACGGCTCCGGAACCGCTGTTATTCAGAATCTGAATGGGCGAGCCAACTAAGACGATACTTGAATCGCCCGCTACGAGCCCATCTGAGCCATTGTTGCGAATGATGCATGAAACCAGGTTGAGGTCGGATTTGATCAACACTACAGCTCCTGGACCAACATTCTTCTCGATCACTGAATTAAACATCTGAAGATCGGAGACCTGGTTCACAAAGAGGCCGGGATTGCCGCCCTGTATGGTCAACCCGTAAAACGCGACTAGGCGCGAACCGAAGAGTTGGACGGTGATTTGAGCTGGGCTTGCTGCGTTCACAATCACCGCAGTGCTGCCTGGGGCAGCCTGGATGCTGAGATCGTTCTGGTTACGAATGGTGATGTTTTCGGTACAAGTTCCACTCACCGTGATCGAGTTCGGGCCCGCATTGTTAGTGATTGCGTTTAGGGCTGCTGTAATGCTGGGATAGGCGCCCGGTCCGCCGCCCGGGCAAATTACTGTTAAGTTGGCTGCTGATACCGAGCTGGCTGCGAGCAGCGTCGATGCAACCAACAAGGCGCAGAAGACGAGGCCTTGAAAGACCCTCGCGGATGCCTTGGAATTGCTCATTGTCGCCTCCTCATAGCGGGAAAAGACTACTTGCTGAATGGAACCGACTACTGGAATCTTGGATTTCACGGTTTCTCCTCCTTCAGTGAATGTTGACCGTCGCGGGCGGTGGCCGGTCATGGAATCGGTCCGCCGCTTTCTTGTGAAGCCTACGGAGCTTGCTTCGGCAGGGCAAGCGACAAGGAACGACAATCGCCTGCGCCGCGATAGTGTCGTTCTTTGACGCTGCCTGGGAAGCCAGGTCGGGCTTCGCACCGGGCGTGCTGCGGAATGCAGTCTTAGGTACCCCGGTGCTATAAATAGGTGACCTAAAAGATTACTGCCGGTATGTCCGGAGCCTCTTTCTGGGGAGGGGGAACGTGGCCCTGCCACATCACCCCATGCGGCGGAGCGAATGTGGATCCCTTCGCCTTTCTTGGGGCGAGGGATGGCACTATAATCTCCGGGCATGGACAACAAACAGATCGCCCGCATTCTCCGTGAAACCGCGCAACTCCTCGAAATCGACGGCGCCATCATCGGCCGCTACCGCAGCTATGAAAAGGCCGCCGAACTGATCGACGGCCTGCCGGAATCGATCGAGCAACTCGTCAAGGAACCGGAAAAGCTCAAAGAACTTCCGGGCATCGGCGACCGCATGGTCGAACATCTGAAGGAAATCGTGAAAACCGGCGACTACGCGCTGCGCAAGAAGCTGCTGAAAAAATACCCGGCGACCATCCTCGATGTGCTGCAACTCCAGTCTCTTGGGCCGAAGAAAGTCGCCTTCCTGTGGTCCAACTTTAAAGCCGGCAGCGTGGCCGACGTGGAAAGAATCGCGAAAGAGGGAAAACTCCGGGACGTCCCCGGCTTTGGCGAAAAAAGCGAACAGAACATTCTCAAAGCGGTGGAAGTCTTCAAGAAATCCAGCGGACGATTTCACATCGATACTGCCGAAGCCGCGGCGACCGCGATTGGTTCACATATTGAAAAGGCGGGAAAGGCGGTCGCGTCCGTTACGCCGGCGGGCTCGTTACGCCGGGGCAAAGAGACCGTGGGCGATCTCGATCTGCTTGTCACCCTTGCCGATGGCCACACATCGCAGAAGCACGTGGACGCGCTCGCCAAGCACATCCTTACATTTCCCGGGATCGATCAAACGCTGGCGCACGGAGAAAACAAGGTCAGCTTCACGCTGGAGAACGGATTGCAGGTCGACGTTCGAATGCTCGAAAAAGAAAACTTCGGCGCCGCGCTGCTTTATTTTACCGGCTCGAAAGAGCACAACGTGACCCTCCGCGGCCGCGCCAACGATATGGGACTCACCCTTAATGAATATGCTTTGGCTACCCTGAAGGGTGAAAGGCGCGTGGCCGGGCGCACCGAAGAAGAGATCTATTCGAAACTGAAGCTGGATTTCATCCCGCCCGAGCTGCGTGAAAACACCGGAGAAATCGGCGCCGCCGAAAACCACAAGCTGCCGCATCTGGTCACGCTGAAAGATATGAAGGGCGACCTCCAGATGCACAGCACGGCCAGCGACGGAAAGAACTCGATTGAAGAAATGGCTGAAGCGGCGCGCGAACTTGGCCACCAGTACATCGCCATCACCGACCATTCGAAAGCCGTCACAGTAGCCAACGGCCTGGACGAAAAGCGCATGGCCGCGCACATCAAGAAAATTCACGCCGCCGACGAGAAAGGCCTGGGCATCCGCGTTCTGGCAGGGGCGGAAGTGGACATCCTCAAGGACGGATCGCTCGACTACTCCGATGAAATCCTGGCGCAGCTCGACGTGGTGGTTTGCTCAATCCATTCTTATTTCAACCTCGACCGCGCGCCTATGACCGAGCGCATGCTCGCGGCCATCGAAAATCCCTACACGCAGATCATTGCTCATCCCACTGGACGACTGCTCCTCCGGCGCGATGCTTTCGACTATGACATGGAAAAGGTGCTGGATGCTTGCGCGAAACACGGCGTGGCCATGGAGTGCAATTCGTATCCCGACCGCCTGGACCTGAAAGACGTCTATCTCCGGATGTGCAAGGAGCGCGGCGTCAAGGTGGTTATCTCGACCGACTCCCACAACACCGCCAACCTCTCTTTTATTCGCTACGGCGTCACCATGGCCCGGCGCGGCTGGCTCGAGAAGAAGGACGTCATCAATACCCTGCCAACGGAGCAATTCCTGGAGAAGCTCCGTGGTAAGCCCGGTAGCGCCGGCAAGAAACACGCTGCCAAGGGCCAACGCTGACGCGCTTCTCCAGACGCGCCCAGCCCATGTCGCACGCCTTGAGGCGCACCATAGGCTTGACTTTGGGTTCTGTGAGGCGTACAAACATCGCACCGAATTTTCCTGCCTAAGTTTTGCCGGAGGTACACTCATGAAGCGAATCCTGATCGGAGGGATCCTCACCGCGTTTTTGATCCTATTGCAACCTACTCCAGCCCGTTTGGAAGAGGGGAAAAGAGGGCCCACACCTTGGGAGCATGTTGGGGACTTCAAGGTATTAAGGGTGTGGAAGACAGCCGGGTTGGAGCTTCGTTGGCCGGAAGTCGCCATCCTGCAGCTCACGGAAAAAAGCCGGAAAGAACTGCAGAGTGAGCCTTTGGAATTTCTCCAAAAGTACAAGATCTTCGAAAAAACTGATCGGGTGCAAGGCCAGTTTGTAGTGCGCCTCACAGAGCCGAAAGCCGAATCGAAAGACCCTCCGTTCGTGATAGTGGTGCACGACTTAGGCACATACTCGGCTACTTGCACTTTTGATGTAACGCAGATAGTGCCGTAGAGAAACCCTGCAAGTTGCCCGACTGAAATCTCCCGGCTGGACGTAACGTGCGGGCAAAAATTCTACGGCGTGAATCCGATACGGCGCAACAAGTCTTGGAAACGTGGCTCTTTGCGCAGTGGGTCGAAGGCGTCATCCACCTTGAGCCACGTCAGATAGCGGTCGCGTTCGGCATAGCTCTGATCGAGAGCAACGAGCGCTTGTTGCGGTTCGCCGAGCGCGGTGTATATCATTGCGAAATAGTACGGCGAAACGTAGCCGTGCTGGGCTCGCTCGTGTAGCTCGTCAAGGAGCTTTTTCGCCTCAGTTCTCTTGCCGGACTCAGCATAGGCCCGCGCCAATCCCACTACCCGTGGGGGAACACCGCCTGAAAGAGCCACGGCCCGCTCTGATTCGGAAATGGATTGCTCACGCATCCCTTTGGCGCGATAGCTCTGGCCGAGACAGGCATGAGCACCGTCGGAGTTGGCGTCCAGCTCTAGCGCCTGTTGGCACTGCTCGATAGCGCGGTCGTACTGCCGGACAAAGTAAAATGTCCACCCCGCGTTGACGCTGGTATAGAGCGAAAGCGGATCGAGCTGCTGGGCGCGCCGGACCTCGAGGAGAGCCTCGTCGAAACGGGCCAGACCCAACAGGTAAGAGGAGTAAATGCGGTGCGTCTCCGCATCGCTCGGATTTAGTCCAAGGGCGCGCTTGAATTCGTTCTCGGCCCCAGGCCAGTCCCAATCTCCGTAGAATCTGATGCCCGCCAGCGCGGTATGCGCCTGAGCCAACGTATCGTCGAGTTTTACGGCCATGAGTGCGTACTCCTTTGCCTTCGGTATCGCCACTTTCGCCGGAAGATCAGTGGACACCGAATAATAGGTAGCCAGGGCCGCATAGCTGGCTGCATATTGGGGATCGTCTAGAACAGCTTGCTCAAAATACTCACGGGCTTTCCTCGTTTCTTCGACCGAACCCTTGTTCCAGTGGTAGCGGCCTTTGAGGTAAGCCTCATGTGCCGCCGGGTTCACCTGCCGGGCACTAGCCAGTCGCACCACCTCCTGAGGAGTCAGGGTGATGTCAATTTCATGGACAATTGCGCTCGCCACTTCTCCTTGCATGACCAGGACGTTTTGCAGGTTGCGCTGGTAGCTCTTGGACCAGAGCTGGGCATCCGTCGGCCCGTAAACCAACCGCGCTGTGACCTGCGCGACGTCGCCCGAGCGCAACACGGAACCTTCGATAATCGCGTCTACATGCAACTCGCGGGCGATCTGATCGAGCGGCTTCCGCGACCCCTTATAGCGCATCACAGAGGTCCTGGAAATTACGCGCAGGGCCTGGATTTGACCCAAGTCGGTGATCAGCGCTTCAGTCATGCCGTCAGAAAAATAGTCTTGTTCCACGTCGCCGGTGAGATTGTCGAAGGGTATCACCGCCAGCGATCGAATCTGTGGAGCTCGAGGGTGGCCGAGCATGCGGTCGCGCAGACCGCCGACGTTCATCGCGGCCAGCCCCACGGCGAGAGCTAGCAGCCCAGTCACACAGTATCCAATCAGCTTCGCGACCCTGCCCCAAACCGGGGATGGTGGAGGCGGTGGCGTGTACCTGGAAGAGGACGGCTCAAGCCGGTGCAAATCCACGAGAAGTTCCGTGGCGGATTGGTAGCGCCGATCAGGATCTTTGTCCAAACACTTCAGGATGATGGTCTCGAGTTCGGTGGAAATGCGTGAGTTCAGAGCGCGCGGGGGGACCGGCGGTTGGTGAAGGATCGCATCGATGAGACGCGAAGTTTGCTCTTCCGGATATGCCCTCCGGGCGGTGGCCATCTCGTAGAGCACGGCGCCGATCGTATAGATGTCCGCGCGAGCATCCACCGGCTCGCCTCGGAGCTGCTCCGGCGGCATGTACGGAAGCGTGCCTGCTGCCGCTTGCGAGTCGGTTAAGGTCAGGGTCGTTCCTTCGTCCGCTGGCCGCAGCAGCTTCGCCAGGCCGAAGTCCAGTATCTTCGCTCGTCCCTTTTCAGTGAGGGCGATATTTGCCGGTTTCAGGTCTCGATGCACGATGCCGCGCTCGTGCGCCTCTTGCAACGCCGCGGCAATCTGCATTCCGAGTGCGACCACTTCTTTCTCTGGAAGCGTCCCTTCCCTAAGCCGATCCGCGAGCGTTTTTCCGGGGACGTACTCCATCACCAGAAAGTCCAGGCCGTCTTGCGTGCCGAACTCATAGACCGTTTCGATATTCGGATGGTTCAGCTTGGCCAATGCCATGGCCTCTTTGCGGAAGTGTCTGCGGGCAGTGTCGTCGCTGAGAGTGCCAGTGGGCAGAACCTTCAGTGCCACATCGCGGTCGAGCTGCTCATCACGGGCGCGGTAAACCACACCCATTCCTCCGGCGGCTACTTTTTCTAGGACGCGGTAGTGGCCGAGTGTCTGGCCAATCATGAGGGGGGACCTGCTTTGTGGGGACCATGTTAGGTCTGCAGGACGGGCAAGTCAACGCGCCGGGACGAGGCAGTCATCTCCCTTGGTCCGCCACAAGGCGGGACTGGCCAGCGGGGAACATTTCTACCCGGACTATCGTATCTTGTAACAGTACGCCACCTTTGGGAGGGTCTTTGATATGTACACGCTGCCCCACCGCTCGGCCGCTATTCGGCTGGGAATCGCCTGCGCGGCCCTTTTGGCTGCTTCTGCGGTCGCGGCCCGTGCCGAAGAAGTCACCAAGTCTTTTGCCGTGACTGGGCGCGCCAACGTGCGCGTGGACACCAATGACGGCAGCGTGCGGGTTACTTCGGGCGATTCGAAACAAGTGGAATTTCGCGTGGAATACCAGGGCTACGAGTTGGGAAAGAATCTCCGCGTCGACTCCCGGCAAAGCGGAGACAAGGTCGAGCTGACCGCGCGCGTCACCGGCCGCTGGGGATTCTCCCTTGGCCATAATTCGCGGCATCTTCACATTGAGGTTCGCATGCCCCGCGAAGCCGACCTCCAGGTGGAAACCGGCGACGGATCCGTGCAGACCGAATCCATCAATGGGACGGTAAACGTTCATACTGGCGACGGCTCGGTAAAAGCCAGCTCGTTGAACGGCAACATCGATCTCCACACCAGCGACGGCAGCATTACGGTTGAGAACCTCAAAGGTGACATACGCCTCCGCACGGGAGACGGCTCCATAGAAGCCCGCGATCTGGATGGCAAGGTGGAAGCAGACTCGGGCGATGGCCATATCCGCATTGCCGGCCGATTCGATGCGCTCAACGTCAAGACGGGCGACGGCAGCGTGGACACACGCGTTCTGCCAGGTTCCAAAATGGTTTCGAACTGGACGATTCGAACGGGTGACGGCAGCGTTGACCTGGTGCTCCCGTCTGATTTCCAGACGAATATCGATGCCAGCACCGGCGACGGGCACATCAGCCTGGGTATACCCGTCACCGTGGAGGGAACCTTCAGCAACTCGCAGATTCACGGGAAGATGAACGGCGGCGGCCAGCCACTGACCATTCACACGGGTGATGGGTCGATCCGGCTGAGCAAGAGCTGAGGCAGCTCACTCCGCGAAGGGGAAAGCAGAGCCCGTCCACTCACCCTAGTCCCAGTACTCGGCCTGTTGTCAAAGACAGCCCCCAGCTGTCCGTATTTGGTGACTTCTTTGCGCACTCGTCGTTTTGCAACCCATTGAAAACAAATGACGTATCTTTAACGTATCTTTGGCGTTCGACTTGCACTTCCCTTTCCTGTATCTTCAGGAGATTGTTGTGATCATCTTCGCTATTGTGGCCGCACTAGCTGTTCTGGTAGCGGTCACATTTATCAGCTCCATCGATTTCTCCAAGACGCGCCGCCACTGATTCCCCTTCTTTAGTGAGAATTAGGGCTCCCATTGGCAGTAATCCCGCAAGAACTCTTCCCGCCGAAGCCTCTCGTAAAGCATAATCACAGCCAGAATATGGCTGGCACGGCCCGCAACGAAATCGCGACGCCTCCAACGCGCCCACGGCGCGCATACACCTGGGTTGTTCTCTTTCTGGTAGACGCTCTGCAAAATTCACTCGACCCCAAGCTGTTCGTGCGCATCAGCCGGGGAACGCTGGTGCGGCTCGACGCCATCCGCGAGCTGTTGCCGTGGTTCCACGGAGAATACAAAGTCGTGCTCCACGATAGTACGGAACTTCGCTGGTCGCGCCGCTACGTTTCGCAGCGCCCGGAACTCCTCAAGCTCCCCTGAATGCCACCGCGCCTCCATTTGTTACAGACGCTATTCATGTTGCTCCCCTGGCGTGAAGGAATGTTACACACTTCCTTAAGACGCAGCACTCCTGTCACGCAAAGTACAGTCTAGTTAGGACATAGAAACTCGAAGGGAGCGAGGGTTTCGGACAAGGCACGGAAAGTGGATCCTCGACTAGGATACGGGTTGTCTCAGCGGGATATGAACGAAATATTGCTTGCGCCAAGCAAGATAGCTCCACTATAGTCTGCCCACTCGCGCTCGTTTCCTATTCGAGGCGTGGAAGTCTGTCGCGATAGCTCCGATAGTCCCGTCGGACATAATTGGTACGAACATAGGAGGCTCACATGCGAACGGCAGCTCTCGCTGCGATTTTCTTGATCGCCGTGCCAGCATCCCTGCGAGGGCAGGCGCCTGGCACTGTGGATGACGATGTAGTTCCCCTCAGCTTTATGTTGAAGGCGACTCCCCATACAGCCCACGCCGGCTCCATCGCCGACGGTGGGGGTGTGCTGGGAAATCGCTCGAACGGGAGCCTGCTTGGCATCGATTCACTTCCCAACTGGAGCAGCTATTTCTACCAACCGGGAGTCGATGGAAGCGGCTTCCCCCAATTCACCTGGCAGTACACCATGGTCGGCAACTCTCCATTCGCCAAGGGGGAGGACGGCGATGGGAACGGGGGGACTACCTGGATCGGCGCACCTATCGTCCCGGTAAACGTCGACTTGCGCAACTTTGACGGTTCACCGCGCTTTTTCCTAGGCAAGCGGCTCTTCTTTGACGGCACGCAATACGTGGCGCCGGTCCTGAGCTCGCCGGTATTCTCCAAATCGTCTTACACTTCCAGCGAAACTCCCACGCAGTTTACCGACGCGATTCAGCGCGCAGAGTTTTTCCACAAGTCGGATAGTGACTGGCACACCTTGCTGCGCGCCCGCGTCGGTACTCCGCGCACCATGGTACTCATCCGCGGCACGTATCGCATCCTTCTCAACGCGGATGGCTCCTGCTGCGCTGGTGTCCTGATCGACCTCAACACCTTCGTGAACGCCCTTTTCCCAGCGACGGCGACGGACACGACCACCGTCATTGGTGCTGCCGAGAATGCTGGCGACATCCGTACGCGTGATCTCTCCACCTTCCTCTTCCCCAACGCCTTCCTGTACTTCTTCGATCAGAAAAACAATTTTCAGTGCTGCATCATCGGCTTCCACAGCTACGACCTCGAGCCAGGCGGCGCCGATAACGGCTTTCGCGAGAGGCGTTATGTGGTGAACTATTCCAGCTGGGTTTCCCCTGGCATTTTCCGCGATCCGACCTTCGGCGACATCACCGCGCTGAGCCACGAGATGGCAGAGACCTTCAACGATCCCTTCGTCAACAACGCCACTCCCTGGTGGCTCGCCCCCAATGGGAATTGCCAGAACAACCTGGAAACAGGAGATGTCATCGAGGGACTTCCGAACGCACAGTTTCCCATCGTGCTGAACGGGTTCACCTATCACCCTCAAAATGAGGCGCTCCTGCAGTGGTTCGCGGGCGTGACGCCCTCTTCGGCCATCAGTCAGGCTTACAGCTATCCCGACACGAACGTGTTAACGTCGGCAAACGTCTCGCAAAACGCGGGTTGTAAACCGCCGCTACCATAGCAGGCTATTGGCAGACAACCCCGGCGAAGTTAAGGTGGAAGCGGCAGTGGCGCTCTCGGGCGTCAGAGCCGCTTCTCGTTTCACTCCGTCCGATATCGTCGCAGGATTCACACACGGGCATAGAGACGAAGCGCTGCACCCGCTCATCCCAATTCCGTTGCTTCCTTCCCGCTTGGTGAGGTATCACTCCTTCCATGAAAAACCGATACTACGACTGCACCGGCCGTTGGCTCCTGCGCCTATTCCTTTTCCTGGGGCTTGTCTCCCATGCTGGCGCGCAAGCCAAGCCGGACGCGGGCTGGCCTAACTACGGCAATGACGGCGGCGGCACGCGCTATTCCCCCGCTTCGCAGATCGACCGCACAAACGTTGCTCAACTCAAAGCCGCTTGGACCTATCGCACCGGCTCGCTGCCGCATGATGAGGAACTCGACAAGAAAGCCGCGTTTGAAGCTACGCCCATCCTCGTTGATGGAAAACTCTTTCTGAGCACTCCATACGATCACGTGATCGCATTGAATCCGGAGACTGGCGCGAAGCTGTGGGAATTTGACCCCAAGCTTGAGCTGCCCTACGGCTCTTCGGAAGTCACCTCGCGCGGCGTATCCGCCTGGCGAGAACCGGGCGCCAAGTCCGGTAAACCGTGCGCCCTTCGGATTTTCATCGGCACACTTGACGCACGTTTGGTCGCCCTGGACGGTGCCACCGGAAAGCCCTGTTCGGACTTTGGATCGGACGGCGAGGTCGACCTCACGAGCAGCGTAAAACTGCGCGACCCGGGCGATTATCAGGTCACTTCGGCTCCCGCTATCTTCAAAGACCTGGTCATCACGGGCTCCTCGATCGGCGACAATCGCGCAGTCACCCTCGAGCGCGGCATCGTTCGCGCGTTCGACGCGCGAAGCGGGAAACTCCGCTGGACATGGGATCCCATTGCGCCCTGGGCCTATCAGACGACGCCTCGCACCGGCGCGGGAAACGCCTGGTCAACGATCTCAGTGGACGCAGAGCGCGATCTCGTCTTCATCCCTACCGGCAGCGCCAGTCCCGATTATTACGGCGGCATCCGCAAGGGCGACAACAAATGGGCCAACTCCGTCGTCGCCCTGCGCGCTTCCACCGGCGAATTCGTCTGGGGATTTCAAGTGGTTCACCACGACCTGTGGGATTACGACGTTGCGTCGCAACCCACGTTGTTCGCCTGGAAGGATGGAACCCCAGCCGTTGCAATTAGCACCAAGACGGGGCAGGTTTTTGTGCTGAACCGGCTCACTGGCGCTCCACTGATTCCCGTCGAAGAACGCCCCGTCCCTAAAAGCGACATCCCCGGCGAAGAGGCCTATCCCACGCAGCCTCACTCTGCAATTTCGCTGGTACCTGAAGGACTCTCTCCAGAAAGTGCATGGGGCAAAACGGCCGAAGACCGTCAGTGGTGTGCCGAAAAAATCAAAGCCGTACGCAATGAAGGCGTTTTCACACCCCCCAGCGTCAAAGGCATCATCGTTTTCCCCAGCAGCGTCGGCGGTGTGAACTGGGGAGGCTCGGCGTACGACCCGGCACGCCATCTCCTCCTGATGAACACCAATCGCATTCCCATCTATGTGAGACTCATTCCCCGCGACGAGTTCGATGACCAGCGAAAGTCTGCGAGCAGCGAAGATCGCCTCCACGGCGAATTCGCCCGTCAGACCGGCGCGCCCTACGCCATGTTTCGCACCACGCTCCTTGCGCCCAGCGGAACTCCCTGCAATGCTCCACCCTGGGGCACGGTGGCCGCTGTCGATCTTTTCTCCGGAAAGAAAGTTTGGGATGTGCCACTGGGGAGCTATGTGCCCGGCATGTCCACTGGCACCGTCAACTTCGGCGGGCCCATCGCCACTGGCGGCGGTCTGGTCTTCGCTGCCGCAGCCGCAGACAGCTATCTTCGCGCCTTCGACTCCGAAACCGGCAAGGAACTCTGGAAATTCGAACTCCCGGCCAGCGGCCAGGCCACTCCCATGACCTACACGCTAACTACAGCTACTCAAATGAAAGCTACCACTGAGCAAGCGCCCGTTCTCAGCAATGAAAGAACATCTTTTTTCGCGGATGGCATGCTCGTCGTCCTATTTCTCGCCTTCGCGAACTTCCTGTTGCATCTCTACTTCAACAATCAGTATGGCTACTTCCGCGACGAATTCGATTACATGGCCTGCGGGGACCATCTGGCCTGGGGTTATGTCGATCATCCTCCCCTGGTGCCGTTCCTCGTCAAGATCTCCCGGCTCGCGCTGGGCGACTCGCTTCGGAGTATTCGGTTCATACCGGCAGCGGCGACCTCGGCCGCCGTCATTCTGACGGCCATGATGGCTCGAGAACTCGGTGGCCGGCGATTCGCGATGGTGCTTTCGGCGTTGGCGTTCATCGCTGTGCCCATCTATCTCAACGACGGCAGCGTCATGACCACGAACTGCCTCGAGCCTCTGCTGTGGATGGGCTGTGTTTATTTTGCAATGCTGGCGATCAAGCGCGACGATCCGCGATATTGGCTGTGGTTTGGCATCGTCGCAGGCGTTGGTCTCGAGGAGAAATACTCGATTGCCGTGCTCGGTTTTGGCATCGTGGCTGGACTGTTGCTGACCGAACAGCGCCGCGTTTTTAGGACGAAATGGATCTGGCTCGGCGGCGCGCTCGCCTTTCTGGTTTTTCTTCCAAACTTTCTCTGGAATGTTCAGAATCACTGGCCCTTTGCGCAACTCATGCACAACATCAAGGCCGACGGCCGTGACGTGGTCCTTTCTCCCGCGGCCTACTTCGCCCAACAGGTTCTCATCGTTCACCCGATCCTGGCGCCGATCTGGATCGGCGGAGTGCTGGCCTTTCTCTTCTCCGCCCGGCTGAAGCCGTATCGGTTTCTCGGCTGGTGTTATCTGGCAACCTTTACCGTATTCGTCGTTCTCAAGGGCAAGAACTACTACCTCGGGCCAATCTACCCGGTCTACTACATGGATCACCTGCCTTTCAAAGTGCCTCGCAGCGAGCACAGCCACATGCGCGCGATCCTCCCGCAGCATTTCGCCGATGAATTCGGATGGGAGGAAATCGTGGCCACTGTGAATCAGGCCTACAGCCGGCTCTCTCCCGAAGAACGGCCGGGATGCGGCATCTTCGCGCAAAACTACGGGCAGGCGGGCGCCATCGACTTCCTGGGACGGCGCTACGGATTGCCTCCCGCCCTCAGCGGCCACCAGACTTATTATCTGTGGGGCCCGCGCGGCTATTCGGGAAATTGTTTGATCGTGCTGGACGATTCCAGGGAGGTCCTGGAACGCGAATTCGAACACGTCGAATACGTGGGCAAGTCCTCCGACAATCCCTACGCGATGGAGCGTGAGATCCCCGTGTTCATTTGCCGCGGCGCAAAATTCGGGTCGCTTGCCGAGATCTGGCCGCGATTGAAGAGATGGCGCTAGAAATCATTGGCGACTGCACGGCGCGAAGTCCGATCCTCCGCCTAGACTGAATAGAATTGTGCTTCATTCACCGTACGCAGCAGGGGTGAGCCTGCTTCTTGATATACAATCGTGGCCGGAAAATGACCGGACAAAGAGCCCACGGCCGTGGCCTGCGCATCATCGCCGTCTACAAACTCCTGAAAAGTTTGGCGCTGCTCGCACTGGGCATCGGCGCCCTCAATCTTCTTCACAAAGACGTCGCGGCGGTGGCGGAGCACTGGATCAACATTTTCCAGGTGGATCCCCACAGTCACTACATTCGGCTGCTTCTTGCGAAGTTGTCGATTGTGGACGACCAGCGATTGAAGGAACTCAGCGCAGGCACTTTCATTTATTCAGCCATTTTTCTGACTGAAGGCGTCGGCTTGGCACTGGGCAAGCGCTGGGCCGAGTACCTTACGATCATCAGTACTGCTTCCCTGCTCCCGATCGAAGTCTACGAACTCGTTAAACACGCCAGCATCGGCAAAGTACTCGCACTGGTGATCAATCTCTACGGAATCGCCAGGCTGTACCCTTCACGCACGGCCGTGGCGCTCTCCTTGCCTAGATAGCGGTAAACAACGATCAAAATCTTGTCTGCGCCTACGGCTGGATCTCCACCCAAGGCGCTATTGGTGACAACGAAACTCAGCGCGCCGTCACGAATTCTGCTCCGAAGGACATCCGTCACGTTCACGGTCCTTCCCTGCACGCCGTAATAACCGCCGATGATTTTGAGGCTATTCCAGTCATCCCGGTCGTGGTCGCCGTAATTCGCGGGGCGGGCATCACGATCGTGGTCGGCGTAATTCGCGGGGTGGTCGTCCCGATCACGATTGCCGTAATTCGCGGGGTGATCGTCCCGATCATCACGGCGAACAGTGAACATACGGACTTCAACGAAGCCGCCTTCGTTGTAATTGAATTCGCGTTCCTCATTCCTGCGATTTCTGGCAAAGATGCGCAGCGACTTGTCTTTCCCGACGGCAGGATCCCCGCCCATGGTTTGATTATTCACCGCGACTCTGCCGTTCACGCCACCGCGCTCGATGAGGTCTTTGAGAATATCGCTGACGTCGCTCCGCTGATTCTTGAAACCGTAGTCAGCGCGCTGGATCTGCCAGCCTTCCTCCTGGGCACCCACTCCGGCGGTGAAAAGAGTTGCGCCAATGGCGAAGATGATCAAGGCCACGGCGAACACACCATATCGATTTGTGAGCTTCATTCGAGACTCCTTCAGGGCACACGCCCTTGGCATCATTTCTTTTACTTTAACCCTGCTGGCGGCTCGTCTTAACGCCTAATCGAAGTACGATTGTCTTGAATGTCTACAGCCGCAGCACCGCTTCCTTCCGGCGCGGGCCTTCGGTTCAATAGTTGTACCGGTGTGGCGTCCCTGGCGAGGGAGCCCCGCTCGATTTGCAGACTGGCAGGCCATTGCCCTCCGGGAAGACGGGTTAGCCAACGAAGACTCTACGTTGCGTCTCGTGAGGCAAGACAGCTAAACTTCGGGCACTATGAAACGCAAATTCTTCATCGTAGCCGCGATCATCCTTTTTGGCCTCCCCGTGCGGGCGGAACAGCCCAAGTCCCTTTTCTACCTGACGCGCGACCCCAAGTCCGTGCGTTCTTTCCTGGCCCATGCCGACAAGGTCGACATTCTCGTTCCCGCCTGGTATTCCGTTGATTCGAACGGCCTCGTCTCCGGCGGCCCTAATCCACTGGTACTTGAAACCGCGCGCCAGCACCATGTCCCCATTATGCCTATTGTCGTCAACAATGGATTTTCGCAAGAAGATTTTCACAAACTGGTCATGAATCGAGCAGCCTACGAAACCATGAGCGGCAGCCTCCGCGCGGCCTGCAAGGAAAACGGCTACATCGGCTTCCAGTTCGACTTCGAAAACATCCACTGGACAGACCGCAGCGCACTCTCCAGCATGGTTGCCTACGTCGCTTCGGAGTTTCATAGCGCCAAACTCCAGCTCACCATCGCAACCGTGCCGAACGCTCCCGGCGCGCCCGGCGAAGGCGGATTCTCCAATTGGATCTACGAGAATTGGCGTGGCGCGTACGACTTGTCGGCGCTGGCGCAAAGCGTGGACCTCATCTGCCTGATGACCTATGACCAGCACACGCGCTGGACCGCCCCGGGTCCCGTTGCCGGATGGGCCTGGACCACCGGCAACCTCGACTACGCGCTAAAGTTCGTACCTCGGGAAAAGCTTTCACGAATTCATCGCCACCGACGACGCCCTGGATCTCGGCAAGGCTTACGGAGGCCGCGTCGAATGGGATCCCGTCGACCGTTCCGCCTGGTTTTTCTTTTATCGCGACGACTTGCGCGAATGGATATTTTTCACCGACGCCCGCACGTTCCGCGAGCGCTATACGCTGGTAAAAGACCGCGGCCTGCAGGGATTTTGCTCCTGGGTTCTCGGGGATGAGGACGCCGGCATCTGGGAACTCTTGCCTTCCCACAAATGAATGCTCGCGAGGTGCGCTTGTTCATGTCCCTTCGATTTGCAAATCCTCAAATCTTCCCTCATCATTATTTGTTTGTTTGGGGACGCGGCACGCTTCCGCTGCGGCAATTCTAGTTTTAAGTTCAATTTTACCGTCGATCGTATTGGGATCGTTCATTAAAAGGAGCGGCATGGAAAAGCCTTCCAAAATCGCGCCCGCCAAGGGAAAACTCGGAGTACTGCTTCCTGGCATCGGCGCTGTCAGCACGACCTTCATGGCCGGAGTCGAGCTCGTCCGCAAAGGCAAGTCGCAGCCCGTGGGATCGCTTACGCAGATGGGCACCATTCGGCTGGGCAAGCGCACGGACGCACGTTCGCCACTCATCAAGAAATTCGTTCCACTCGCCGAGCTAACGGACCTAACCTTTGGCGGGTGGGACATTTTCAAGGACAACGCTTACCAGTCCGCGGCGAATGCGGGTGTGCTGAATCCTCAGGATTTGGAAAAGGTGAAGCCCTTCCTGTCCACCATCAAGCCCATGAAGGCCGCGTTTGACCACGATTTCGTGAAACTGATCGACGGCCCCAACATCAAGAAAGGCAAGAACAAGTACGAGCTGGCGCTGCAGATCAAGGATGACATCGCCAACTTCCGCAAGACTTCGCGCGCTTCGCGGCTGGTAACCTGCTGGTGTGGTTCGACGGAATCCTTCGTCAAGCCCGAAGAAGTGCACTCCACGCCCGAAAAGTTCATCGAGGCGATGAAGTCCAATCACCCGGCGATCGCGCCCTCCATGCTGTACGCCTGGGCCTCGGTCACTAGCGGTGTGCCATTTGCCAACGGTGCGCCAAACCTGACCGTGGATATTCCCGCGATTCAGAAGCTCGCGCACGACCACAACGTGCCTATCTGCGGAAAAGATTTCAAGACGGGTCAGACGTTGATGAAGACCATCCTCGCGCCGGGCTTCAAAGCCCGCATGCTAGGACTGGAAGGGTGGTTCTCCACCAACATTCTCGGCAACCGCGACGGCGAGGTTCTGGAGGACCCCGGCTCATTCAAGACCAAGGAAGAATCCAAGCTCAGCGTGCTGGAATACATTCTCCAGCCGGACTTGTACCCGCAGCTGTACGGCAAGATG
>WNFI01172773.1_pt2 | contig 22771 bp, 24 predicted proteins | sample 5400471 | NCBI WGS metagenome assembly WNFI01 (sample SAMN13153348, study PRJNA577476) | soil metagenome | isolation source: 100 cm saprolite on Douglas fir-dominated hillslope | place: USA:California | collected 2013-09-17
CGCTTTTGCGGCTGATGGGCAACCCCGGCTCGCGCAAGCTGGCGGGCATCATGGCCGCGGTGGGCCTGGCGCAGAACATGGCCGCCCTGCGCGCGCTGGGCACGGTAGGCATCCAGAAGGGCCACATGGCGCTGCACGCGCGCAACCTGGCGGTGAGCGCCGGCGCGAAGGGCAGCGCGGTCGAGGAAGTGGCCCGCGCTCTCATCGCCGCCGGCGAGATCAAGCTGCACCGCGCGCAGGAGATCCTCGCCCGGCTCGCCGGCGAGAAGCGCGTCGAGGCGACTTAGTCTACAACTCCGGGCATGACCTTCCCGGTACCGCAGGCGCTGCGCGACTATGCGCAGCTCGCCGAGCCCCAGCTCGCCGCCTTCCTCGACGCCAAGGGAGCCGCCCTGCGCGGCCTCCCGGTCGACCTCTCTCGCGCGTATGCGGCGCTGCGCGACTACGTGCTGCGCGGCGGGAAGCGGCTGCGCGGCGCGCTGGTCCTGCTCGGGCACCAGGCGGCGGGCGGGCGCCGCGAGGACGTGCTGCGGCCATCGCTGGGCGTCGAGCTCCTGCACGCCTACCTGCTCATCCACGACGACTTCATGGACCGCGACGAAGTCCGCCGCGGCGGACCCACGTTGCACGTCACGTTCGCGGGCGCGTTCCGGAGCGGCCGAGCGGGCCCGGGCGGTGGGCCGGACAGCGGCGCCGCCCAGAGCCCGGGTGGCGCGGCCGCGGTGCACCTAGGCGGGAGCCTCGCCATCCTCGCCGGCAGCCTGTGCGAGGCGTGGGCGCTGGAGCTTGTGCTAGAGGCGCAAGTCGCCCCCGCGCGCGCGCTCGCCGCCGCCCGGCACCTCGCGCCTGCGCTCGCCGACGTGACCGTAGGCCAGATGCTCGACCTGGCCGCGCCGCAAGGCCCGGAGCTGCCCCCGGCCGGCGTGCTGCGGATCGAGCAGCTCAAGACGGGAAGCTACACCTTCGAACTGCCTCTGCTCCTCGGGGCGCTGCTCGCAGGCGCGTCGCCGGAGCTGCTCGCCGCTCTGCGCGCGTATGCGCTGCCCCTGGGGCAGGCTTTCCAGATCGCCGATGACCTGCTCGGCGTGTTCGGCGCGCCGGAGGTGACCGGCAAGTCGAGCGCGAACGACCTGCGCGAGGGCAAGCGCACGCTGCTCATCGCCCGCGCGCTCGAGCGAGCCAGCCCATCCGATGCAGCGGCGCTGCGCGGCGGACTCGGCAAGCCGGACATGAGCGATGCCGAGGCCGAGGCGCTGCGCGCCATCCTGCGCCGCTCGGGCGCCGAACAGGCCGCCCGCAAAGAGGCCGAGCAGCTGTGCGGGGAGGCCACCCGCGCGCTCGAGGGCGGCCCCATCCCGGCGACCGTCGCGGCCGAGCTGCGCGCCATCGCCGACTACACCATCCGCCGCACTCTCTGACCGGTCGAGACAGGCTTAATCCCACCGCTCAGTTGAGTTGACCCCGCCGCCGGAGGCGGCCCGGCCGGGAGTCCGGCCGTCAGCGGAGGGAGGCTCGTCGAGCTTTGCTCGACCCGGGTGGCCTCTCCCGCGAAGATCTGCTGGCCGACCAACCCGTCGTCGACCAGGTTGAAGGCGAATTTGAGCATGCGCTGCGCGGTCGGGCTCTTGCCGCAGATCTTCCTCGCCCATTCCAGCGCGGTGCGCTCGAGATCCGCATGCGGCACCACCTTGTTGACCATCCCCATGCGGTGCGCATCCTCGGCGCTGTACTCGTCGCCGAGGAAGAAGATCTCCCGCGCGAACTTCTGGCCGACTTGGCGGGCGAGGTAGGCGGAGCCGTAGCCGCCGTCGAAGCTCGCCACGTCCGCGTCGGTCTGCATGAAGCGGGCGTGCTCGCGGCTCGCGATCGACAGATCGCACACCACGTGCAGGCTGTGGCCGCCGCCCGCTGCCCAGCCGGGCACCACGCAGATGACCACCTTGGGCATGAAGCGGATGAGCCGCTGCACCTCGAGGATGTGGAGGCGCCCGGCGCGCGCCGGATCGACGCCCGCCGCCGTCTCGCCTTCGGCGTACTTGTAGCCGTCCTTGCCGCGGATGCGCTGGTCTCCGCCGGAGCAGAATGCCCAGCCGGAGTCCTTGGGCGAGGGGCCGTTGCCGGTGAGGAGAACGCAGCCGACGTCCGAGGTCATCCGCGCGTGGTCGAGCGCGCGGTACAGCTCGTCGACCGTGCGCGGCCGGAACGCGTTGCGCACCTCGGGACGGTTGAACGCCACCCGCACGGCGCCGGTCGCGACCGCGCGGTGGTAGGTGATGTCGGTGAAGTCGAAGCCGGGCACCGCGCGCCAGGCAGCAGGGTCGAACAGCTCGGAGACCATGTCGGATCCTCCCGTGAGAGCCGTGGCCTTTAACGCGGCCACCGGCTCGCCGGCAAGCAGCAGCGGGAGGAACCAGCTGCGCAGCGGGCCGACCGCGGCGAGGAGAGGACCAGTGACGCGGGATCAGCCGCCCGACTTCGGCCCCCACGACTGCTGTGCGGGGCGCATCAGGTCGTCGATCGGCATCGTGGGGTCGTCGGAAGTGAAGCGGCAGACGCGCTCGGGGATGTGGCTGCCCACCGTAAGCTCCATGGTGCAGACGCGGCTCTTCAGCAGGCGCTCGCGCTCCTGGGGGGAGGTGCCAACGGGGATGCCGTCGTCGTCCACCGCCACCGCGCCCGGGGCGGCGCCCCGCCCGCCCTTGTGCATCCCGTTGCAGCCCACCGTGCCGAGCAGAAGCAGCCCCGCAAGAAACCGACCGTGCATACAACCTCCCCAGGATCTCGCGACGCGCCCGCACTCTAGCAGAGCTGCTGGGCTGCTGCTACCTCGTGCTCCGGGGCCCCGGCGCTTTGGCGGCCCGGACCGAACGGTCGGCCGGGGTCCGCAAGTCCAGCGGACCCAGGTCCATGGCCTTGAGCTTTTCCTCGCTCATCGTCTTCGGCCCGACGATCACCACCGGCCACGCATCCGGCTTGATCCACTTCTGCGCCACCCGCGCGACGTCCGCCTTGGACACCCGAGCGATCCGCGCCGGCAGCGTCCTGAAGTAGTCGAGCGGCAGCCCGTTGAAGGCCAGCCCCGCGACCGACACCGCCACTGCGTCGTTCGTCTCCAGCGCCGAGGGCAGGCTGCGCACGTAGGCTTCCTTCGCCTTGGCAAGCTCCTCGTCGCTCACCTCGCCGTTGGAGAACGCGCGCAGCTCCTTCTCGTACTCGACCAGCGCCTCCGGCGTGTTCTTCGCGACGATGCTGCCGGCTGCGAGGAGGGTGCCGGTGTCCCTCATCAGATTGACGTGCGAGCGCACGCCGTAGCTGTAGCCTTTGTTCTCGCGCAGGTTCATGTTCAGCCGGCTGCCGAACAACCCGCCGAGGACGTAGTTGGCGACCCGCATCGGCACCGCGTCCGGGTTGCGCGCCTCGAAGAGCCGCCCCGCCACCCAGACTTGGCTCTGGGATGCGGCGGGCTTGTCCACCAGCGTGATGCGGCGCGCGGTCAGGTCCGGCGGCGCAGGCAGCTTGAGCCTGGGAACCGGACGCGCCTTCCAGCCCGCGAGCCGCGCGTCGAGCAGCTTCTGCGCCTCGGAGGCGGTCACGTCGCCCGCGACCGCCACGATGGCGTTGTTGGGCCGGAACCAGGTGCGGTGGAACTTCCTCAGCTCGGCCTGACCGATCGCCGCGAGCGACTCCGGCGTGCCGCCCGCGGGCTGGCCCCAGGGGTGCTTCTCTCCCCAGAGCAGGCGGCCCATCTCGTCGCGCGCCACCGACGCCGGGTTCGCTCCCTTCTGCAGCAGCTCGGTCAGCATCAGCCCGCGCACCCGCTCGATGTCCGCCGGCCGGAAAGCCGGGTTGACGAGCACGTCGGCGAGCAGATCGAGCGCTTGCGGCAGCGTCTCGGTGAGCGAGTTGAGCGAGACGCGCGTGAGCTCCATGCCCGCGCTTGCGGTCAGGCGCGCTGCCAGGTTCTCGATGGCCTCCGCGAGCTGCGGCGCGGTGCGGCTCTTGGTGCCTTCATCGAGCATGTTGGCGACGAAGTCGGCGAGCCCGGGCCGGTCGAGCGGGTCCGCGTTGCTGCCGGTCGCCACCAGCACCGTCACCGCCACGAGCGGCACGTTGTGATTCTCGACCACCAAGAGCCGCGCGCCGTTCCGCAGCCGCCTCTGCGCCGGCACCGGCGCCTCGAACGGGGACTGCGAGGCGAGGGGCTCTGGCTTGGTCTGACGGAACGCGGCGTCCGGCGTGGCCTCGGGCTCCGGTTCCGCGGCGTGGGCCGAAGATGTCGCGGCTCCCTTCGCCGCGGCTGGCTGCCCGCCGCTCGCGCTCGCAGGCGCAGGCCCTTCGGCACCCCTGGTTTCGTGACGGGTCCCGCCGCAGGCGGCGAAAACGAGCGCCGCGGCCAATGCCGCGCCCCACGGCGTGCGACCGCTCACCCGGACGATCGCTGCGCTCATGGCGCGCCTCCGGCTTCGCCCTTGGCGGCTGGCTCGACGTCCAGCTCGATGCGCCGGTCGTCGGGCAGGTACCTGTTCGCGAACGCCTTCACCATCTCGGGCGTCACCGCGCGGTAGCGGGCGACGTCGCGCGGCAGGTAGCCGGGATTGCCGAGGAAGGTCTGGTACTGGTTGAGCACGTCGGCCTTGCCCCCGAAGCCGCCCAGCCGCTCGACCTGGCGAGTCTTCTGGGCAACGAACTTGCGCACGGCCCGCTCGACTTCGGCCTGCGTGGGCCCGTCCCGCTTCATCTCGTCGATGGCCGCCTTCAGCAGCGGCGCCAGCTCGGCAGCGCCGTGGCCCGCCTTGGCCACCGCGCCCACCGAGATCCAGCCGCCCAGCCCGAGCGCCGCGTTGCCCGCGTTCACCTCGCTCGCCACCTGCCGCTCGAACACCAGCGACCGGTAGAGCCGGCTGGTCTTCCCGCCGCCGAGAATGTCCGTGAGGACGTCCCCCGCCGCCTCGTCGTCGGCGAAGGGCTTCACGCCCGTCCACACCAGGTCGAAGCGCGGCACTTCGGCCAGCTTGTCGCGCAGGATCTCGTGCACGACCTCGGTCAACTGCGGGGGCGGAAGGTCGGGACGGTCGACCGCGGGGGGCGACACGATGGGCCCGAAGTACTTCTCCACCAGCGCCTTGGCGGTGGCGGGATCGAAGTCGCCCACCAGCGCCAAGGAGGCGTTGTTCGGCCCGTAGAACCGGCGGAAAAACGCCTTCAGGTCGGCCGGCGTCGCGCTCTGGATGTCGGCGATGCTGCCGATGACGCACTCAAAGTAGGGGTGCGGCGTGGGATAGAGCAGATCGCAGATGCGCAAGTGCTCCGTCCCGTAGGGGCGGTTCTCGTAGCTCTGCCGCCGTTCGTTGGAGACGACGTCGCGTTGATTCTTCAGCTTCTTCTCGTCCAGCGTGTCGAGCAGGAAGGCCATGCGGTCGCTCTCGATCCAGAGCGCGGTGGGCAGCTCCGACGAGGCGACCACCTCGAAGTAGTTGGTCCGGTCGAAGTTGGTGGTGCCGTTCGCCATCGCGCCGCCGCCGGTGCCGATCGACTCCAGCACCTCGAACGGAGAGGGCTGCACGTGCTTGCTGCCCGAGAACATCATATGCTCGAAGAGGTGCGCAAAGCCGCTCTTGCCCGGCTCCTGGTTGGCGGCGCCCACGTGGTACCAGATGTCCACGGCCACCTGCGGCAGCCGGTGGTCCTCGCTGAGGATGACGGTCAGGCCGTTCTTCAGCTGGTACTTCTCGAAGCGGATCTCCGGGTCGGCGGCGCGCGCGGCGAAGGACCCGAGCACGAGCGCGGCAGCCGAAGCGGCGATGAGGCGGTGCACGGTGGCCTCCTGCGGGGGCGCGAGACCGGCGGTCTGTATCGTGCGCCCGCGCGGGCCGCAAGCTCGGACAGCCTGCGACTCTCAGCGCCGCCGGGCGAGCGCCGAGTTGGCGTAGCGCGGGTCGTAGGTGACCTCCGGCCCCAGCCAGGCAGGGCGCTCGAACGGCTCCTCCTCGGAGGCGAGCTCGATCTCGGCCAGCCAGAGCGGCCCGCCGTCCGGCGCTTCGATGCTCTCGAAGCGGTCGATCTCCCAGCGGCCCAGCCGGTGGCGCTGCTTGCGCAGCGACCGCGCGCAGAGCCGCAGCAGCTCCTCGGCGTCCGACTCCGGGACCTCGTACTCGAACTCCGGGCGCGAGACGAGCCCGCTGCCCTTGATGGTCAGCCGACCGCTGCGCGCGCCAGAGGTCCCCTCGATCAGGCGCACGCGCACCGTGGGCTTTGTGCAGAGATAGCCCTGCTCGATGCGCAGCGGCGGCGGCAGCGTGGGCAGAAGCGCGGGCTGGACCAGGAACTTGCGCTCGATCTCCACCGCCATCGTCGCCTCCTCCGCTGCACCGGCGGCCGCGCACGGGCGCAGGGCCCTGGCCGGTCAGCCGGTCAGCTCTTGCGCAACACGCCCGACATCCAGGAGCGCGCGTCGAGGAGCTCCTGTTCGATCACCTGGTGCCCCATCGCATACTCGTGCCACTCGACCGCGAGGCCCTTCTCGACGAGCGCGCCGCGCAGCAGGCGGCCCATCTCCAGCGGGATGAGCGGGTCGACCTGGCCGTGCGCGGCGAAAACCGGAAGGCCCCGCAGCTCGGCGGCCGGCCCGAGCTTGTCCTCGTCCAGGGACGGCGGCAGCCCGCTGAACGAAAGCACGCCGCGCACCAGCCCGGGCCGCGTCAGCGCCACCGAGAGCGCCAGCGCCGCGCCCTGGCTGAAGCCGAGCAGCAGCGGCCGCTCGCCCGTGGTGCGGCCGATCTCCTCCACCGCCTCCGCCGCCAGTGCCAACGCCGCCTCCACCTCGGCTTTGTCGTAGGCGAACCCGCGCGGCGTCTGCTGCAGGTTGAACCACGCGCGCGCGGACCCGCCGAGCGAGTGCGGACCCTGCAGGCTCACGGCGCGCAGGGCCGGATCGAGCTCGTGCGCGAGCGGAAGCAGGTCGTTCTCATCGGCGCCGTAGCCGTGCAACAAAACCAGGGTGCCGGAGGGTTTCGCCGCACGCGGCGGCTGCTCGATGGAACGCAGCTTCATGCGCAGTGCCTTCCCCGGAGCGCCCACGCAGGATGCCCCGAACGGACGTGCCTAGCCATTGCGCCTGGCGAACTCGGCCATGAGCGAGGAGAGCGCCCGCGCGTTCCCGACGGTGACCGCGTTGTAGAGCGAGGCGCGGATGCCGCCCACGCTGCGATGGCCCTTGAGCCCCACCATGCGCTGCTTCTTCGCCTCGGCGAGGAACTGCTCCTCGAGCTTCTCGTCGCGCAGGCGGAAGACCGCGTTCATCGCGCTGCGGCTCTGCGGCTCGACCGGGCAGCGGTAGAAGCCGCCGCTGGCATCGATCGCGCCGTAGACCAGCCGCGCCTTCTCGCGGTTCGCCTTCTCCATCGCAGAGAGCCCGCCCTGCTCCTTCACCCAGGCGAGCACGTTGCGCACCAGGTAGATGCCGAACGTCGGCGGGGTGTTGTAGAGCGAGTCGTTCTCGGCGTGGGTGCGGTACTGGAAGATCTTCGGCAGGTCCTTGCGGCCCTGGGCGATGAAGTCTTTCTTCGCCACCACCACCGTCACGCCGCTGGGGCCGATGTTCTTCTGCGCACCCGCATAGATGAAGGCGAAGCGGGAGACGTCGAACGGCCTCCAAAGGAAATCGCTGGACATGTCGGCGACGAGCGGAGCCTCGCAGCGCGGGAACTCCGCACCGGGCTGGGACGCAAGCTGCACGCCGTGGATCGTCTCGTTGCTGGTGATGTGCACGTAGGCGGCGCCGGGCGCTGCGGCGAAGTCGGCTGGCGCCGAGGTGTACTGCTTCTCCTTCCCCTCGCCCTTGCCGGTGCTGACCGACACCCGGACCGCGCCGCCCCCAAGCGCCGCGCAGGCCTTGGCCTCGGAGAGCGCTTTCTCGCCCCACGCGCCGGCGATGACGTAGTCGGCGGTCTTGCCGGCAGGCAGGAAATTGAGCGGCACCTGCGCGAACTCCTGGGTGGCGCCGCCCTGCAGGAAGAGCACATCGTAGCTGTCGGGCACCTTGAGCAGCTCGCGGAGGAGCACCTGCGCCTCGCGGTGGACCGCCTCGTACTCCTTGCCCCGGTGGCTGTGCTCCATCACCGACATGCCGGAGCCGGCGAAGTCGAGCAGCTCGGCCTGCGCGCGTTCGAGGGCGGGAAGAGGAAGGGCGGCCGGGCCTGCGTTGAAGTTGATCGCGCGCGTCATGGCTCTGTCCCTCCGGGAAGCGCGCAAGCTTAATGCGTGGCGTCAGCGGCACAAGCCGAATCGGCTGCTGCCCTGCTGGCGCTTGCACGACGCGGTCGCGCTTGCGCCGGGCACGGCGTCCGAACAAACTGCTCCCATGCCCATCGAGGTGAAGAGCTTCCTCGCCGCGCGCCGCTTCGCCGCCGAGAAGATGCAGAAGTTGAACCTCTTCGAGACCGAACGGCTGTTCTGCGACGTCTACTGTCTCGAGCCTGGGCAGGCGCAGAAGGTCCACGCGCACGAGGGAAGCGACAAGATCTACGCGGTGCTCGAGGGAGCGGTGGAGGCGCAGATCGGCGAAGAGCGCCGCGCGCTCACGGCAGGCGAGGTCGTGCTCGCGCCCGCAGGCTCCCCGCACGGCATCGAGAACCGAGGCCCCAGCCGTGCCGCGGTGCTGGTAGTCATGGCGCCGCGCCCCTGACAGCCAACGATCCCGATGCGCCTCCTCAAAATAGCCGCCTTCGCCTTCGTCATGCTCACCGTCCTCACGGCCTTCTTCGGCATGCTCTTGCCCTCGCGCTGGCACACGGAGCGGGCCATCGTGGTGCACGCGCGGCCTGCGGCGATCTACCCCCTGGTGGCGAGCTTCCGCACCGGCTGGCCGCAATGGAGCCCGTTCGGCACCTCGTCCGATCCGAAGATGCGAATGTCCTTCAGCGGCCCCGACGAGGGGGTCGGCGCCGCCGAGACCTGGAGCGGAGGCTCCACCCGTCCGGGCAGCCTGCGCATGGTGCGCGCCGACCCAGACGGCGGCGTCGCCTATCGGCTCGACCTGGAGGGCGGGATGCACATCGACGGCGCGCTCACCTTTGCGCCGGACCCCGGGGGGACCAAGGTGACCTGGACCGACGACGGCGACCTGGGCGCGAACCCCTTTCGCCATTACGTCGGCAAGCAGATCGAACAGTCGATCGGCACAGGATTCGAGCAGGGCCTCGCCGCGCTCAAGCAGAGGGCCGAGGCCGACGCGGGGCGGTAGCGCGACCTTGGGCACGCTCGCCTGCCGCCCTGGCGTCGACGGGGGCGGCTGCTTGGCTAACGCCTGTGCGACCGGCCGGACGAGGCGTGACAAGAGAGGGGGCCGTCGCCAGCTTTTGCGGCGATGCGCGCAGTGCGGGCAGTCGCCCTCGCAATCCCTTTTCTCTCAATCTCGCTCGGGGCGAGCGCCGGCGAATTGGGCCGCGCCATCGCCGGGCGCGCCGAGGCTTTGGTCGGTCTCCCATCGGTGGCGGCGGTCGCGCGCGACGTGCCCGACGACTGCACCGGCCTGGTTCGGCTGGTCTACGGCAAAAGTGGGATCGACCTGCGCGATCTCCCGGCGCAGCCCGGCGACAACGGCGTGACCAGTCGACTCAGTGAAGGCCGACGGCAGCCTCACCTTCGTGCACCGGATGCGCAGCGGGATCGCGCGCTCGCGCCTCTCGTTGCGCCATCCGCGCAGGCGTGCGGCAAACGACGTGCTCCGCCGCGGGACGAGCAGCTCGCGGGCGTACCTGGCCGGCGAGCTGGTGAGCGGATTCGCCTCGCCGGAGCCGCTGTTGCACCGCAACGCCGCGCGGGCCCGTCGGGCTGCGCCCCTCCCCCGGCATCGCCCGGGTTGAATAGGCGACTACTCGACCTCGACGCCGGTCGCGACCACGAAGCGCGAGACCATGTTGTAGCCCGCGATGGTCCCGATCAATTCTACCGCCTGTTGGTCGGACAACAGCGCGCGCACGCGCTTGAGCGTCGGTTCCGCCACCTCTACATTGCGGGTCATCTCGATGGTGAGCGCGAGCGCCGCCCGCTCGGCCTCGTCGAAGCGCTTCTGGTCGCGGGCGGCGGCGTCCACGTCCTTGAGCGCCGCCAGCTGCTCCCGGGTTGCGCCGGTCGCGAGGTACTCCTTCTCGTGTTGCGCCCACTCGTACTGGGCGTGGTTGAGCGCGCCGATCGCCATGATCGCCGTCTCCCGCAAGCGCGGCGACAAGCTGAGCTGGTTGCGGATGGCGCCGAACATACCGTTCCATCCCTTGGCGAAATTCGGGCTGTGCAGCAGCATGCGGTCGAGGTTCAGCAGCTTGCCGCCGGTCCGCCGGGAGCGGATCGCCGCGACCAGTTCGGGCGGACCGGCCTGGTCGCTGTCGGGCCGGTAGGGGATGCCCGAATTCGAGATCGCCTTCGGCTGTGGCTTGACCGCCTCGTCCGCCTGGGCAGAGGCGGCGGCGACGGTCATCTCCAACAGGACTGCCACTGCGGCGGCGGCGTTCAATGCGCGGCGGCTCCTCGAAGTCTGCATGGCGTGCTCCCTTCGGTGGAAATGGAAAGCCAGCTAAACACGACAGCGAGCGCGCGAGGCTGTAGCATGCGGCGCACCGGAGAGTGCGAAGACCATGGCCAAGCGAACGCCGGCGCGTGAGACGCGGAAGATGGAGCTGGAGGAGCTGCTCCTCCGCCACGGCTCGATCGACGAGCAGCAGCTCAACCGCGCCCGGGCCGAGCAGAGCACCCTGGGCGGCGACCTGGGGCGCATCCTCGTCGACCTGGGGTTCGTCAGCGAGGAGCTGCTCGTCCGCGCCCTCGCGCACCAACTCGGCATCAAGATGACCAGCCCGGACCGACGCGAGGTCTCGCCGGAGCTGCTGCAGGCGGTGCCGGTCCAGCTCTGCGAGCGCTTCGGGATCGTCCCGGTCGCCGGCGACCCCGCAGAGAAAACGATGCTCATCGCCACCAACGATCCGGCCAACACCGAGCAGCTCAGCGCCATCGAGGCCGCGACGGGCTTCAAGGTCCAGCCCGTGGTCGCGACCAGCGCTTCGATCGAGCGCGGCATCCGGCTCCACTACTACGGCGAAGATCCCGACGCCTCGAAGCGCGTGCGCGCCCCCTGGGACGAGCCGGGGCAGTCGCCCGCAGCCTCTTCGCCGACGATGGCGCCCGCCGTCGCCGCAGCCGCCGCTTCTGTTGATGCCGCCGCTGCTCCCGCCGGAGCCGCCGTGCCGCTGCCGTCGGCCCAGACCGTCGCGCGTGCACCGCCGTTGCCGCCGTCCGCGTCCGCAGCGGGGTCCACCGCGCTCCCCCGGGCCGCGGCTGCGCCTCCGCTGGCGGAGCTGCGCGCGCGGGTCGAACGCCTCGAGGACATCCTGCAAGACCCGCAGTTCGCGGCGCTGGTCGCCCGGGTGGAGCGAATCGAGCAGGTGGTGTCGAACCAGGCGCAGGCGCTGCGGTTCATCGCCGGGCTGCTGGCGCGCACGCGCCCGGCCGAGGCCGAGGCGCAGCGGCTGGAGAAAATCGCCGGCCCCGGCTCCAGCGGCGCCTGAAGGCCGCCGCGAGCGACAGCTGCGTCCGATTGCACCGGCGCTACTTGGGCGCCATGCGCAGCGCACCGTCGAGGCGGATGGTCTCGCCATTCAGGTACGGGTTCTCGACGATGTGCTGCACCAGAGCCGCGTAGTCGGCGGGCACGCCCAAGCGCCGCGGGAACGGGATCGAGGCCGCCAGCGCCTCGCGCACCTGCGGCGACAGCGTGCCCAGCAGCGGCGTGTCGAAGGTGCCGGGCGCGATGGTGCACACGCGGATGCCGCTCGCGGCCAGGTCGCGGGCCGCGGGCACCGTCATCGCCACCACGCCGCCCTTGGAAGCGGCGTAGGCGATCTGGCCGATCTGCCCCTCGTAGGCCGCGACCGAGGCGGTGTTGACGATCACGCCCCGCTCGCCGTCGGCTAGCGGCGCCGCGGTGGCGATGGCGGCGGCGGCGAGCCGGGTCACATTGAAGGTGCCGATCAGGTTCACGCCGACGACGCGCTGGAACAGTTCCAGATCGTGGGGCTTGCCGTCGCGGGCGAGCGTGCGCGCCGCCGGCCCGATGCCCGCGCAGCTCACCGCGACGCGCAAGGTCCCCAGCCCCATCGCCTTCTCCACCGCCGCGGAGATGTCGGCCGCGCTGGACACATCGGCCTTGGCGAAGACGGCGCGGCCGGACAGCTCGCGCGCCAGGGCCTCGCCCTTGGCCTCGTCGCGATCGACGATCACCGCCTTGGCGCCCGCCGCGACCAGCCTGCGCACGGTTGCTTCGCCCAAGCCCGACGCACCGCCCGACACCAGAGCCACCGCACCTTCGAGTTTCATGTGTGAGCCTCCAGCTGGAAACGCCACCGCATCCTGTCACGGATCGGCGGCTGCTAGCGCCCCGGCCTCCCGCAAGCGCTCGATGTCTTCGGCGGAGAATCCCCACGCCCGCAGCGCCGCGGCGCCGCCCTTCCCCGGCGGCAGCGCCGGACCGCGGATCTCGCCGGGCGTGCGTGAGAAGCGGGGCGCCGGCGCGGCCTGGCGGACGCCGGCCACCGTCACGTAGGTCCCGCGCTCCTTGAGCTGCGGGTGCTCGGGCGCCTCGAGGAGCGAGAGCACCGGCGCGAAGCAGACGTCGCTGCCTTCGAGCAGCGCGCACCACTCGTCGCGGGTGCGGGTGCGAACCAACGCAGCAAGCTTCTCTTTCAGGCGGGGCCATTGGTCCTGGTCGAAGCGCGGCGCGAACTCCTCGGGGTCGAGGCCGAGCCGCTCGATCAGTTCGCCGTAGAACTGCGGCTCGAGCGGCGCGAGCGAGATCCACTTGTCGTCGCTGGTCCGGTAGACGGCATAAAAGGGGCTGGCGCCGTCGAGCAGGTTGCTCGCGCGCCGATCGCGCCACAGACCCATCGCCATCAACCCGAACAGCGGCGTGAGCAGGGCGCTCACGCCGTCGATCATGGCCGCGTCCACCACCTGGCCCTTGCCTGAGGCCCGCGCTTCCACGAGCGCGCAGAGCACGCCGAACGCGAGCAGCATGCCCCCGCCGCCGAAGTCGCCGATCAGATTGAGCGGAATCGCGGGCGCATCGGGCCCGCCGATGGCGTGCAGCGCGCCCGCGAGCGCGATGTAGTTGAGATCGTGTCCGGCGGCGCCGGCGAGCGGGCCGGTCTGCCCGAAGCCGGTGATCCGCCCGTAGACCAGGCGCGGGTTCCTCTCCAGGCAGCGGTCGGGACCCAGCGAAAGACGCTCCATCACGCCGGGCCGGAAGCCTTCGATGAGCACCTCGGCCTCGCCGCAAAGCCTGAGCGCCGCCTCGACGCCCACGGGGGATTTCAGATCGAGCACCACCGAGCGCTTGCCGCGATTGAGCAGATCGAAGCGGGGGTCGCCGAGGATCGGCGTTGGGGGCGCGGGCCGCTCCACGCGCAGCACCTCGGCGCCCATGTCGGCGAGCAACATGCCCGCGAACGGACCTGGCCCGATGCCGGCCATCTCCACGACGCGCAGCCCGCGCAGCGGACCCATCCGCTTCCCCCTCCGGGTTCGGCCCTTCTCCTCTTCGTCAGCCTCGTCGGCGACAGGGCTCAGGCACTCTCCGCCTGGCCGAGCACCTCGCGCAAGAGCGGCCGCAGCGAGCTCGCCCGGACGGCAGGCGCGGGCACGCCCTTGGGCAGCTCGAGGCCGATGCGGTCGTGCCAGAACACCTTCATGCCGGCGCGCGCTGCCCCCGGCACGTCGCCGGACGAGCCGGCGACGAAGAGGACTTGCTCCGGCGCGAGCCCAAGGTCTGCGAGCGCGAGGCCGTAGATGCGCGGGTCGGGCTTGTAGAACCCGGCGCGCTCGGCGGTCGCCACCGCGGCGAACGGAACGCCGACGCGCGCGACCGCCCGCCGGCCCAGCGCCTCCGAGCAGTTGGTCACCACGGCGAGAGGCAGGTGCCGCGCAAGCGCGGAGAGCACCTCCGGCGCCTCGGGCCACGGCTGCAGCTCGTCCCACCGCCGCAGCACCTCGGCCGCGGAGCCCTCGGGCAGCCCAACGTCGCGCGACGCCCCCGACACCAGCTGGTCGTAAGGTTGGTAGGCGCCGGTCGAGTACACGCGCTTGAGCAGCGCCTTGCGCCACTCGAGCCCGCGCACCTCGCTTCCCGCGATCGCGTTCCACAACGACCACGAGTCGATCACCGCGGAGAGCAGGTCGAACACCACCGCATCGTAACGGGCCATCCCTGCTTCCTAGCACTTCTTCCGCCGCCGCGAGGGTCCGTTTCGAGCCCCCGTCGTCGCAGGACCGACCCTCGGTGGGCCCGCTTCGCCAGCACTCCGAGCGAGCACCCCCTGGCACCGCCTCAATGCGCCCTTCGGGGCCCTGCGGAGGCTGCTATGCGGCCCGAAAAGGCGAAGGCCCGGGCTTCGTAGCCCGGGCCTCCCGAAATCAGGTTCTGGCTCGGATCAGACCGGCCGGACGTTTTGTGCCTGCAACCCCTTCGGGCCCTTGGTCACCTCGAAGCTGACCTTCTGGCCTTCGGCCAGGCTTCGGAAGCCCTCGGCCTGGATGGCCGTGTGGTGGCAGAAGACATCTTCGCCGCCGTCGTCCTGAGTGATAAAGCCAAAACCCTTCGAATCATTGAACCACTTCACCGTACCGGTTGCCATGTGCTTCCTTCTTTGATCGAGCGACAGTCGCTCGGCCCTTGCATGCTGCAAGGAAAGCGGAACCTACAGGCTCCCGCCGAGTAAAGCAACCCCCCGGCCGCCACCGCCTCACTCGTCGGTGACGATCGGCTGCGGTCCGGGCTTGATGCCGGCGAGGTCCGGATCCTCGCCTGCTGCCTCGCGCGGTCCGCGGCTCGCCTTCTCCAGCGCCCGCTTCTCGCGGCGCTCGACCTTCTCCCGCTGCCGCTCGAGGCGCGCTTGCTCTCGTTGTCGCTTGTTGGACCGCACCAAGGCCATCGGGGGACCTCCTGGGATCGAATCACGAAGGCCCGGCCAGTTTCCCGACCGGGCCCCGAAAAGCGTTGGACGAAACACTCGAACCTGCGCCCTTCGCCGGGGCAACGCTCCGGGAAGGATCACCACGCTGATGCAGGGCGTGTCAAGCAGTCGGATTCTGTAGGAAAGCCGTCGCTGCTGGAAACCGCTGATCTATTCGGCGGGTCATGGGCAGCTGTTGAGTCGCGGGGGCGACACTTTCGCCTGCCGCGCGAAGCCACATTTCAGGTCCGCATACTAAACTCATACGATGAGCGGCAGAAGGCGCCTCTTGGTTGTACGCCGTACGGCCCAGCCGCTGCCCGGTGGCCCCGTCGATGAACTCGACGAACTGCGACGAAGGCTGAGTTTTCTGGAGACGCTCATCGCGGCCTTCGATGAATTGCGAGGCGTCGAGAGCACCGCGGAGATCATCGCCAACCTGGCCACCCGGGAGCTGGCAAGCGCCTGCTGGGTCTACCTCCCCGACGCCCAAGGCAGACTGCGCCTGGCCTGTGCCTCGCAGTCCGATCCGAGCAAGGGCCTACCCGAGGCTCCCTGCGACCTGCCCATGCGCCTGGCCAAGCTGGATCTCGCGCGGAACGAGATCCCTCCGGCCGGCGGCAACGCTTCGTGCCTCCTCTTTTCCATGGAAGTCGAGAAGGAACTGCTCGGGGCGATCGGATTGATTCCACGCGGGCCGTTCGAGGCGTCCACGAGGCTGATGGCCGAGCTTCTAACCGATCACGCATCCAAGGCGCTGGCTCGCGCGCGAGCCCACGCAGCGGCGCAGCGCGCAGTACGCATCCGCGATGAAGCGTTTGCGGCCGCGGGCCACGAGTTGGGCAACTCGCTCGGAGCGCTCCAGCTCCAGGTGCACGCGATCTTGCATGCCGATCTCTACCGGGATACAGACCCCCGTTTGCGGTCGCGCATTTATTCGATGGAGCGTCAGGTGATCGGCCTCATCGGCCTGAACCACCGGATGCTCGCGACCTCGCGGCTCACCACTTCCACCTTTGACCTCAACCTCGAATCGGTCGACGCCAGCGAGGTGGTTCGCGAGGTGCTTGCGCGCGAAGCCGACCACCTCGCCTGGAGGCGCTGCGCGGTCTCGCTCACCGGGGCGGATCCGGTGGTCGGCCAGTGGGACAAGGGACTTCTCGATCAGATCTTCTCCAACCTGCTTTCGAACGCCATGAAATACGGTCACGGAAAGCCGATCTCGATCGCCCTGCGGCCGACGCCGACCAAGGCGCGGTTCGAAATCGAGGACAACGGAATCGGCATTGCTGCAGAGGATCAGGACCGCATTTTCGAGAAATTCGAGCGGGCAGCGACGATCGAGAAGGGGTCGAGTCTCGGCCTCGGTCTCTGGCTCACTCGCGAGATGGTTCATGCGCTCGGGGGAACCATCCGCGTCCACAGCGCGATCGGCGCGGGCTCGACCTTCACGGTCGAGCTTCCCAGAGGCGCACCCGCGCCGCCTGGCGAAGGGAAACCGACGTGAAACGTTCTGAATCTCGCTCCGCCCCGATTCCTCGGCTGAAAACCGGGATTGCCCACCTCGACGTCATCCTGTCGGGGGGCTTTTTGAGAGGAGGCAGCTACATCATCGCGGGGTCCCCCGGCGCCGGGAAGACGATCCTGGGCAACCAGATCTGCTTCCACCAGGTCGCGGCCGGCGAGCGAGCTCTGTACATCACGCTGCTCTCCGAAGCGCACGGGAGGATGGTCGCTCACCTTTCGCACATGAGCTTCTTCGACCCGAGCGCCGTCGGCACCAAGCTGCACTACGTCAGCGGCTACAACGAGCTGCGGGAGGGAAAGCAGAGTCTGAAGGCGCTCCTGGGTCTGGTCCGGAAACTGATCAAGCGCCACGGCGCGACCCTGCTGGTCCTCGACGGGATCGCGCGTGTGGGCTCATTCGCTGAGTCGGCAGTCGATTTCAAGGAGTTCGTCCACGAGCTGAACGTGCTGCTCACGTTCACGGGCTGCACCGGATTGCTGCTCAGCGACAGCAGCGCGGAGGACGTCGGGTATCCGGCCAGGACGATGGTGGACGGCCTGCTGGAGCTGCGCGACGTGATGGATGGAGTGCGGGCCGTGCGCGAGCTGATCGTGCTCAAGTTCCGGGGCAGCGGCTACCTGAGAGGCGCGCATTTCTTCGAGATCGACGAGCAGGGCCTGCGCGTGTATGCGCGGATCGAGGCGCGGCTGGCGGCTCCCTCCAGCATCCCCACCGCGAGCGGGCAGCGATTGAGCTTCGGGGTTGCCAGCCTCGACCAGATGTTGGGAGGCGGCATCTCGGAGGGGACCTCCACCTTGGTGTTGGGTTCGTCTGGCACCGGCAAGACGATCCTGGGACTTCATTTTCTGGCTGCGGGCCTGGCCAAACGCGAGCCGGCGCTTTACTTCGGCTTCTTCGAATCGCCCCCGCGGCTGCTGCGCAAAGCGGACGAGCTCGGCTTGAAGCTGTCGCAGCACGTCGAGAAGGGCGGCCTGGAAATCATCTGGCAGCCCACCGGAGAGCTGATCATGGACGCTCTCGCGGAGAGGCTGCTGGAGGGCGTGCAGCGCAGGAAGGTCAAACGGCTCGTCATCGACGGGCTGGCCGGCTTCGAAGAGTCGGTGGTGAGACCGGAACGGCTCGCCCATTTCTTCAAGTCCGTGACCAACGAGCTGGCCGGCCTGGGCGTGACCACCCTTCTCACCGAGGAGATGCGCGAGCTGTTCGGCCCGGAGATCGTGGTTCCCCTGAACGGCCTTTCTAGCGTGGCCGAGAACATCATCCTGGTACGGCAAATCGAGATCGCCTCGGAGCTGAAGCGCGCCATCGCGGTGATGAAGACGCGGGAGACCTCACACGATTCGATGTTGCGCGAGCTGAGCATCACGGACCACGGCCTGGAGGTCGGAGATCCGTTCCCGGCGCAGGGTGCGGTGCTGACCGGGGGCGGCATCAGCGAGGCTTCGCGGCTGCACCTGCCGGACAAGCGCGGCAGAGGGGCTGGGCAGTGAAGACCATCCTCCTCGTCGATGACGAGTATGCCGTCGTGGAGATTCTCGCGACGCTCCTCGCCGACGAGGGGTATGCCGTCCTGACGGCGTCCGACGGGCAGCGGGCACTGGAGATCCTGTCCGAGAAGGTTCCCGACGCCGTGATCACCGATCAAATGATGCCGGTCATCAGCGGCACGGAGTTGTTTCGCCGAATGCAGCGGAACCCATTGCACCGGCGCATCCCGGTGGTCCTGATGAGCTCGGCGCCGGTGGCGCCTGCGCACTTGAAGCTGCCCTGGGCGATGTTTCTCCAGAAGCCGTTTGAATTCCAGGAGCTGCTCGGCTGGCTGCGCAAGCACGTCGATGGAACCCGAAAACGCTCGAAATGACCGATCCAGATGGCAGCACCTCGACCTGGGATGGCCCTGCTGCTCCTCATCTGCGCCCGGGCGACCTTCGCCGCGGACGTCGCAGAGCGGCCCCTCGTGCAGTTCCGCGGCAACGTCCTGTTCGACGAGCTCCTCTACAGGAGTGTTGTCGATCTCCCGGCGAATGCCCGCGCCACGCCCGCCGAGGCGCGGGCAGTCTCGATGAAGCTGCAAGGCTTCCTACACCGCGCTGGATACGACCTGGCGGTGGTCCGCGCGCAGACGCAGGGCGGGCAGATCATGGTCGAGATCGATGCCGACGAGGAGTCCCTCGGCGGCCACCTGCACGGCGCTTTCGGCGGGTCCACCTTCGCGCCCAGGCTGGCCAGCACGGGAGTCGAGTTCCGCTACTCACTCCTGCGCGACGTGTTCAAGATGGGCCTGTTCTATAACCAGGCAGTCTTCGGAGCGCTCGATCGGACGACCGGTATCGAGGCGGTGACTTTCGCCGGTGCAGGGGGCCCGGCGGCGCATCTCCTCCTGGCCGACCAGTTCCAGATCGACGCCTACCTCGCGCTGGGATGGAAAGCGAACGGCGCCACGGCCCTTTCGCCCGAGTTGGTGCTGCGCCAAGTGTTCTAGACTCGACGCTGCTAGCGGCTGAGTGGTGGCGTGCATAGGTTGAATTCGCCCGCAATCGGACGAATTTACGCACCTTTGGTTGCGGCCCCCCCGGGAGCACATAACCAGAGACCCCCGACTCTGAGGTTAGCGTGCTGCACGAATTCCTCACTTCGAACCGGGACGAGCTCATCACCCGAACCAGGGCGAAGGTGAAGAGGCGGAGCGTGCCGGCGGCCGACGGCGTCGAGCTCGAGCACGGCGTACCGCTCTTCCTGACGCAGCTCACCCAGGTTCTTTCCGACGCCTTGATCTCCGAGCCCGTCGCGAGCAGTGCCGCCATGGCGGCAGACGCCTCCAAGCACGGCAACGACATGCTGCGGAGAGGGTTCACCATCGCGCAGGTCGTCCACGATTACGGCGACATCTGCCAGGCGATCACCGAGCTCGCGGTGGACTCCAAGACGGAGATCGCGCCCAGCGAATTCCAGAGGCTGAACCTGTGCCTGGACAACGCGATCGCCGGGGCCGTCACCGAGTTCCTCAAGCAGCGTGAGCAGACGATCTCAGAGAGCGAGACCGAGCGGCTGGGCTCGCTCGCGCACGAGCAACGGAACCTCATCTCCGCGGCCATGCTGTCGTTCCAGATGTTGCGCGGCGGGACGGTGGGAATCGCGGGGAGCACCGGCGCGGTCCTCGGCCGGGCGCTGATCGGTCTGCGCGATCTCACGGACCGCTCGATGGCTTCAGTCCGCATCGCAGCCGGCCTCCTTACCCGTGCGCGCGTCCCGCTCGCCGACTTCATCGAAGACGTCGAGGCGAGCGCGTCGATGGACGCGACGTCGAGAGGCATCCGACTCACCGTCGTCCCGGCGGAGTACGGCGTCGCGGTGAATGGCGACCGGCAGCTGCTCGCCTCGGCGGTCGGGAACCTGCTCAGCAACGCCTTCAAGTTCACGCGCACTCGGAGTCACGTGACGCTGAGAACGGTCGTCGCCTCCGGACAGGTCCGCATCGAGGTCGAGGACGAGTGCGGCGGGCTTCCCGCCGGAAAGGCCGCAGACCTCTTCCGACCGTTCGATCGCCGCGGAGGCGACCGCAGCGGACTCGGACTCGGCTTGACGATCAGCCGACAGGGCGTCGCTGCGAGCGGCGGGAAGATCGAAGTGCGGGACCTCCCCGGCAAGGGGTGCATCTTCAGTATCGTGCTCCCGGCCGCCCTCGCCTGACACGAACCGGCGGCAGGTTCCGCGCATCAAGGAAGTCCCGAAGCGCGCTGGTGAATCCCTCCGGCTCCTCCCACTGAACGAAGTGACCGCAGTTTTCGAAGCGGACGAGCTCGCAGTTCTCCAGCAGGGCGGCGATGGCGGTCCCCTGTGAGATAGGGAGGATGATGTCGCGCGCTCCCCAGAAGAGGCGCATGGGAGGGAGCTCGGCGATCTCCGTGATCCGGTCGAAGAGGTTCCGCGTCTGTCCCTGCCACCGGATGACGTCGCGCACCGTGCGCGAAAAGGCGCGAGCGCTGCCGGGCCGGCCCAGGTAGGAAGTCAGCAAGTCGATCTCGGCTCGGGCGTCGCTATTGGTGGCCCGCGCCATGGCGAAGGCGGCGATCGGGCCCATCCAGCGCTGGCCGAAGGCCTCGATCAGATAAGGCACCGAGGCGAGCTTCAGCCACGGATAGACCTCCCGCCCCAAGCCGCCAGAGGACAAAAGGGCCAGGCGTCGGAGCCGGGCGCGGCATTTCAACAGCAGCCATTGAGCAACCCCGCCGCCGTAGGAGTGGCCGACGACGTCCAGATCCCGCAGATCGAGCTGCTCGATCCAGCGGGCGACCTGCGTCGCGTTCCAGTCGAGCGTGTACGGAGCGTCCGGGCGGCTCGACATCCCGTGGCCCGGAAGGTCCAGCATGAGGAGCCGCCGGCCCGAGAGGCGAGGCCAGATCTCCCGCCAGGTGCGGTGCGAATCGTTGAGGCCGTGCAAGAGCAGGACGGGCGGCCCCTCGCCCACCTCGGTCCAGTGGAGGGTGACCTCCCCTAGATCGGCCTCAAGATGTTTCTCTTCGACGGCCAATGGCATCGCGATCATTGTGTCGAGGTTGCGTCCTCCTGCGCCCAAGCACAAGCAACCGGTCCCTTCGGCGCCCTCCGATCTGCGGCGTGACATGCCCATGACCGGCTGTGGGCTATCCTGCCGGCGATTCAGATCGGTCGGGGCGATGGTCTTCGGAGGCACATGCGGACTGACTTGCAGGAGTTTCGGTTCCCGGCGCGCCGCTCTTTCCACACCGATCTGAAGCGCCGGGTGGGGGACTACTTCGAGGGAGCCGGGCGCTCGCGTCACGGCGGCTGGGCCATGGGCGCGAAGAGCGCAGCCCTGCTGGCGTGGCTCGCGGGCTCGTACGCTCTGCTGATGTTCGCGCCCGTCCGGCCTTGGGAGGCGGCGCTGCTCAGCGTCTCCATCGGCCTGGCCATGGCCGGCGTCGGGTTCTCCGTCATGCATGACGCCAATCACGGAGGCTTTTCATCGAGCGCGCGGATGAACCGGGTCATGTCGTTTACGATCGACCTGATGGGCGCGAGCTCGTTCCTCTGGCGCCGCAAGCACAACGTGCTCCACCACACCTACACGAACATCTCTGGGCTCGACGCCGACCTGGAGTCGGGCAATCCGTGGTTGCGCCTCGCGCCGTGGCAATCTCGCCGCGAGCACCATCGCTTCCAGCACCTGTACGTGTGGCTGCTGTACGGCGTGTTCCCTCTCAAGTGGTGGTTCGTCGACGATTTCCGTGAGCTCGTCACCGGCCGCATCGGCGGCCACCAGTTCCCGCCGGCCCGCGGGCGAGCGCTGTTCGGCACGCTGGCCGGAAAGGCGTTGTTCGTCTCCTGGGCGTTCGTGCTGCCCGCCCTGCTCCACCCGTCGTGGACGCTGCTGCCGCTCTGGGGCCTCGCCATCTTCATCCTGGGCAACGTGCTGGCCGCCGTCTTCCAGCTCGCGCACTGCGTGGGAGAGGCCGAGTTTCTCGGCATCGACCGCGTCGAGACCGACTGGGCGGAGCACCAAGTGGCGACCACGGTGGACTTTGCGCCCGCGAACGCGCTGCTCGGCTGGTATCTCGGCGGCCTCAACTTCCAGGTGGAGCACCACCTGTTCCCGCACGTGTGCCATCTGCACTATCCGGCGCTGGCCAGGATCGTCGCGGAAACGTGTCGCGCGCACGGAGTCCGCTACCGTTGCGTGCCCACGCTGCGCGGTGCGCTCGCCGCGAACGTGCGCTGGTTGCGCCGCATGGGCTCCCCGGTGGCGGCCTGAGCCAAGCGGTCGCGGCACTCCCTGCGCGCAGCGGTCACATCCAGCCCAGCTGGAGCCGAGCAGCCTCGGACATCCGGCTGGCGTCCCAGGGCGGATCCCAGACGACCTCGACGTCGACCTCCCTGACGCCGGGAACGCCCTGGACCTTGCGCCGGACGTCCTCCTTGAGCACATCGCCCATGCCGCACCCGGGCGCGGTCATGGACATCTTGATCTCCACCCGCTGGCCGCCCTCCGGCATCGTCGCTGCCTGGCACTGATAGATGAGGCCCAGGTCGACGAGGTTGACGGGGATCTCCGGGTCGAACACCGTCCTCAGCTGCTGCCACACCTGCTGCTCGTCGAACGCCACTTCACTTGCCGCAGCCGGCATGGCGGGTGCCGCGGTGCGCTCGCCGAGCGCGTCGGCGTCCTTGTCGTCGATGCGCAGCAAGGCCCCGTCGTCCGTGGTCACGGTGAACTGGCCGCCCAGCGACT